>Ga0210401_10007989_pt1 | contig 10540 bp, 9 predicted proteins | sample IncBWH32MmetaG_FD_150866 | JGI IMG/M metagenome (GOLD analysis project Ga0210401, IMG submission 150866) | Forest soil microbial communities from Barre Woods Harvard Forest LTER site, Petersham, Massachusetts, United States - Inc-BW-H-32-M | ecosystem: Environmental > Terrestrial > Soil >... | reverse complement strand
CGCAGGATATTCTCGATGCCGATGATGGCATCGTCCACCAGCACACCCAGCGCCACCGCGAAGCCGCCCAGCGTCATGGTGTTGAGCGACTGGCCCATCTTCTCCAGCACCCCCACCGCCGCCAGCAGCGAGAGCGGAATGGCCAGGAAGGTGATCAAGGCCGAGCGCCAGTCGCGCAGGAACAGGAACAACACCACCAGGATCAGCACGGCCGCGATCACCAGCGATTGTTCCAGCGAGGCCAACGCCCGCTCGATGAAATTGGCCGGCCGGTGCAGGGCGGGATAGATCACGATCCCTTGCGCCTGGAGCGCCGGCTTGAGCTGGGCCAGCGCCACTTCCAGCGCGCGGGTGGTTTCCAGTGTGTTGGCGCCGAACTGACTGGCCAGCGACAGCATCACCCCGGGCTTGCCCATGACCACGGCATCGCCGGAGCGCAGTGCCGGAGCTTGGGTCACTTTGGCGATGTCGCCGATGGTAATGGGCGTCTTGCCCCTGACCGCCAGCACCGCATGGCTGATCGCCGACGGATCGGGCAACGGCACCGGCGTCTGGATCAGCACCCGTTGTTGGGCGAGATCGACAAAGCCCGCACCCTTGAGTGCCAGCGCCGCGCGCGCCGCGTCCGCCAGGTCGGTCAGGGTGAAGCCGTAGGACGCCATCTTCACCACATCGGGCTGGATCTGGATCTGGCGCACCGAGCCGCCGAAGATGATCACATGGGCGACGCCGGGCACCGCCAGCAGCGCGGGCCTGAGCACCCACTCTGCCTGGTCGCGCAGCTGGTAGGGATCGAGCCTGTCGGACAAAAGACCGATCTTGAGCAGGTCCATGGTGCTGGAGGTGAGCGGGGACAGGCGCGGCTCGCCCACGCCCGTGGGCAAGGTGCTGCCCAGCTCGCTCAACCGCTCGGAGATGCCCTGCCGCGCATTGTAGAGGTCGATATTGTCGTTGAACTGGATGGTGATGACCGACAGGCCCGGAATGGATTCCGAGCGGATGGTAGCAAGCCCGTTGGCGCCATTGACCGCATTCTCGATCGGCTTGGTGACCAGCTGCTCGACCTGCTGGGCGGTGAAGCCCGGCGCCTCGGTCTGGATATCGGCGGTGGACGGCACGAAATCCGGAAACACATCCAGCGGCGCGCTGCGTGTCGCCCACAGGCCCGCGACAAGCGCGATCAGGGTCAGGGTCGCAAGAGTGCCCGCATAGCGCACGCACAGGCCGACAAGCCAACGCATGGCCTAATCCTCGGCTTCCGTGCTGGGATTGACCTCATGGGCCAGGAGCAACCCCGCGCCATCCTCCACGATCTTCTGGCCTGGCTTGATATTGTTGACGAAGTAGCCGTCACCCCCCTCACCGGTATTGAGGGGCCGGCCGGTGTCCACCGGACTGCGCAGGAAGGTGCGCGGGCCGGTCTGCTGATAGACCCAGGCTTCGCTTTCGCCATAGACCACGGCACGGGCCGGAATCTTTGTGCCGGCCTCCGGCGCGCCGCTGGGGATGGCGGCCGTCACCCGTTCGTTCTGCGCCAGGTCGCTACCGCGCACGATCGCATAGAAGCTGCGGCCGGGCACCGCGGGATCGGCGGGCGCGTCCCAGATGGTGGTGGCGGTCCAGCTTTTGGCGTCCGCGCCCATGCGGCTGATGATCAAGCGCCTGGGTGCCTCCCCGCCCGTGGCCGGAAAGGTCACGCGCACCAGGACGGCGGCGCCGGAGGCAAATTCGCCCATCGCCCGAGCGCGTGCTTCAGGATCGCGGAATGGAGAATTGAGGCCGAAGGCGGCCTCGCTCTTGCGCCGGGCCAGCGCCAGGGCCGCCTGGTCGGCGGTGGCCTTGCTCTGTGCCGCTTCCAACTGCTCGCGCGAAATCGCCGCTTCCTCGCCGGTCGACAGCGAGCGGGCGCGCGCCGCGGCGGCCTGGCTTTGCGTGGCTGTGGCCTGCGCCGCAAGAAAATCGGAGTCCGCCTGGGCGATGGCATCCAGCGCCGTCACCACGCCATAGCCGCTGATCTGGCCCTGATACTGCGCCGCCACCGCCGGCCGCACGGTCAGACCCAGGCTTTCCATCTCCTCGGCCTTCAGCGTGATGCCGGGCGTATCGGCGTCCTTGTCCTTGGCCTCGGGCTTGTCGCCCGCATCCTTGCCGCAGGCCGACAGCAGCAGAAACGCTGCGACGGCCAGGACGTGCGGCTTGCCCAGCTTGATTGTGATACGGCGCATCAGCGGCCCGGCAATCCGGAACGGCCCATGGCAGGACAAAGCACTTCGGCGGATAGGGTCATGTCAGGCTCCGGATGGGCGCGGATTATCCTGTCCCGGGATCGCAAGAGCTACAATCGCAGCCCATAAATTTTCCCAATAATTCTTGGAGTTAAGCCGTGTCCCGCGCCGGGGGGAACGCGATTTCCACCGTCATGCCCGGCCCTTCCGGAAGGATGCGGATGCGGGCCCCGTGAAGTTCGGCAATGGCCGAGGCCAGCGCGAGGCCCAATCCGTAACCGGGCTGGGTGCGGCTGGCTTCGCGGCGGTAGAGGCGGCGAAACAGCCGCTCATGCTCCTCCGCCGGCACGCCGGGACCGTTGTCGCTGACCTGGGCCACCGCATGGCCATCGAGGCTGCGCAAGGACAGCGTGATTGCGGTGTTCCTTGGCGTATGGACCACTGCATTCTCGATGAGGTTGGAAAAAAGCTGGGTGAGCAGCTGGCGGTCGCCGCGAATGACAAGACCGGGCGCGGACGCCAGGCGCAGGCAATGACCGGCCTCCTCGGCGACGGGATCGAACAATTCGCGCATCTGCTCCAAGAGCGCGCCCAGGTTGACATTGGTGAAGGCCGCGCGGCGCTCGCCGCCCTCGATCTGGGCGATGCGCAGCAGGGCCGCGAACAGACCCAGTATCTCATCGGCCTTGGCGATGGCCGCTTCGAGCGCCGCGGCATGCTCTTCGGGGGTGCGGCACTCCGCGCGCGCCCGCTCCAGGCGATGGCGCAGATGGGTCACCGGCGTGCGCAGGTCATGGGCGATGTCGTTGCTGACCTGGGAAAGATTGTCCATCAACTGGCCGATGCGCGACAGCATCTCGTTGATCGCCCCGGCCAGCCGGTCGAGCTGATCGCCGGTCGCCCGCACCGGAAGGCGCAGCTTGAGGTCGCCGTCCATGATGTCGCGGCAGGCCCGCGCCATGGCATCGGTGCGGCGCAGGAAACTCCAGCTCACCAGCGTGCCGCCCGCCACCGCCAGCAGCATGGCGCCGGCAAACAAGGCCAGCATCACATGCAGGATGTGCGTCTGGACCGTGTGCAGCCGCGCCGTATCGCTGCCGGTGAAGATGTAAAGCCCCGGTGCGAGATAATCGCCGACGCCCAGCACTTCATGATTGCCGGTGGCCGGGGTGGCCGGCCAGTCCACGGTGCCGGTGCGTTCCGGCACCGCCGCCATGTTGCCCGCGATCGGCTTGCCCTTCTGCTGCAAGAGATAGAAATCCGAGGATACCGGACCCGCCATCAGCTGATGGATGACCTCGCGCGCTTCCGGCACGCCCTGAACGGAATAGCCGTTGCGCACAGCGGCGATATCGGCGGCGGAAAACTGGACGATCTGGCCGCGCAGGGCCTGGTCGGTGATCACCAGCACGAATGCGCCCAGCGCCAGGATCGAAAGCGCGAAAATGCCGGCATAGAGCGCCGACAGCCGGAAACCTTCGGTGCGAAGATACCTAATCTGCACGCAGCGTGTATCCCGCCCCGCGCACGGTATGGATCAGTTCGGCGCCGAAGCCGCGATCCACCTTGCCGCGCAGCCGGCTCATATGGGTTTCCACGATATTGGTGCGCGGATCGAAATGCAGGTCCCACACTTTTTCCAGCAGCATGGTGCGGGTGACGACCCGGCCGATATTGCGCAGCAAGAATTCCAGCAGGCGGAATTCCTGGGCCTGAAGTTCGATGGTCTTGCCGCCGCGCTGCACGGTGCGGCGGATCAGGTCCATTTCCAGGTCGCCGGCGCGCAGGCGCACCGGTTCGCTTTCGCCCGCGCGCTGGCTGCGCCGGGTGATGGCCTGGACCCGCGCCAACAGTTCGGGAAAGGCAAAGGGCTTGACCAGATAATCGTCGGCACCGGCCTGAAGACCCTCCACCCGGTCGTCCAGTCCGCTCATGGTGGTGAGAAACAGGACCGGCGTCTCGACGCCCTCCTCGCGCATGCGCTGCACCAGGCTGAGGCCGTCCAGGCCCGGCAGCATGCGGTCCACGATCAGCGCGCCGTGATCCGCGGCGCGGGCCCGATCCAGCCCCTCCAGCCCGTCATGGCACAATTCAACCTCATGGCCCTCCTTGCCCAGCACATAGACGATATGCGCCGAGGTTTCCTTGTCGTCTTCGATCAGCAGAATTTTCACGCGTCACCTGTTATGGTCGTCATTGTCGAGCCAAGCACCTTGGGATGCAAGCTGGCCCAGAGCCAAGAACAGGGCCGCAAGAACAAGATGGGGAAACCATGACGTCCGCAAACAGGCTGATGATCGCGATGGCCCTGGTGCTTGCGGCGAGCCCCGCGTGGTCCCAGACCGCCCAACCCAACTGGTGGTCGGCCCCGGCACGCGAGGACGGCCCAACGCGCATTGTGTGGGCGGCGCAAAAAACGCCGGAAACACCTTACAGGGAACCCAACCGGCCGGTCTGGCACATCGCCGACATCCTCAAGGCGCATCGGAACCGGAAGAGCTGGGACCAGCCGGTGCTGCTGACCACCGACTTCGACGGCCATTACATTTCGCTGGCGCCGGGCGAGAAGACCAAGTGCATGTTCTATGCCGACGACCGCGCCTTCGGCTGGATCTACAGTGGCCAGGTCAAGATCACCATCGACGGCCAGGAGCCCAGGATCCTGTCGAAAGGCTGGGCCTTCAATGTGGCGCCCCGCCTCGCCTATTGCTTGGAAAATGCCGGCAGCGAACAAGCCGTGCTCTTCCGCGTGACGCCGGCCGGCCAGCAGCCGTCCTATCCGGAAAACGAAACGCCCACGCCGGTCAAGGGCTACACCTATGTCAAGGCCAGGATCACTTCGACCGGCGGCTATGATCCGCCCAATGTGCCGTTCTTCGATGTCGATGCCTATGGCGCTTCAGACCGCAAGGGCGAGCGCTTCCTTTTGGACGGCCACACCAACGCCAATCTGCACTTGGATGCCGACATCGCCGAATTGCCGCCCTCCACCAGCCTGGGCCATTTCCACGAGAATATGGCGGAAGCCTGGGTCGATGTTTACGGCAATATCGATGTGCTGATTTCCGGTGCCGGGCTGGTCCATGGCGAACGCGGTGACGTGATCCAGGCCAATGAAGAACGCTGGCACCGCGCCACCAGCAGTCCTGGCACCGGCAAGAGCATCCGCTTGGCGATCACCTCGCGCGCCAAGGAAGGCCAGGTTCTCTACCTTCAGGCCGCGGGCGGCGCGGGACAAAACTAGCCGCGCAAGCCTCCAAAGGCGCGTTCGAATTCGGCATCGTCCGCCACCAGCTTGAGCGGACGCGACGTCACATCGCAGATCTTGCCGTCGGTGAAACCGGGAAACATGGTCTTGAAGGAAGGATCCGGCAGCCGCACCCAGATCGTCGCGTCCATGACGCCGTGCTTTACCTGCACCAGCATGAATTCCTCGGGGAAACGCACAAGGAGCTTGTCGGCACACGTCCTCAAATAGGTGTTTGCCCACATATCGGGGTGAGCAAAGCGCTTCTTGATCCAAAGCATGTCGACCCCGGCCCTCCGCGCGTTTCGCGGTCCCGATTCATCGGCGACGAAACCGGCATGGCTCTCATGGATGGCCCCGGCGCGGAATCCGGATCATGTGCCGGGGGTGAGAATCCAATGCATCGGACGAGAAAAAATGTCGCCGCACCCAAAGCAAAGAGACTGACGGATTACAAGCTGCGTGCCCTGTCGCGCCTTCCGATCCAATCATGATCAGGAGGCCAAGCATCTATGCCGGAAAATCGTCCCTGGCGCCATGGGACGGGAACGCGCCCCCGGGCGATGCGCCCGCCCGTCAATGGCTCTCAGCCGCGACCACCGATCCCGACGGCGGCGCGGCGGGATAGTCGCCGCGTTCCCAGGGCGGAACACCCTTGGCGTCTTCGCCGGCGTAATGCGGCCGGTCCAGCGCCAGGAAAAACGCCTTGCTGGGAAGGTCGACCACTTCGTGCTCCATGGCGGGCACGGCGGCTTCGGTGGTGCCCGGCGGCACGGGCTGAGGCACGCGGGTTTCACTCCCCTTGCTCACGGCGAGCCTGGTGGCCTCGAAAGCGGCCTTGCGGTCTTCCTCCGCCACCAGCTTGGGAATGTCCATCGGCGATTTGGGATCGACCACAAAGGCCTGCGCCATGGTCAGGCGGTAGGCGCTGGAGATGCCGTCATATTTTCCGGTCGCGGCATTGAGCATGCCGTCGGCGTTGCGGCGCAGCGCGTAATAGAGCGAAACCGCGTCTTCATGCTCGCGCGTGCCTTGCTGGCCGCCATCCTGGGCGAAGGTGTTCTCGGCATAGAGATCGCGCCAGTCGCGATAGCCGCCGACCAGGCCTTTGGCGGATAGCCCATCGGCCGCGATCGCCAGCCGCAGCTTGCCCTGGCGGAAATCGGCGTCGCCGGTCTGGTCGTAGAACCAGGCGATGCGCGGCGCATGCAACTCCGCAACCTGTTCGGTTTCCACCACCCCGTCTTTGATCTTCGCCTTCAACCTGGTGTATTGCCCCGTCTTCAGGATGCGGTAGGAAAAACCGGCGGAAACGCCGCCACGCGCGTCCTTGACGATCTTGTCGGGCGAATAGCCGATCTCGACCGTGGCGTTGTCATCGTTCATCGGGTCCCGTTGGCCTGAGACCCGGATCACCATGGTGAAAAGGCCCTCCTGCATCTTGTCATTGGCGCGCAGGTCCAGCGTGGCATTGCCATTGCCGCGCCAGGGCGCGTCACAACCCCAGGCGCGATAAAGCGCATTGTCGATGCCCCTCTCGCCGTCGGGACTGACGAAGTCCTTGGGCCCGACTTTGCCGTCCAGGTTGAAGCCGTCGCCGATCAGGCTGGTCACTTCCGGCTCGCCGGGATCATCCGTCGCCCAGGGATTCACATAAGTCTCGATGCCGCGCTTGTAGCCGCGATAGGCCATGGCCCGCACCCAGATATGGCGGCGGGTCAGTCCGGGCGTCTTGGATTTCTCAAGCCCCGGAGGGTTGGTGATCCAGTCGACCTCCTGCGGGGAACGCCATTTCTGCCGCGCCATCGCGATCCTGGTCTGGTTGGGGCTGGCAAGATGGACGGTGCTGCCATGCGGGCAATCCACGCCCGGTTCGACATCGGCGCCGTGGCTGTAACCAGGCCGCCCGCCATAACGGAAGGCGTATTCATAAGTGCTCACGACAAAGCCGCGGGTCCAGGGCGCCGCCATCGCGGGCACGGCCGTGCCGCCGGCCACACTGACCGCCATGGCCGAAAGCAGAAGACGCTTTTTCATGCGCGCTCCCCCGTGTCGTGGATCAGGCAGTTCCCACTGTGCGGTGGTCGCACCCGTCCGTGTCTCTTTTACCCCAAATCGCATGGCCGACGGTATCACCTCTCTTGCCGGAAAGGGGCCGGGCGGGCCCTTGGCCTTGATTTTCGGCTGCCCTGATCGACGCGGAGCCTCTTGAAGCGCATATTTTGTCTCCTCTCGCTGGGCGGCATGATTCCAAAGTTCCGTACTGTTAATTGATCTTACAAGCCATTTCCCGCAAAAATTGAAGAACAAGACTTTTCATAGAGTTACCTCGCCTGGCCGCCCTGGCACGCGGATTGCTTAACCTTAGATTCGCTATGGTTACCGTATCCGGGGCGACAACGGCACAGTGCATGTGTGGGGCTCCTATGGACTTATCCTCGAGCAGCGCGCTTCAAGCCAGGAACTATGCAGTAGAAATGCTGCGTGCAGCCACGCGGTCACCGCTGCGAGACGAGCATCTGGCATACGCGCAAATCTGCGTTGCGCTGCAAAATGCAGAGGCTGCCGAAGGTGAGCGGCCGAGAAGCGGCCTGGAAGGCTGGGTTTTCACATTGGCGCTGATTTACGCCCATCAGACCGGCCGGTTGCCCGCCTTTAGCAATTGCGAGAACGAGACTCGATTTGAGCGCTTCGTCTTTGCGTTGCCGGCACCCTCGGCGCTGCAACTCACGCGTAACCGGCTCAAGGCCGCCATTCGGCGCCTCAACCTCAAGATCAATCCCGAATTTGCTCGCGACCTGAATGCCTTGAACAGCGAGCCGCCAATTCCAAGCAATTAAGAAACGCGAGGCGCCGCCAAATCCTCTCCGCCTCTTTCGTCACACTGCGTCTTGGAAATAGCAGTCCGCCCTGGCGCGCCGCTTCGAAGCCAAAGCATTCATGTCAAATGAGTGAAGATCGCCGCCGGCCATTCCGTTGATGCCGGCTCCGGCGGGCTTCTGATAAAGTGGAATATCCTGGAAGGCTTGGCCCGGCAGCAAACAAAACCTATCCGATCGTACACATAGCGGATTTTAGAGGTCTGAGGGCTTCAGCCCCGAATTCGACGCGACGCATTCTTCCTGGCCATCAAGTTTTCACTACCGCCGCCTTTCGAATTGTGACCTAGATTTGGCGCCCATTTGTTGGCAACAAGGTCAAGCCGCTGATCATACCAAACGGCGGAATCAACTTTCAGCATCGCACCGCATCGATGACGTTTTGAAAGTGCAACGCGGCGTCCACGTGTCCGCGACTGCATAGTGTTGCATCTACAGCAACATTTCGGAGTGAATGCCCCCGACAAAAAATTCGCAACACGACATTTTCCGTGACGGTCAAGTTTTCACTACCGGCGCGTGTGGGTTTGTGCACAGAATTTTCGCGCGCTTCTGTGTTGGGGGGCGCGGATTCGTCCCTTCTCACTTCAACCTCAAAGGAGAACAAACATGACTGGCTTTAAATTGCTGGCGTCGGCGTCGACCTTGGCCATCGCCATGGTTTTGTCGGCCGCCGCTTACGCGGATGGTACCAATACTGGACAAGGTAACGCCCAGGGTGGCAGCAATGCGACCACCACCGGCAATACCACTGCAAGCGATAACAATCTCAGTGCCAGCAATACCTCGACCAAGACCGACACGACGTCTGTGTCTGCCGACAACGGCAATTCGTCCACGAAGACCGTGACTGCCGACAACAACAACAATCAGAGCAAGAACGTCTCGGCTGACAATGGCAATACGTCAAAAAGCAACAACGATATCGCCAGCAATAACACGCTCAACACCTCTGTCTCCTCGAACAAGGACGACAACAACAACCAGAGCAAGAACACCAGCATCAGTGCGGACAACGGCAACTCGTCCAACAAGGACGACAACAACAACCAAAGCAAAAACACCTCCGTCAGTGCGGACAACGGCAACAATCAGAGCAAGACCATCGACAGTGGCAACAGCTCAACCAACAGCTCCACGCATACTCTGACGATCACCGCAACGGTGTCGAATGAGGATCTGTCCGGGACCGTGTCTGGGATCAGCACGACGCTCGACGCCCGGCATGGCGGCGGCACTGCTGCCACCGGCGCCATCTCCGGCAGCACCTATAGCGGCTTCGCCGGCATCGTGACGGCCAGCAACAATACCGGCATCGGCTCGATTAACCAGGCCGCGACCTCCATCGCTGCCAATGCGAACGTAACCTTCGGCACGCCCTGATGGACCACCGGCAGGCGCCCCTGGCGCCTGCCGGCCCCTTCCGGGTGTGGCATAGACCCTTTCCAGTCATGCGAGGTGTGTGATGAAACACGTCCTCTTGGTCGCTTCATTTGCCATGTCGGTCATCTGCTTGACGTCGGCCTGGGCGCAAGACGCAAAACCGGTCGCGCTGCCTGAGCCGCTGGCGGCTTCCGACCTCGCCCAGATGAGCGGCGGCGCGAGCCCGAGCGGCATCGCCGTGACGACACAAGACCTGTCGGCAAGCAATTCGGACAATTCCGTCAGCGCGAATTCCATCGTAACGGGCAATATCAATGTGCCGGCGAGCGCATTCAGCGGATACAACGGCGTGGGCAATTTCGTCTTCAACACCGGTAACAACAACAATGTCCAGGGATCGCTGAGCATCACCATTGTGACTCCGGCGAACTGATATGCGGCCGGCTAACCTGAGCAGTGCCGCCAAGCACGCCACTGCCTGCTTCAGGCCGCTTTTGATTGCCTGCGCGCTGCTGCTTTCGGCAATCTGCCCGCGGACGGCCCAGGCCGGCGATGTCGTTCTGGCGACGCCTGCGACTGGCAACTATGCCCTGAAGCTCACCAGCTTCGCCGACTTGAAGTTCAGCACGGTAATTCACCAGCGATACGATTACAGCTGCGGCTCGGCGGCATTGGCGACCTTGTTGCACTACCACTATCGCTTGCCCGTCGATGAAGCGGCCGTCTTCACGGCCATGTTCAATGTCGGGGACAAGGCCAATATCGAGAAATTGGGCTTTTCCCTGTTGGACATGAAAAAGTATCTG
>Ga0210401_10007987_pt1 | contig 10540 bp, 7 predicted proteins | sample IncBWH32MmetaG_FD_150866 | JGI IMG/M metagenome (GOLD analysis project Ga0210401, IMG submission 150866) | Forest soil microbial communities from Barre Woods Harvard Forest LTER site, Petersham, Massachusetts, United States - Inc-BW-H-32-M | ecosystem: Environmental > Terrestrial > Soil >... | reverse complement strand
GAATGAAAAATTTGCGAAACGATATTTCAAGGATGGCAACGCTCTGGGACGCCACATCGGCATGGGCGGCAACCCTGGGACCAAGCTCGATATCGAGATCGTCGGCGTGGTCCGCGACACAAAATACGAAAGCATGCGCGACGAAATTCCAGTGGAGGTATACCAGCCTTATCATCAGGTAAATTTCGTGCTGGGTATGATGGCCTACGTTCGAACCGCCCGTCTCCCGGAACAGGCATTCTTGAGCATCCGCCAAGTAGTGAACGCTTTGGACGCGAATCTACCCGTGTCCGATATGAAGACGCTCGAAAACCAGCAAGCTGAGTCGCTCGTTACAGAACGCCTTGTAGCAACGCTCTCGACTGGATTCGGCATTCTAGCCACGCTGCTCGCGACCATCGGCCTGTACGGGGTGATGGCCTACATGGTGGCCCAGAGAACGCGTGAGATCGGCATCCGGATGGCGCTGGGCGCGGCCAGCTTCAACGTTCTTTGGCTGGTGATGAAGGAAGTGCTGCATTTGGTTGCGATTGGCGTTGCTATCGGCCTGCCGGCGGCGTGGGCCCTGACCCGATTCGCAAAGTCGCAACTATATGGCATCCAGCCCAATGACGCGCTGACCATCGCGCTAGCGACAGCCGGGATCGCGCTGGTGGCGATTTTTTCCGGCTACATTCCTGCGCGCCGCGCCACGCTGGTCGATCCGATGCGCGCCCTTCGCTGGGAGTGAGGGCTACGCTTGGAAATTCTTCCGCTGCATCGCAATAGTCTCGGGAATCGTCGTCGTGTACGGACTGCTCACTGGGAACCGGATGGACGGATGGACTGCACTCTTTCTGGTGAGCACAGCCGCGACGAGCGTGACCTGGAAAGATCTGGCGCCGACCCAGTCTGAACCGCCCTTCCTGGCCACGCAGCTCGTATTCTGGCGCTGTTCGCGTTTCTTAGTATTCTCGCGGTGAAGAAGTTCCGGATCCAGCCGGCCGTTGTAAGTTAATGAGCGGGACTTCGGTTCAGAAACTCCACTAATTTAGGGATTACTTGATCGGACGCTTCTTCCATGAGCCAGTGCCCGGACTTACGAACGACCACGCCCTGCACATTTTTCGCTACCAGGCGGCCTTGCTGAATCAGAAACTCGCCCGAAGCCTTTTCTCCGGTCAGAACCAACATCGGCATAAGCAAGGGGGTTTGAGCAAAGCGAGCAAAATCCTGCGCGTCCTTTTCGAACGCCCGAAAATACTCGAAGCCAGCGCGCATGCCGCCCGGACGGGCATAAGCCTTCGTGTAAACCCGGCGGTCGCGCTCCGGCACGGAATGCTTGGGGTTGGCGGCGAAATCGTTCCAGAAATGTTCGAAGTAAATGCGTTCACGGCCGTGGACCAGCGCCAGCGGCGTCTTGCCGTAAAAATGGAAATGCCAAAGATCCCGCATTAGCCATACATTGCGCCAGTCTCCTACGCCTGGCAAGAAGGCGTCCATTAACGCAATCCGATCCACTTCGCTCGAATACTGCGCCGCATATGCGTACGCCACCATCAACCCAATGTCGTGCCCTACAATCTGAATGTGCTCGTAGCCAAGTTTGCGCATCAGGGCGTGGATGTCTTGCGCCATTTCGGCCTTGGTATAGCCGGCGGCCGGTGTAGACGATTGGCCAGCTCCGCGCAAATCCGGGGCCACCACCGTGTGGGTTTTTGCCAGCTCCAACATCAGTGGGCGCCACATGTGGCTCGTCTCCGCATAACCATGCAGCAGGATCACCGGGTCCCCTGCACCCGCGATGAGGTAGTGCAGACGCACGCCATTGACAGTCGCAAAACGACTTTGGATCGATTGCGGGGATTTAACGCTTCTTACTTTCTTGTGATGTGGCATGACACAGTCTACATGACACGAAGCTACCCTGGAAATCGTCCTAGCCCTTTTGCGCTTCCCTGTTTCGCCTGCCTTCTGCCAAAATAAACATGGGCAGCTTGGTTGTCGGCACTGCCCAAGACTCTCTTAAAAATGCAATTGCGAGTGCTTGCGTTTGTGCTGGCCGGAGGCAAAGGAACACGCCTCTATCCGCTTACCAAAGAACGTGCCAAGCCCGCCGTCCCGTTTGGCGGCCGTTATCGCATTGTCGACTTCGTCCTCAGCAACCTGGTCAACTCGGGCATCTATTCCGTCTACGTCCTGGTACAGTTCAAGAGCCAATCGTTGCTGCAGCATCTGCGCGAGGGATGGGAAGCCTCCAGCCTCTTGCGAAATCATTTCATCATCCCGGTTCCCGCCCAGATGCGATCCTTAGGCGAAGACTGGTATCGCGGCACTGCCGACGCCATTTACCAGAACATCAATCTGATCGAACAGGCCGAGCCGCATGTAGTAGCCATCTTCGGCGCCGATCACATCTATCGCATGAATATCCGCGAGATGGTGGAGTTTCACGTCGATCGCGGCGCCCAGGTGACCGTTTCGGCGATCCCCGTCGAAAAGGAACAGGCCGTCGAGTTCGGAGTCATCGAAACCCGCGAGGACGGCTCCATTCGTGGTTTCCACGAGAAGCGGCCGGATGCTCCCACCATGCCGGGCGATCCCAACCGGGTCTACGCGTCCATGGGGAACTATCTTTTCTCGACCAAGTTGCTCCTGGAGGAGTTGCGCGCTGACGGTGAAAATGAGCGCAGCTCTCACGATTTCGGCCGAGATATCCTGCCCAATTTGATCGGCCGAGCCGACATGTTCGCTTACGATTTTCAGACCAACCGTATCCCCGGCGATCCGGCCGGCGCCCCGATTTACTGGCGAGACGTCGGAACACTGGATGCGTACTTCGATGCCAATATGGATTTGCGGTCCGTCTCCCCGGAGCTAAACCTCTACAACCGCCAATGGCCTCTGAGAACGGCCGGTTACTTCGACGCCCCCGCCAAGTTCATCTTCGATTACGATGGCCGGCGCGGCCAGGCTTTGGATTCCATCGTCTCGGGCGGCGCTATCCTCTCTGGCGGCTTGGTACGCGGCTCTATTATCGGAAGGGGTGTCCGCATCCACTCCAACGCCTACGTTGAAGATTCTATTATCTTTGACAACTGCGACATCGGCCGGCGCTCGCGGGTCCGCCGGGCGATTCTAGACAAGAACGTTCGCGTCCCGGAAGATGCAACGATCGGCTTTGACCTTGATCGGGACCGCCAACTTTACCATGTCACTGATAGCGGGATAGTTGTCGTGGAAGGCCACCGTTCGCCGGTCGATATTTCCGCCATGAACTTATAACGGATTAACAGAGCTGAAACGGACGGGCCATAATTAGATGATGCCCTCCCCGCCAGCCAAAAAGCCGTCCTCTGGAAACGTCGCGCGCTACGCCGATATGTTTTCCGCGATGGGAACCGAGTCACGGCTGCGGATCATGCAACTCCTTCTCACGGCCCACCCCACCGGCCTGGTGGTTAGCCAGATCCAGGAAGAACTGGAGATCCCGGGCTCCACGCTATCCCACCATCTCGATAAGCTAAAAAACGAGGATCTGGTAAGCGTGCGGCGCGACGGTACCTATCTCTGGTACAGCGCCAATACTGCCGCTTTGGAGGAACTCCTGTCTTTTCTGTATGCGGAATGCTGCACCCGTAACGCCGTCGTCGACCCTTCAAAGATGATTCCAGTCTCGGCCCTCCACCGATCCAACCGCTAGGAAACCGTAAGCTGGTCCACGTAAAAGTTCCGAAGGTTAAAGCAGATTCACCTGTAACTAGTTACCACGAAAGAGTGTCGAACTAAATGAAATGTATGATTCAGCCGTCACCACAGCAATCGACGATGTCACAACTACTCTGAACGGCGTTCCCGCCGTTGAGATCAAGTCGGAACTGGATCGCATTCTGCGCAGCCGGGCATTTATTCAATCTCATAGGATCCGCCGTTTCTTGCAATTCGTAGTGGAAGAAAGCCTACTCGGCCAGCCGCATCGGCTAAAAGAGTACCTGATTGGTCTTGAAGTATTCGACCGACGGGAAGCGTTCGATCCGCGCGTGGACTCCATCGTTCGGGTGGAAGCGCGTCGCTTACGCAACAAACTTGAGGAATATTATCGGACCGAAGGGCAAGAAGATCCCGTGCGTGTCCTGCTGCGGAAGGGCAGCTACGTCCCGATCTTCGAGTACCGCCACGCCAGCGCCACGTCCGCCGCACCCTCGCAAAGACGAGTGGTGGAGATCGCTCCATTCAATCTGGTGCAGGCGCCGGCCGGCTCAGAAGGCATCGCAGACGAGATCCAGCGGCGCTTGTCGCATGTGTTGATCAAAGAGGGCTGCTTTCAGGTAATCGCAAATTCGCGGCCTAATACAAGCGACCAGCTCGGCCCGGATACTCATTCGAACCCGGACGACCATTCGAACGGAACAAATGGAAATGGCCATTCTGCCCCGGCCGCCGCACCGGATTATTCGGTGGAAGGCAGCATTGAATTTCAGCCGGGTGGCTTTCATCTGATTCTGCAACTGATCCAGTCACCCGATCACTCGTACATTTGGTCGGAGGCGGCCGACTACCGGCTGGATGACTTGGCGCCCGTGGAACAGCTGGCTCAGCTCCTATTACGAGAGCTAGCGGCGTTTCCTAACGAGTCACTGGCCAGGCGGCAAGCCTCCCATCAGGACGGCCGCGATGCGTACCTGCAGGGCCGCTATTACTGGAAGCTCGCTACGCCCGATACGATTCGCAACAGCGTTTCGTGCTTCACCCGGGCTGTCGAAAGCGACGTAAATTATGCCGCGGCCTGGGCTGCCCTGGCTGAAGCCTTGACGGTGAGTTCCATGTTCGGTTTCCTGGCCCCGAACGAGACCGGCGGGCGCATGAAAGAAGCCGCGCTGAAGGCTCTCTCGCTGAATACCATCCTGCCTGAGACTCACATCGCGCTCGGCTCGGTGTTGTCCATTCTCGATTGGGATTGGGAAGCCGGCGAACGCGAGCTCCAAAAGTCGATCCAGTTGGATAGCCACGATCCAATTGGCCACATCGCCTACGGAGTTCAACTCGCCTGCCGCGGAATGTTTGACCCCGCGGTAGTGGAGGTGGAGCGGGCCCTCGAAATGGACCCTGCTGCCCTGTTCCCGAACTTTGTATTGGGATGGCTCTACGGCGTGTGCCGTCGCTTGGATGAGGCTATCTCGCAGCACCTTCTAGTGTCCAAGTTGGCGCCCGATTATGCACTGCCTCACTTCGGCCTGGGACTGGCTTATGCAGGTAAAGGCATGTTCCAGGATGCGATCGCGCACTTTACCAACGCGACGCAGCTGAAATGCCGCTCGCTTCTGGGCGGCCAGCTCGGCTACTGCTACGCTATGGCCAATCGGCGCGAGGAGGCCCAGCGCGAAATCGCTAATCTCACTATCCGATCCGAATCGCACTACGTTTCGCCGGTGAGCTTTGCGAGCATTTATTGCGGCCTGCAAGATAAAGAGAAAGCGCAGAGCTATCTCGAACAGGCACTCGAGGCTCACGATCCCTCTCTACCGGTACAATTGCTCAACCCAGAGTTCGACAGCCTGCGAAATGAGCCGCGTTTCCAGGCACTTCGGCGGCGCATAGGCTTATTGCCAACCCTAACATCGTAACTCCGGTCTCGCGCTGGCACGAACAGATCGGCGATCCCACGCTGCGTAGTTGTTAGAGTTGTTGAGAATTCGTGCCTCGAAAGGTGGCGAGATCCTACTGTCTCGTCGTACTGCGCTTGTATCACCCATTTGGGATCGTCCTTGGGCAGCTGAGCGGACGGTTTAGGCTTGGCGGTTTAACGCGTCAACTTGGCTCGCTTCCGAGTGATCCGCGATGTATTCGGCTCCGGGCACGCCGATATCAGGTGCGCCAGTCCCCGAGGTTGAGAACATAAGTTTCAGCCCAAGTTGCACCGAGTGATGGCCACCAATTTGCTCGGGCGGATTTAGGCCGCCCGGCGAGAGCGAGGAACTCTGGGGCGATCTCTCCGACGCCAGGTTGATGAGCTGCACTGTTTGCGGCGGCGAATCCGCGAACAGATAGACTGGCAGGCCTGCCCGGATACTCGGCAAATGCCCGAAAATCGACAGGAGTCGATGGGATGACAATTTCGTCGCAGGTCCAAATCAAAAAGAACACTGAAAATGCGGGCATTACCGGTTTTCTGGAATGGAATGTCAATTGCCGTTTTCTCTCCGGTGTCCTGTCCGCGCTTGGCTGAGTCGAAAGCGGGCCGGAAGCAGGAGGTCATGTGCGATCGATTCCCAAAAAGGTTGCATCGAGCGAAGCCGCACGCCACCTAAGGGCCGTGCTCTGGCTCACGATTCTTCTATTCGGCGTGCAGAGCGCTCCGGCGCAGGAAGCCGGTGTGATTCAGGGCAAGGTGACCGATTCGTCCGGCGCACCGATTTTCGGCGCAGTGGTCACCGTCGAAGGCGGCGGCGGTTCGAGCACGACGGTGACGAACATTGAGGGCGCGTTTCAGATTTCCATCCTCCCGCGCGGCAATTTCAATGTGAAGATTTCAGCCAGTGGTATGTCCGATTGGACCGCGGAGAGTGTGGCTGTGTCGGCCGCGGACACGAAACCATTGCTGGCCGTGATGCAGGTGGCGCCGACAGTGACGAGCGTGACGGTCGGGCTGTCGCCCAAAGAATTTGCGGAGGAACAGGTTAAGCGTGAAACGCAGCAGCGCGTGGCCGGAATCATTCCGAATTATTTTGTGGCTTATGACAATCATGCCGCCCCGTTATCGCCCTGGCAGAAATTCAATCTGAGCTTTAAGACGCTTATCGACCCGGCCACCTTCGCTGCCGTGGGGATTACCGCTGGAATTCAGCAAATCAGGAACAGCTACTACCAATTTGGCCAGGGTAGCGAGGGCTACAGCAAGCGTTTTGGAGCGGCCTACGGCACCACTGCCACCAACCTTGTGTTCACGTCCGTTCTGGCGGCCTCAGTGCTACATCAGGATCCGCGCTACTTCTATAGCGGAAAGGGAACCAAGAAGCAGCGCGCATGGTATGCCATCGAATCTGCGTTTCGGGCCAAAGGAGACAACGGGAAATGGCAGCCGCCCTACTCCAGCGTGCTGGGAACGGTCGTCGCGGCCGAACTTTCAGAGCTTTACTATCCGGGTTCTCGTACACAGTACACGTTGCTCGGCAGAGGCCTGATGTTCCATTTGGGCGGGCTCATCGGCCTCAACCTGGGCCAGGAATTTTTCCTCAAGAAGTTTACGAGCCACGCGCCGCGCGGACCGGCTGCGAGCGTGCCGACTTTACGGGAAGGGACTCCGGTGAAGCTGATCGCCGTGGATGGCTTCGGTTCGCAGGGAATTATTGGCGGCCAAACAGTTACCTTCGTGCTGGCCGAGGAGTTAACGCAGAGCGGGAGAGATCTGGCACGGATTGGCGACGTGGCGGCGGGAGTGGTGACTGAAGTCACGGCTGGAAATAGCCCGAATGCCGCGGGGACCGTGGCTTTGCAAAAAATGATGCTGCGGGCAGGCGGGAACATCAACGTTCCCTTGCGGAGTAATCAGGCGCGCGGTGCTGCGACTCCTGTGCAATATCACGAACTACCCGGATCGGGAAAAGTGGAAATCACGTTATTCGTCGCCGAAAACGTGGCTTTCCCGGAGACGGAGTAAAGCAAGCTGAAACTGCTGCATGCTCATTGAAACCTGAGAGGTGCCGCCTTGGGTCCGCAAAACGCGCGTTACGCACCCTTGGGCCCGGGGCCATCGTCGGTCTGCGGTCCAAGAAGGCCGCGACAGATGGCAAAGAGGCGGCCAGCGCTTCCCCAAAACGGTGTTGTGGCACCAAGGACTTCGGTAGTCTTGCGCGAAAAGAGATGGACCTGAGAAAGCTCTTTGACATGGCCAAGAGAGCTTGCGTGGTTCCGGCCCTGCGGTGTTCCCAGCCTTTTGACAAAAATGCTGGCGCAGTTCGCAGGCCAAGACACTTTGACAGCAATAACAGTAATTTCAAATACCGCCCCAGCGCTGGGTATACCAGTGCCGACTTGCTCCGACAGTACAGAAACCTCCTCCATCCGGCTTACTGTTTCAAACAGGACATTCATCCTACGAAGGATACGGGCATTCGGGCAACGAAGTGGGCTTCAATAACGGGCGCCGCGAAAGTAATCGGCGGAATGGGGGCGGCGGCGCCGGAGATCTGTCGTTACTCAAGGTGCTTATCGAGACGTGTGGAAGGAGGGACACAAGAAATGAACCGTCGTCATAGTTCTCGAACATACGGGCGGGTAGGTTGGCCCCGTTGTCGGGCCGCATTCTATCGGATGGATCACTTCCCTACGACGTCGGCGAAGAATTGGTCGAATTCATCCCTACGACTGTTGAAGATCGGCATCTAGCCATTAGCAAATGTAGCGCGTTTCCAGGCACTTCGGCGGCGCATAGGCTTATTGCCAACCTGACCTTGTTAAAATAACCACACGAGCGCACGGGCGAGCCAAAGCTCACAGCGCGAAAGAAAGTGTCCGTGCGCGAGGGGTTCTTGCCCCTCTGGAGAAGTGTGGAGCAGATCGGCCGATACCGAATCTTAGATGAACTCGGACGAGGGGCCACGGGGATCGTTTATCGCGCCCAGGATCCCGCCATCGGCCGGGTGATCGCCATCAAGACCATCCGGCTGTCGGATTTTACCGATGAAACTGAGCGCGACCGGCTGCGCGAACGCCTCTTTCGCGAGGCGCAGTCGGCCGGTATACTATCCCACCCCAACATCGTCACCATCTATGACATTGCCGAAGAGAACGGCCTGGCATACATTTTCATGGAATACGTAGATGGCCCTCCCCTCGAAAAAATTCTCAACAGCCATGAAGTTCTGGGCAAAGACGTAGTGCTCTCGATCTTCAGGCAAACCGCCACCGCACTCGACTACGCCCACAGAAAAGGGATCGTACACCGCGACATCAAGCCTGCCAACATTCTGATCCACGAGGGCGCGCTTGCGAAAATCACCGATTTCGGGGTCGCCAAAATTCTTTCTCAGCAGATGACCCAGAGCGGCGTCATGATGGGGACGCCGAACTACATGTCGCCCGAGCAGGTGCAAGGGCATGCGGTCGACGGCCGGGCCGACCAGTTCTCGCTGGCCGTGATCGCCTACGAAATGCTTACTGGCGAGAAGCCCTTCGTTGCCGACCATTTGCCGTCCCTGCTCTATCGCATTGTGCGCGAGGATCCAGTACCGCCGCAGCGGCTCAATCCCAGTTTGGGGCCTCAAGTGGAAGTTGTGCTGCGTAAAGCGCTTTCGAAAAATGGCACCGAACGATATGCGGCCTGCATGGAGTTCATCGAAGCGTTGGCCGTGGCGTGCAACGCAAATCCCAGCTGGCGGCCCCTGCCGCGAGCCACTGCCCATACTCTGCCGACCCTCGGAGCCGGGGCGGCCATTGACCATACCGCCGCCCGCCCGCCCGCGCCTCCGGTGCGAAAGCCGCAGCCGGCGCCCTCGCCTTCCATCCCCGTCGAAATGCCGCCGGCCCGCCCAATCCGGCGCGATGAAGCGGAGTCCGGCAACCCCTTGCTCCGAAGTCTGATGTGGATGCTAGTCGGCATTGGATTGGTTGGCTTGGTGTTGTTTGGCGCTCAAAAGTTTTTGTTCAACCGGAATTCGGAACCTGTGGCCGCTCCGGCTGCGGAAACTCAAGCGCTACCACCCCCCGCCCCTGGTTCTTCGAACAAAGCGCCCGACACTTCGGAGTCTAAGCCCAGTCCGGTTGGCGAGGCGCGCGCCACCGAAGACACGTCCAAGCAACCTCTAAAACCCGAGCCTCCACCCAAGACGACCACTCCGGAAGCCAGCAAGCCCGAGACTGCGTCTTCGGAAAAGGCCAATGCGCCTCCGCCCAGCGCGAGTGCTCAAGGTACGTCCCTGCCAACCCGTGACACGCCGCGCGAAGCCCCACGCCGCGAGGTCTCCTCCATTCCTTCGCCAGTGGTCGCCCGACCCACGGCCGACCAGACCGTGCAGTTTCTGACCGACCCTCCCGGCGCTCAGGTGAACATCGATAACAACTCGTCACTGGCCTGCAAGACGCCCTGCCTGTTGCCGGTCCCTCCTGGCCGGCATGTGTTAAACGTTCAGCTCGCCGGCTACCGGGCTTATCCACGGGTGTTCAATGTCCCGCAGGATGGAGACATCTTTCTGCAATTAAATAAGATTGTCGCCTCACTAAGTGTGACGTCCACGCCCAACGGTGCAACCGTTGAGATTAACGGGGAGCCGCAATCTCAACGTACGCCAGCGCTCTTCAAATTCCCACCAGGAACTTATCACGTTCGCGTGGCCAGGAATGGAGCGTTCCTCGATTTCGACGTTCAGCTCCGCGATGGTGAATTCATCAGTAGAAATGTGACCTTTTGATGAACCTTACTCGACGCAAACTCTTTCTGGCTGCCGCCTCTGGCATGTTGCCACGCTTCGCTTCCGCCACGGATCCTTCCAAAATGATCACGCGATCCTCCCGTCCAGCGGATCTCGAAATGCCGTTGGATGGTTTCAATAAATGGATCACTCCC
>Ga0210401_10007986_pt1 | contig 10541 bp, 8 predicted proteins | sample IncBWH32MmetaG_FD_150866 | JGI IMG/M metagenome (GOLD analysis project Ga0210401, IMG submission 150866) | Forest soil microbial communities from Barre Woods Harvard Forest LTER site, Petersham, Massachusetts, United States - Inc-BW-H-32-M | ecosystem: Environmental > Terrestrial > Soil >... | reverse complement strand
TCGCGGACTACCATCACCGAGTGTCTTTCGTCGCCAGGGTATCGCGATGACCGATAATGAATAGAACCAAAACTTGATCCGCAGGAGCAACGCATAGTTCGGCACCGGAAAGGTGAGCAGTGAGCAAATTTCCTTCGACCACAACCAGCGGATAATAAAACGTGGCATTCGGCATATGGGGGTACGCAGCCGCGAACTCCGTTTCGTGTGCCTCAATCGTCGCCTTGACGACGCCGAGTATGGCCTTCTGTATTGACGGGTTCGCGGCAGCGTCATTGCTAAACGCTTCATAGAACGAACGTCCCCTATCAGGCTCACGGAACCAGGGATGTTGCCCTTTCATCTGCTCTTCACGGCCTCTAATCCAAGCGTCAGATGCACCTCGACAGAGTACTCCGCGTAACGTTTGGTCGTAGGACACTGCTGCGGATGTGAAGAATATCCACGGGTGCTTAATGCTTTTCTTGCACTCAATCAACAAGCAATGGCGAACAGCGTGCTTAACGCCAGCGGCCTCGAAGAAGCTATTCTTAAGGGCTCTAATGTCAACCTCGCGGCCCTTTTCTTCGTCTCGATCCACGAAATAAATATTCGTCGCCACGTGATAGTCCCGACTGCGCAGACACTGAGCTACGCGTAGCTCCAAGGCGAAACCCGTCTTGTTGATATCTGCAATGATTCGCTCTGTAAAATCCGACATCAGCTTTCATAACTCCCGGCAAAGCCTAGCGCACTAGGGGAACGTGAGCAAGTCACTGCGGCCCTGCCGAGCATATTCGCGCCTATCAAAAGAAAAGCCCCGACCCGCGCCTTGCGGATCGAGGCTTCCCAAGGACAGGATGCGCATGTCAGGCGATTTAGCTATGGCACTGCAACATTTGGACGGGCGACGGTGCGGACGTGTCGCTGTAGCGCTAGTTCCAACAGCGCCAATCTATTTCTTCTTCTGCGCCTCTTTTTCCAGCGCCTCCAGTTCCCGGGTCAGTTGCTCGGCCTGTTCTCGAAGACGCCTGAGGCGCTCAGCGAGTGCAGGCAAGTTCTGTCCGGTGGCCGCCAAGGCCGGAGCAGCCACCGGAGCAGCAGTAGGAAGGGCAGATCCCGGAGGCGTACTACCTGTAAGTTCGGCCAAGGCCTCAACGAAAGTATCCCGGTAAATCAATCGGTCACCCATGGCCAGTACGACCTTTTTGAGCTGCGGCATACGGGCTTCGCCAGCCTGGATGTAGATGGACTCGACGTAGAGGAATCCGCCACTGACGGGCAGAGCAATAATGTTTCCGCGCAGGACGTGCGAGCCCTGCTGGTTCCACAAGGTCAGATCCTTGGAGATGTTCTGGTCCTGGTCAATGCGCGATTCAATCTGCATCGGGCCGTACATCAGTTGCTGTTTCGAGAGTTGAAAATAAACTAGGTCCCCTAATCGATCTCCGTCGCAGCGTGCAGCCATCCACCCGATCAGATTATCTTTGCCTCGAGGGGTGAAAGGCAGGATCAGCAGGAACTCGGGTTCTTTCTCTCCAGGCAGGCTGGCCACCACGTAGGTGGGCTGCATGGATTCGGGCTGTCCAGACTGGCCCGATAGGGTATGCGCGACCTCCCATATGTCTTCCTTGTTATAGAAGACTTGCGGATCGCGCATGTGAAAAATGCGATAAGCCTCGGCCTGTGCGCGAAAAAGAACCTCAGGGTAGCGGGCGTGCCGGCGCAGGTCCGGAGACATTTCGGAAGCGGGCCGGAATAGTTTCGGGAACAAATTCTCGTAAACCTGGATGATGGGGTCGCTCGGATCGAATACGTACAAAGATACTTTCCCGGTGTAGGCGTCCACCGCGGCCTTTACCGCATTGCGAATGTAGTTGGCACCTTCGTCCACCCCGGTCACCGGGAGCGTAGCCGAGTACGGATGCGAGAGAGAAGTCGTGTAGCCGTCCACCATCCATACTAACCTGCCGTCATCGGTAACCACCAAGTAGGGGTCGGGGTCCCAATTCACGAAGGGGGCCAGATGCGCCAGTCTTCCCCGCACCTTCCGGTAGATCATCATGCGGCTCTGTCCGGTGAGATAGCTCGTGAAAATCATGTTTAGCTCGCCCTGGGATATCGCGGCGGCGGTCTTTAGTAGGAAGGAGCCAATCGGAAATCCTCCAGTGCCCTGATATGTAGAATACTTGTTCTGGTCACCAGAAGGATAATCAAACTCCTCGCGGGCGGTGTGAACGAATACCGGATCCTGGGTGCTCTCACCGTAGTAGATCTCCGGCCGGGTGAGCTGGAAGCCTGGGGATTTGATTTCCGGCGGGGCGTTTTCGATGAGTAGGACAGGTAGGCCATCGGGCGTAATCTTGTTGACGTCCGATACAACCACGCCAAAGCCATGGGTATAAATGAACCGCGGATTTACCCAGCTCTGACTGGCCTCGGCGGACAACTGGTTCACATCGATTTCGCGGGGAGACAACATTACCTGCTCGATGTGGCCGTTGGGGAAGTAGCGATCAACGTCGGTGTTGGGGAAGATGTAATAGGGGCGCAGCGCCTGGATCTGCGTGATCGTGGCACTGTAGGCGCGCAGGTCCCAAAGTCGAATATTTTTGAGTAGCGTCGCGTCTTGCACGGCATCGACCGTCTGTTGTCCGCTTTCGGTGAACGGGCGCTCGGTGGCGTTCCGATTCAGGCCGAAAGCCGCAGTAGTAGCCTGAATATGGCGCTCGATATACGGCCGTTCGATAGAGATCTCATTCGGTCGTACATACACAGCGCTAACGATGGCCGGAAGAGCCAGTTGCAGGATAAAAAACGTGAGCACCAGGACCGTCGCCTTCTTGTATCTCGATGTCCACGCGAGCGGGAGCGCCGCTAAGACAGCAATAATGAGGAGCCAGCGCAAAGGGAGCGTAATCTTTGTATCGACATAATCTGCGCCAGTCATGAAAGCGTGGGAATTGAACAGAAGAGCGTAGTTGCCGAGAAAAACCCAGGTAGCAAGACCAAGCAAAAGAATTACTGCGATTGCGCGGACGAAGCCGGTACGGGTGGCGCCCGGTAGCAGCAGCAACGCATGCCCCAGATCAAGAGTTCTCGGTGACCCGCCCCGCAGCCACAACTGCCATCCCCGGGCCGTGGCCCAAAAGACTAGGGCGCAAAGAATGGCCAGCACAAACACAAACCCGAGTACTTCCGAATAGAAAGGGAGGTCGAACAGGTAAAACGGAAGGGCGTGCGAAAAAACCTGATCCCTCCAAGCGTCGGGAGGCAGCGTAAGCCCCCGCGACCCGAAGAAGCGCATGATCGTCCAGTAGTCAATCGAGGCCGAGGCGAACAACAGCGCCACTACGGCCAGCCCCACTCGAACCAGCCGGGAGTACAGGCGGAAATCCCGCCGGCGGACGCCGGCGAAGTGCAGCCCCCGCGCATGAGCCATCCACAAGGCGATGAAGGCCACCAGCGCGCCCGCCACGAAGGGGGCGATGCTGTACCACAGCATGCTGATCCAGGTCCCAACTTGTCCGACCTCTCTCCACCAGTTGTACTCGATGATGAAATTGGCGGCAGTTGTGATCGCCCAAAGGCTGAGCGCCAAGATTGCCGCTAGCGTTATCAGATTTCGAATCTTTGAAGGATGCATAAGAGATCGGCGGACCTTGAACAGCGGAGGCGACTCCATGCAAGGAAAGCACGCTGGAGTTAGAGGTCGATCGTGATCCTATCACAGGCTCCGTGCCAAGCGTGAAGCGGGCCCTGGTACTACCGCAACTTCCGTGGCTTCCGCTGTCATCGATCTCAATTTTTATTGAATCTGCGTAGCTTCCTGAAAGCACGCAGCCATTTTCACAATCCGGCTTTACAGTCTCACCCGCACCGAGTTCCGGGTGCGAAATGATTGTCCCGATCGTTCACAAAACTGCTAGTGGCAGTGGTCACAAAGGCTCTCACAGCCTTGGGACCAGACGGATGGGCCGTGGGGCAGCGGGCGGTCGAACTTGGCGGCCGTGGAACACCGCAATGCGGACCTCTAGCGCTCGTTCTCGGGTCCGAAAAGTTGGGCGCAACTAGGGCGCAAAACCCCGGGTTAATTGGCCTAAAAACGACCTGTCGTGAGTGGAAGGGCAACCGCTTCAACGAGACTTATGGTAGGGGCGGTGGGGATCGAAATCACGGTGATTCTTAAAATCGATCGTGTTTGTGCGGCGATGCCGGACTTCCGCATCTCTCCAATCATTACTGAATATTACGGTACGACCACCTCCCTTGCAGCGTCCATGTCTAACTCAAACGAACCGCTCAGTCTCCGCCTGTCGAGGATTCCCGCCTCGGCAGCCTTCTCCAAATCAGCCGCCGCATACGATGTGGAGTAAACGCTGAACGGCTCACCCGGTCCCACAATAACGACGGCCGTGCCTAAAGCGGCGAAGCCAAGGTTCATCCCGTAACCTTTCAACTTCCCTATCATTTCTTCTTGGAGGTACGACAGATTCTGCGTCGTCATCTTGTTTCTCCCCTTAGCCGTTGGTTTTTGCCTGCGTAACCGTTCCGTTCGACTAGCTCTTGCGTTACTTTCGTCGCTTTGGTTGGATGACCACCCAACGGCAATTGTCCTTCTCGAAGTCTCCGTCCCGATCCATGCGGTTTAGTCGTGTTCCCTTCGGTTTCGTCCCCATGTCTTTCGAAAAGTTTTGGAACGAATGCAGCCAACGGTCGCAAACCTTAATGCCGCGGCCGCCCACGTGCTCGAAGGCAGTTGCACGCTCATTTAAGCATCTCTGCTTCATGTTGTACCACGACATGTACGCGGGTGTTTGCCGCCGCCCTGATGTGTGCCCATGCTGGCTTTTCTTTCCCATGCTTCAGATTTTGCGGTCAACCAAGTGGGTTTGTAAATTTGTTAGCCACGCTGCGTGCCCTAAGTACCACGCTACTCGCAGTGTTTTACTCACGAAACGTCACGATTCGACCATCGGTTTTACGACTTGCGGCGCGGGCGCTTGAGTCGCCACGCTGCGGCGGGTCCCTTCAATTCGGGCACCATCTCCAAAAGATCCTCATCCCGAAGTTTGTAGAATTCGATCTTCACCAAATTCTCCGACCGAATACCCGTCATCTCGCGAGCCTGACGATTCGTTATCGTCGGATTGTGTTTCAGGAACTCAAGAATGGCTTCTGTTGGAGCGGCGAGCGGAATGTGCGGTATCGTGACCTTGACGTAGTTCCCTTCCTCAATAATTTCTGGTTCCCTGAGGCGCCACTCCTTCATTTTTTGAAAAGCCGTGTTCAGTCCCTCGCCCAAGTCCTTATTTGGAGGGCTTGGGTACCGAGCCAAGTTCCGGACGATCTTGGAATTTCGTGAGTACCGAACACTTAGGATATTTTGTACGCTCACATACCCTGGGAGTTTGCCTGGGCTGATGACTTCAATGCGATTATCGAAAATGCGGACCTGAACGTCATCCGAAATTGCGTAGTCCCGATGGATGATTGCGTTTACGACGATTTCCCAAACGGCCTCGGGTGGATATTGTAAAGTCTTGAGCCCGGTCGTCGACCAGACGGCGACCGACGACATCGTGTCGGTGACCACTTTCACGGTCTCGTGAATGAGCTGATAGAGCGGGCCTTCCAGAGTCACTGTCGATTTCAAATGATCGCGTTCGGGATCGTCTTCCTTTGTCTCGTATCTCACGACCTTCACGGAACACTTCCTAGGCATGACAGCAGCTGGACTATTATTGAACAAGAGGATACCAGCGACTTTGGGCTCCCACGTTTTTCGGTCCACTAAGTTTTGATTTAGTACGAACTCGAGGGGATCGGACTTGGGTGAATACTCCGTGAGAAATTTCCGAAGCTCCGCACTCTCTGAAATTTCCTCCGTCGGAGTGTGTGGAAGAATCTGGTCTTCGAAGCTCGCGGCACCTTTTGCGAATTGAAGCTCCAGAATTCGCTCGTGCTCCTTTAGAGGAAGTGACTGAGCACCCTTCCGGACGTATATCGTGCCATCCGCCGTTTGATGCACTTCGGAGCTTTTTTCCACCCTAACCAACAGGACGAGTCCGTTGCATTCTGGAGCCTCAAGGATCGACAACTCCGCGTTAGGAAGGGGTGGCTTGATCTCGCTCAATGCTTGAATATGAGGGTTGAAGTCCTCGACTTTTTCAGCTCCGTTCCAACGGTTCTCAGGTACGGGCTCGTCGTTTTCATCTGCTATTCCCACAACGAACTCACCGCCGTCAGCGTTGGACAACGCAACCGCGATCTTCTGGACAGTCCTTCCGCTGGACGTCAGCGCCTTACGATCAAAGAAGTGATCTTCGTCGCGCGTCAACAGGCTCGCAACATCCTTCTCTGTTAGGATTTTCCGATTCATGTTAAGTGCATATCCCGTTCCAGCTTTATCTTTGAGGGGATCCCAGCTTGACACCAACCGCCCGTTCGGTAATGGCGAAGAGCACCGCGTTAAGCGGCGTCCTCCTCTGTAGGTGGGGTTGCTTGGAGATCGCGCTTGATGTTTGGATTGCCCTTCACGTAGCGCTTCATATCGTTCAGGAGATAGACTCGCGGTAGCACAGCCGCGGTCAGAGCTTCATCGCTGACCAATTTGTCGAAGCCATCACCACGCCAGCCTTCCCGGTGCCGGAAAGATGCCATTGCTGACATAACAGTCCACACCAGCTGTGTCAGATAAAGCTGCTTCGCCATGGTCTCTGCACGATTGCGGTGGAGCTCTCGCTGCTCCGGGACGATCAGATTGAGACCGTATTCGACGAGTTCCCGGAAAACGCTAAAGTCTTGATTGACTTCCAGAAAGTTCCGCTCCACCTCGAAATGTGCAGCTCTTGATTTGAGATGGGAGGCATCACTTTCCGAAACCCAATTCCATTTCGGCGTGAAATTAAGCAGCAAATCTGAAACCATCGTCTGCCCGACGCCCTTTTTGATGTGGATAGAGGGCCGGCGGGTAGTAGATGCGTCTGCGGGGTGGCCAGTTCCCCGGCCCATACCCGTTCCAAGTTTCGAATCGCCGTCGTTTCCATCCGCATCACCCGTATCCGTGCCAGTTTTCGACGGGCGAAAGGCTTTGATTTGAAGAAACTCTTTGTACTTGTTGATCTGTTCCTTAACGTATTCCGTTTCAGTCTTGCTCGCCACACTTTGATGTTCCTCGACGTAGTCGGCTAAGTCTGAAGGCATCTTGTTGTAGAACTCGCTTGCCCATCTGCCCCACGGTAGGTTCGTTCCGTCGGGCAGGACCAGGCTGGTTCGCGTCAGGTTTGCCGTGACCGCGAGTGCCGGAGTTGGCTCGACGTAAATCACCACGTGGTTGTACCCCGCAAGGATTCCGAATTTCTGCAGCAAAGGAATCGCGGCGTCATGGGACGTAAAGTCGAAGAGTTCGCCGCGGTAGATTGCGGCCACGTGGCCCTGCTTCTTAGTGCCACTGAAAGCGTGATAGTACGGTCGCTTACGGTACAGGTCCACGCTGCGAGACTCATCCAGGATCCACCAGTAAGCAGTAGCATCTGGCAATTGAACAGAACCGGACTTGAGTTTGAATTCATCGAGGACTGCGCAATAGCCCGTGATCGTGCGCGTGTGGGGCTTGCCTTCGACCAGCGCAAGCTTCGAGGTCAAAGTAATCCCGTGCGGAATCTTGAAGAACTGCTTGTTCGCGACGTGTTGAAACCAGTAATCCTTGTGCGTGACCTCGGGGCTCTCAGGAGCAAGTGTTGTGTCGTGCTGGATCTCCCGGCCTAGAAGGATGACCATCGTTCCGTGGTTCCCAATTATTGAGGACTTGAAGTCTTCGGGATTCTCAACCTGCGAAAGGTCCAAGAAATCCGGGTACGTACCGTCAGGCATGTTGAACTGCTCGAGCCCGTACTGATCGGTCCCGACGTCATAGGCGATTCGCACGAGGAATCCTCGGCCATCCTTCCAAGAACGGATCTCAACGCCGTATGGGTTCCATGCCGCCGTTGAAATCTTCGCGCCGACACCGAAGTTTTCGTTAATGGACTGCCTTTTTCCGGACTGAGCTAGCGTGTTGAAGTACACGCGCAACTCGTGAAGGTCCATGCCGATCCCGTTGTCGCAGAACGCAGCCTTGCGCACATTGTAATTCTTCAGGAAGAACGGGTCGGAGCACACTTCGACCTGACCTGTGAAAGACTTGTCATCTGGTTGAGAAATCTGGTAGGCGTCGATCGCTTCAAAACAATTAATGAGAAGCTCGCGAACCTGCTTGAGAGGACCCACCTCGGTTCCGAGGCGGTGAACCATGAACGAGACGCCCTTGGGAGTGGACGTCATCGGCGTGATATTCATTTGTAATCCTTTTTCTGCCTCTAGTCCCGAATGGACGGAGACAGATTGGAATTGCAAGCCCCTCCAGGTCGACAAGCGACGTTTTGGGTCTCGCTATTGCCAAATATACAAGCCGAGCTTGAACAAAGCAAGTGGAACCAGAGTAGTCGCGCGACCCGAACGGGCCACTGGCCGCGTACTTTGGTCTGTTGTCTGCCTTGTGGGATTTTCAGAGGCTTCGGGGCAGGGAGGAACACTGATGGTGAAACGCGTCAAGTACGATCCGAAGCTCCCCACGATCCCTGGCGGCGAACGCCAGGGATCTTCCCTTTCTCAGAAGCAGCTCGACACGATCATCCGGAAGGCTGCAGCACCGTGCGCCATCCAGGAGATGATCGGGGACGATCACGCCACGCAACCGTACCTTCTCAGTGACGGGCGGATGCTTCGTATCTGGAAGGCTACTGGCGAGTGTCACATCGGTTGCACGACGAACAAGAAGTAAGCCGGTCCCAGTTACCCTACCGACTTCGACTAACTGTGCATCACGATGTAATTCAAGGGTGCGTTGGAGCCGCCGCCGTTGTAAGCGTAAGCGCCACCCGCACGAACGAACATTCGCACACCGTAGTTGCCGTTCTCGATCAATCCCGGCGCCTCTTTCAGCGTCTGGATTTTCGTCTGAGCGTCACTGACGATGAATGTATGCCAATAGCTCAAATCGCCGAAGACGACAGGCGCAGCAACGCTTGTCGCGGGTGACGGGAGCGAAGGGCAGATGTGAATCGGGTAGCCCAGCATGTACGGCTTGCCGCCGATATACTGGACGAGGCGGAGCATCTGGCCCTGCTTGTCCAACACGCCGGCGATTTTCGACAGCGTGCTCGAGCTCATCAAGAAACCGGCCGAAGGTGAATTCCGGTAGACTTCGTTGACGCTGAACACGAGGTTCGAGATGTCCTGCGAGCCGATCGTTGACTGCGGCGAGCCGCTGCCATCGTTGACTGTGGAGCCGGCCGCCGTGATTGGCGTCACTCCGGAGGCTTCCAGGCTCGAGATCAAGCCCTGCGTCTGGCCGACACCGTTTCCAGTGACGAGCATTTTACCGATCGCACGCGCCAGCCGCTCGGTGCTGAACTTTTTGAAGAGGTCAGCAAACTCGATCATCTCCTCGATGTCCTGCGTCGCTTCGATCGAAACCGGATGTAGTGGCGTTCGGAAAGTGTACGCGCCTACCGGGAGGTAGCTTGGCAGCTGCAGCAGCGTCACTGAGCCATCGGGATTGCCTTCGGCGGGTCCCTGGGTTGTGTTAATGGAGGTGTCGTTGTACACGGTGACTTTCAACGTGCGCGCGTTCGTCTTTTCCTTCACAGTGCAAGGGCCGTCGACGTCGAACAGCACATCCACCTCAGCCATTGCCGCCCAAATCTCACGCACGAGGTCTTGCGGGACAAAGTACCCGAGGCCGGTGTATGTACCGACTTGAGCAGAGATGTTGCCTTCCTGTTCGCCGGCGCGGTATTCGATCCCGTGAGCGAATGCCCTGCCACCAGCGTTACCGCTGAACATTTGCTGGAACATCGCACCGCGGGCCCGATCTTCTGCTGATCGCTTTTTCCGCAGACGCGTTATGGGCAGGCCGTTGCGGGCCTCCGCATCATTCAGCTCCTGTTCGTTGATCTCTTCGATCGTCGCGCCAACTTTTATTGCCGCGATCCTCGTCGGGAGTGATCCGAACTCCCTTCTCTCCTGATCATTCAAGCGTCCAGGCTTGTTTGCCAGGAACGCCAGCCGTTCGGTTGCCCGACCCAGCTCCACGTAATTGATTTGCATGTTGCACCTCGTTTTGGGGCCAAGGATCGTGCAGCGCTTGGCTTCGCTTTACAGCAAAGAATTCAATGCTTGGCGACGACGCTCCTGTGAATCGTCAGCCGGCTCGTCACCACCGGCGTGCCGCTTCCGGAACTCGGTTGGATTGTCGACGAACTGCCTCCAGGCGAACTCGGCCAGATCGGAAGCTTTTCGAGCCACCTTGCGAAGTGGGTCAGCGGCCCGTGAGCAGATGGATCGAACTTCGGCTTCATTCTTGGCGCTTCGTATCGCAATGACTTTCTCCCTCCACCATGACGGTGCTTCGCTCATCATCTGTGCATCGGCTTCGGTTCCTGCGCCGCGTGGATGATTGATGTCGTTTGACACTTCAACTGATCGCTTCATGTTTCACCTCTTGGGCCGGTTTGGTC
>Ga0210401_10007985_pt1 | contig 10542 bp, 7 predicted proteins | sample IncBWH32MmetaG_FD_150866 | JGI IMG/M metagenome (GOLD analysis project Ga0210401, IMG submission 150866) | Forest soil microbial communities from Barre Woods Harvard Forest LTER site, Petersham, Massachusetts, United States - Inc-BW-H-32-M | ecosystem: Environmental > Terrestrial > Soil >... | reverse complement strand
AGATTTACACCGAGCAGTATCCGCTGGAGCGGCCGCAAGTGGCGGAGCGCTATCGTGGCGCGCCGCGGTTAAACGTCAATCCGGATACCAATGAGACCATGTGCATCGCCTGCGATTTGTGCGCCCTGGCGTGTCCGGAACACCTGATTATGGTGACCAGCGAGCGCAATGAGAAGACACGGCGCAAGGAACTTACGAACTTCACCTACGATCTGAGCCGGTGCATGTTCTGTGGATTGTGCGAGGACGCCTGTCCCACTGACGCTCTGGAACTGACCCAGGATTTCGAGCTGGCCAGCTACACTCGCGAAGGCGCCATCTGGAACCGGGAGATGCTGGAAAAAGGTCCGCAGCCGACACAGTACCGGCGGTAGCTATTTCCGGACGGGCGCAGCCCCCCGATTCAGCAGCTATGTCAAGCCGACGAGTTTGGACACATGTTGCCGCGTTTTCAATTCACACTGTATTTGCGTTCCTGAGCGTCGTGGTTGGTGCGGGCGTTGGGTTGACTCTGTTGGTGGTTGCCACTCGCGTTGCCTCTCAAGTTCCTTTTTTGCGAAGACTCGCTGAAATTGTATGCATTTTCGTTTTCGTGGGAATCCCGGTGGTATCCGGTTTCCTGATAAACCTGCGGGCGCGGAATCGGTCGGCGTGCATGGTTTGGACAATTGGGTTGCTGTTCTTGTTGGCCGTCGCGATGTGGGACATCTCGATTTTCCGGCGGTCTCCCTATTACCAGAAGCTCAGTGCCGGACAGTACCTGAGCTACGAGAGTAACCAATTGTTTGGACTTGATGAGGCAAGATGGGGTAAGAGCAACGGTTTGGAAGAATTCTTTGTCATGGTTCCGATATTGGGTTCGGTTGCCTATTCTTCTGGGGCATGGTTCGCCCTTCGCTGTGGGCGGGAGGCCGATTCCGCAATGCGCAATGCATCCGCCGGTGGCTAGGCGCCTTTACTAAAACCAGCGCACAGTTGAAAATGGGTATTTGCTGTCCATCGCCGTTCCGTTGGCGCACTCATTCGCATTCCACAGAGGAGATTAAGCTTTTATGGGAACATCCGGAGAACTAATTCGACTGATTAATTATGTTGATGACATCGTAACCACGCTGCGGCGGATCCACGCATTTGTGCCGGGCATGGATGGGGACGAAAGCAAGCGCCTGGCAGAGAGCCTGCGCGCGGCCGGCACCAACCTGAATGCCATTGTCGCGCAGTTGGAAAAAGGGGCGAAGTAGTGGCCGAGGTCAAAACTATTGCCGTCATTGGAGCCGGTACTATGGGCCGCGGCATCGCCCACGTGGCCGCGCTCGGCGGTTACCGGACGATTCTCGAAGACTTGTTGCCCAACGCGCTGCGGAAGGCGGAAAGTGAAATCCGCGGCAATCTCGATAAAGCAGTCGAGCTGGGGAAGGTTTCTTCCGCCGATGCTAACGCCGCGTTCGCCCGCTTGGAATACGCCGGCGGAGTGGAAGAAGCGGCGCGCGAGGCCGATCTGGTGATTGAAGCGGTGCCCGAGGAGATGGAGTCGAAGATCGAAATCTTCACCCTGCTCGACAAGATCTGCCGGCCCGGGACGATTTTAGCTTCGAATACCTCGTCACTGAGTGTGACCGAAATTGCCAGCGTTACCTACCGTGCGCGGAAGTGCATCGGCATGCACTTCTTTAATCCCGTACACAAGATGAAGCTGCTGGAAGTGGTGCGGGCGCTGGAAACAGACGACGACACGCTGGCGACTGTGGCCGAAGTCGGACGGAGGATGGGGAAAGAAGTTGTCGTCATCAAGGAGTCGCCCGGTTTCATCACCAGCCGCATCAATGCGATGATCGGCAACGAGGCGTTCTATATGCTGGCGGAAGGGATTGCCTCAGCGGCAGATATCGATAAAGCCTTAAAGTTGGGGTTGAACCATCCCATGGGACCGTTTGAGCTGGTGGATCTGGTGGGATTGGATACGCGGCTTTCGATTCTCGAGTACCTCCACAAGTCGCTGGGCGAGAAATACCGGCCTGCACCACTTTTGGTGCAGTATGTGAAAGCCGGGCGCCTGGGCCGAAAAGCCGGGCGCGGGGTGTACGAATATCCGGAGCAGAAGACTGAGAAGCCGGTTGCCAAGGCTGGCGATTAGCGGGGCGAGGAGAGGGTATGTCGAGTCTGAAGGAATTCCGGTGCGAGATTTGCGGGATTGTCAGTGAGAATCCGATCCATTGGTTTGTGATCGAGTGCGGAGATCAGAAGCTGGCGGTCGTTAAGTGGGACCTGAATGCCGCCAATAGCGCAACCGCGCGTCACTTCTGCGGCGAGGCCCACGCGCAGGTGTATATCAGCCGCTGGTTCGAATCCATGTGCTCACCGCCCAAGGCAGTATTCAGGGCGTCATGACCGTTTCTGGTGGGCGGACAGCCCAGGCCGACAACAGGCCAAACCAGATGTTTGCACTCCAGGCTGCCGGTCGATGCGTGTAATGTTCATCAGCAACTGACCTGCTTAGCCAGCACTAATCTCTCTCATTGGCTTGCCCGTGCATTCCACCTTATGACTGCAAGGATTTGCAGCTTGACAGGGTGACAACCACCCCAACATACTGTTTCGCACGTTTTGGGCACGCCTACTCTTTCTCCGCTGCCCGGAACCTCATTTCCGTACCGGCTTTTTACTGTTAGAGATCCGGTCCTATCTGGAACGTGGTTCGACGAATTTCCATAGGAGATGCCTGCCATGAAGCTCCGCAGCGGTTGCGTTGTAGTTGGATTATTGTCGTTGGTTCTGTCGTTAGCCGCCCAGACCTCGAGCAGCTTCGCCTCTGCCCAGGTGCCGCCGTTTATTCAATTTTCTAGCATTACTGGCGACGTGAATGGCAAGCCGTTGACTGGCGTTGTCGGAGTCACTTTCTACCTCTACCAAGAGCAGCAAGGTGGCGCCCCGTTGTGGATGGAGACGCAGAATGTTCAGCCGGACAAGACCGGACACTATAGCGTTCTGCTCGGCTCGACGACCAGCCAGGGGTTACCTGCGAGCATCTTTACCTCCGGCGAAGCTCATTGGCTGGGCGTACAAGTGCAAGGACAGGACGAACAGCCGCGAGTGCTGCTGGTCAGCGCACCGTATGCGTTGAAAGCTGGGGATGCGGAGACGTTGGGCGGCAAGTCACTGTCCGCGTTCGTGCTGAATGAAACTCAGGCTACCGCTAGCTCAGGCTCTTCAGCACCGACTCAAACGGCTGTCGGAAGCAATCCGAAGACGAGCTTGAAGCCGGGCGCTAGCCCTACGGTGGGCGGCAGTGGGACCACGGACTATGTAGCCAAGTTCACCAACAGCACCACGCTCGGCAATTCGCTCATTTTCGATAACGGAACCAATGTGGGTATCGGCACCACCAGCCCGGCGGCGCCGCTGCACATAAGTGGAAACCGGTTGCTGCTGACCAGCGGAACCACGGCCGAGGTGCAGTTCGCTGGGTCGGCCTCGTCGGCGAGGTTTGGGGAGGATGGGACGGGGTCTTTCTTCGCTTCGGACACCAACGGGAGAGCGGTGAGATTTCTGACCAACAATGGGACGCTGAACGAGTGGATGCGCATCACCAGCGCCGGCAACGTGGGCATCGGCACGACCGCGCCAGCTGCCAAGTTGGAAGTGAACGGCGCCGCGCGGTTCGATGGTCTGGTGAGCTTTGCTGGCGGGCAGAGTTTTCCAGGCACCATTGCGGGCGTGACGGCGGGAACCGATCTCACGGGCGGGGGGAGCAGCGGAAACGTGACTCTCAATCTGGACACCACGCAGGTGCCCCTGTTAGCAGCAGCCAACACATTCACAACAGGGCAGACCATCAGCACTTCCAGCTACGGCGCGGGACTGAACGTTTACGCAGCCGCTCCTCAAGGTATTTATGCTAGCGTCAACCAGGACTATGCAGTTGGCATTTATGGCGATGGCAGTGGCGCTGGCAATGGTGTAGGTGTCACCGCCGCCGGTGGCACCGGCGTAAGTGCTGACGGTGTCAACGCCTCCGTTGGTTCTGGTGGCTACGCCGGAAACTTTAGCGGCGACCTCAACGTCACCGGAGCAATTTTCGCCGGGACCAAGGACTTCAGGATCGACCATCCTCTGGATCCTGCAAACAAGTACCTGGTTCACGCCTCGGTCGAATCCTCGGAGATGATGAACATCTACACCGGCAACGTCACCACGGATAGCGGTGGCCATGTAACTGTGCAATTGCCAGAGTGGTTTGAGGCCCTCAACACTGACTTCCGTTACCAGTTGACAGTGATCGGGCAATTCGCGCAAGCCATCGTGGCCAGTGAGATCCAGGACAACAAGTTCAGCATTCGCACCGACAAACCGAACGTGAAAGTGTCCTGGCAGGTGACGAGTGTGCGGCAGGATGCCTACGCCAAGGCGCACCCGCTTGTAGTTGAGCAGGGAAAAGAAGCTAGGCTGCGCGGCTTCTATATTCATCCCGAGCTGTACGGCGCACCGCCGGGGAAGCAGATTGAATGGGCGCGCCATCCGCAATTAATGAAGCACCAACAGGCCAAGGTAAGACCATCGGCACTCACTGTTTCAGGCAGGCCGTAACGGCGGAGCGCTTGCCATCAACCGCAACCGCTCATCAGTCAAATTCGTCGAACGATTGGTGGACCTGGTCGGGCCACGCCAGTTCACGTTCACAACTGACGAAACCAGGCGGTAGCATTCATTGAGAATGGTGCACCCCCCCAGGTTTCGGTTGGTGCACCCAACCAGTCTTTCCTTACGTGTGGAATGTTTGTTTGAGAAGGTTCGCTATCTGTGGATCTTGAAAACCGTGCCATCGCCGGCGGAATCGCCTCCCGCGCTGGTAGTTCCGTAAAGCGCGCCGTCGTGCAGGAGCAGCGGAGCGTCGGGGGTGCACCCGTCGACTCCGTGGTAGTTTCCACTGAAACTGTGAAGAACAGTCTCCGTCCAACCGGTGTTGCCGGACGGTGGTTTTAGCTGGAACACCGTACCGCAACCGCCGACTCCTCCTATGGTGGTTGTGCCGTAAAGCACATCCTTCGCACCCAGAGTGAGTCCAGCTTCGGGGCCTGTGCCATCCGACTGCTGTCCGCCGAAGCTGTAAATCCTGTGGTAAGACCATGCGCCTCCCGAAGACGACGGGGGTTGCATTGCAAAGACCACGCCGCCCCCGGATCGGCCGCCGCCGTAGGTAGTGCCTGCGAGGCGTCCGGTGGCATCCATGACAAGACTGGCAAAGGAAGGCGAGGAACCGTCCAATCCAAGAAAGCTGTGGAGCACAGTCTCGGCCCACAGCTTCCCGCCTGCGGGAGACAACTCAAAGACTGTCCCTTGGCCTGAAGAACCGCCGGCGCTGGTGGTTGCGTAGAGATTGCCGGCCGGATCGAAGACCGGAGTGCTCTCCGGCTGGCTGCCATCGCTGCCGCTAAAGCGATAGAGCACGGTTTCCGTCCAGGAACTGTTCGATTGCGGCGTCAACTGGTATACGGTGCCGTCGCTGAGGATACCGCCGTCGCCAAAAGTTGTCCCATACAGATTGCCTGATTGGTCGAAGGCCACGCCGGCGGCAGGACCATTGCCATCGTTGCCACCCTGAAAGGCGTAGATTACGCTCTCGGTCCACGCTCCCCCTGCGACAGACGGCGGCGCGAGCTTAAAGACAGTCCCGCAGCCGACGGTACCGCTTATGCAGGGATTCGAAGCGCCGCCGTAGAAAGTGGTGCCGTACAGGTTTCCGGCAGTGTCGAAAACCAGGTTGCCGAAGGGATAGGCGCCGTCGCCATCACCGCCCGCGCCGGTGAAGCTGTAGAGGATAGTTTCCGTCCATCTGCCGCTGGGAGGAACTGGCGGAGATAGTTCGAAGACCATACCCGCATAGGCAGCTCCACCCAGAGTGGTTGTGCCGTAGAGATTTCCTTTGGAGTCAGCGACCAATCCACCGTTGGGGCCAGATCCATCTGCGGTGCCTGCGCCGGCAAACACGTAGACGAGTTGTTCAGTCTGGGCTGAGGCGGCGCTGGCTATCAGAAAAATGCCGATGAAAAGTGCGAACAGACGTACTACGCGGCGGTGCGATCCAAGAAGTTTCATGGCGAGTCCTCTCCAAGGGGACGGCGGGTGGACATTCTACATCCGCCAGCATGGGAAGGCTAAACCCGGCAATAATTTTACAATTCGTTAACCTGAGCCCTGGAAGTGGCGGTGGCGCTGGCTGAGCGCCGCAGGGTGCAACCGAATCGCCACGATCAACAGTGATACTCTTGAATTTCCCGGAGAAGATAATCTGGAGAAAAGAAGCTGGAGAAGAAATTCGATGAATGTACTTCCTGGCTCGGGGCGCACCCCTTTACGTCTCGGGACTTGGATTCCTCTGTTTGTATTGATTCTGCTGTCTGTAACCGGGGCCGAGGCCAGTGTCGGATCTGCCAACGGTAAGGCGGCCGGTTCCTGGTCAGTGCGCTGGCAACCGAAGCGTGTAGTGAATGGGTCTCCAGTTCTGTTGCAGGTGACCCCGCCAAAGAGATTAGAGTCGGTCTCGGGAAAATGGCTGGAGCATGAAGTTTTCTTTTCTTTTGATCCGTCCAGTAAGACCTGGCGAGGCATTGCCGGCGCCAGCCTGGAAACCAAGCCGGGCAAGTACGAGTTAGCGCTTGTCGGCAAGACAGCAGCCGGGGATGAAGTTTCGTTTCATCAGGCCATCTCCGTGGAAAAAGCGAAATATCGCCAGATCGCAGTAACCGTTCCCAAGCAGTATACGGAGCCGAGTCCGGAGCAACTGCAGGAGATCGACCAGGACAAGGCGTTGAAGCAGCGTGTGCTCGGGCAAGTGAGCCCGGAGCGCAATTGGGCGGGGAGCTTTCTGCCTCCGGTGAGTGCGCCTATCTCTGACGTGTTTGGGACCGCGCGTGTTTTTAATGGCAATGTGCAAGGTGTCCACCAGGGGCTGGATTTCGGAGTGCCTGCGGGAACGCCAGTCGCGGCGCTCAACGCCGGTACGGTACTGCTGGCGCAGTTGCTCTTTTTTGAAGGCAATTGCGTGGTGCTTGATCACGGTCAGGGCCTGCTTACCATCTACATGCATCTTTCAAAGATTGGAGTGAAGGAAGGTGAGCAGGTCAAGCGCGGACAACAAATTGCGCTGAGCGGAGGAACCGGTCGCGCCAGCGGACCGCACTTGCATGTGGCGGTGCGCTGGGAGGGAGTGTATCTGGATCCGGCGGTTCTGCTGAACCTGAGAATGCCTTGAGATTTTTAGTCCATGGCCAACGACTGTGGCATGGCCGGTTGGTCAGGCTCTTGAGTTGCCACTCCGTCGCGAAAACTCACGATCTTGCCTGAGATTGCGGGCACGCGTTCACCTGGCACTATGATGCCGACGAGATTCAGGGGATCGGCGGCGGAAACCGTGATGGTGTCCCCGGTGGGAGGCAACTTACGGGCCGCGCGCAGAGATTCGACGGCAACCGGCAGGGCAAATTGTTCGCCGATGAATCCGTCGACGAATCGGCCTCCGCGAATCTCGCCGCGGTCCTCAATCCGGCGGAAGGCAACTTGCAGTTCGCGCCACTTGGGTAGATTGGTTTCGCGGGCGAGCAAGTCGCGGAAAACGATTCCGTAACGCTTGAGCAGCATCCAGCAGGTGGCTTCAACCGCACGATTCCTCTCGACTGCCTGATCGGTGTAGAGCAACGCCCATCGGCCGGAGCTGTGCCGGGGACGGGCACTGCGTCCGCTGCCTTGTCCGGCGCGGCGTTTGGGATCGATGAGCGAGCGAAGATTATCAAACCCGTCGGCAGTGACCACTCCGGCTGCGACCAGTTCCCAGAGCGCGGTTTCCACTTCGGCTTTCAACTTGTCGGTGCCCCGGACGATGTCAGCGAAGAATGACGCGCCGCGCTGCCGCAGAAAATCCAGCACCTGGCGCGCGCCTTCGCTTAGACCACGGGCTTCGGGTTGCTGGCTGGCAGAGTGTTGCGGCATCATCCAGTCGGCTTCCTCGCGAATGAAAAACGTGATGGGCGCAACGCTGGTGGGTATGACGCGGCGCTTACCGGCAGCTGAATCTTCGAGAGTCGCAGGGTGAGGAGATAATCGTCCCCAGCCGACTGCACCGGTGAGGCAGAGTTGATCTAGCCATTTGGGATCGTAATCAGCGATGCGGCGCGCCAGAATCTGGCGCTCCCAGGCGTTGGCGGGAATTTCAAATCCCTGAAGCTGGCGCACGATATCGAGCGTGGCGCGCTCGCCCTGAACCTGAGTGCTGGGGGCCACATGCTGCCAGCGCAACAGCCATTGCATGAACTGAGCGGCGGTGACCGGCTCAATCTGCTTGCGCAAAGTGGCGACGGTGAGGCGATGGATGCGGGCCAGCAGTCGCCGTTCGCACCACTCGATGTGCTCGGAATGACCGCCGGTGAAATTTCCGCGGAGGATCGCGCCGCCGGCTTCCATGCGGAGCAACCCGGTGTCGATTTCAGAGGAAGGGAGCCCGAGCAGTTCGCTCATTTGACTGGCGGTGGCAGGGCCGAGGTGCGACATCCAGCCGGTGACCAGGGCCAGCAAAGCGTCGTCGCGCGACGGCAGGGCGGTTTCGAGTTGCGCTGGAGACGGATGGAAGACCGCGCCGGGAAAGAGCAGACTGAAAGCCTTGGCCCGCTCAACAGCGACCCAGTAACGCCGGCCACAGGCGATGGCGCTTGTCGCCCTCCCGTCCTGCACCAATTTTTGAAAATGCCCTGACCATTGTGAAGCAGCAATGCTCACATAGGGGAAAACGTTATCGTCCACCAGATCGACGGGCAGGGCAGTCAGTGTGTGCAGAACGTCTTGCAGTTCGTCGGCGTCGCGTACATCGGGCCAGGCTTCTTCCCGGACTTGGGCAATCGCCTGCGGGTCAAGCTTGCCAACCTCCTCGAGTACCGACTCCGGCAGCATCCGGCGCATCTCGACGGCTCGGGCGCGGCGTTCCTCGAGTGGGGCATCATCGAGATAGGCATATGGATTCGCATTCAGAATCTCATGTGAAAATTGCGAGGGAACCGGTGTGTCCACAGCGATGCAACGGATGCGGCCTTCATCCATATCACGCAACAGCTTCTTCAAGCCGTCCAGATCCATGGCCTCGGTGAGAACATCTTTCATCACTTCTTTGATCAGAGGATGATCGGGAATCTGGATGTCGCCCTCGATGTTTTCCTGACAGGCAGCGACGTCAGGGAACACGGAAGCCATCAGGTCGTCGGAGCGCATGCGCTGAATCTGCGGCGGGACTTTCTTGCCACTGTGGAAACGGAGGAGGGCCAGAGCGCGGCCAGCGTCCCAGCGCCAGCGCGTGCCAAAGAATGGCGAGGCAAGCGCGGCCTGCTCGAGAATCGGTTGCACAGTTTCTGCGTTCAAGAAATGAAACACGTCAGCCAGTGGAAAACTATGCTGCTCGGCCAGAGCAATATTCAAGCCATTGTCAGTAGCTGCTGCTTGCAATTCGAAGTTGAAGCTGCGGCAGAAGCGCTTGCGCAGTGCCAGTCCCCAGGCTTTATTGATGCGTCCGCCGAAGGGGGCATGAATTACCAACTGCATGCCTCCACCTTCGTCAAAGAAACGCTCGGCGATGATGGTGTCTTGGGTCGGAACGTCTCCCAGCACGGCGCGGCCCTGCAGGATGTACTCAATCGCCTGCTCGGCGCCGGAGTCGTCGAGACCGCACTCTTGCTTCAGCCAGGCGACGGTTTCCGCGACTGCGGGCTGGGCTTGCGAAACGCCAACCGGAAAGATGTTGCGCAAACGATCGCTGATCGCTTTGCGCAAATCGGCCACATGGAAGGACAACTCTTGGGTGCGGGCCGGAGCTTCGCCGCGCCAGAAGGGAATGGTGGGCGGCGCACCATGCGCGTCTTCGACCAGCATCCGGCCGGATTTGCTTTCTACGCGATGAATGCGCCACGAAGTGTTACCGAGCAGCATGATATCGCCGGCATTGGCTTCGACCGCGAAGTCCTCGTCCACGGTACCAACCATCGTGCCTTCCGGTTGAGCGACCACGGTGAACAGAGCATTCTCTGGGATCGCGCCGCCGCTGGTGATGGCCGCCAGCCGCGCCCCACGCCGCGCGCGCAGCTTGCGATTCACCCGATCACGGTGCAGGTAGGCGCCGTAGCGGCCGCGCCGGGCGGCAATACCCTCGGAAAGCATTTCGAGGATCGAGTCGTAAGTTTCGCGAGTCAGGTCGCGGTAGGGATAGGCGCGTCGGACAAGATCGAAGAGTTCGTCTTCGTCCCAGCCGCCGTCTTCTTCTTTAAAAGCGCTGTTTGTTGCCGCGCAAATGGCCACGATCTGCTGGGCGAGAATGTCAGCGGGAGCTTCGGGAATCATCAGGCGATCGAGATCGCCGTGGCGAATTGCCCGCACCAACGCGGCGCATTCCTGGAGTTCGTCACGAGTGGTGGCAAAGAACCGCCCTTTAGGAATCGCACCGCGCCAGTGGCCGGAACGTCCAACCCGTTGTAGTGCGACTGCGATGGCTCGCGGAGAGCTGATTTGAAT
>Ga0210401_10007984_pt1 | contig 10543 bp, 4 predicted proteins | sample IncBWH32MmetaG_FD_150866 | JGI IMG/M metagenome (GOLD analysis project Ga0210401, IMG submission 150866) | Forest soil microbial communities from Barre Woods Harvard Forest LTER site, Petersham, Massachusetts, United States - Inc-BW-H-32-M | ecosystem: Environmental > Terrestrial > Soil >... | reverse complement strand
GTCGACGGAAATCGTGTCGCGCAGCACGCGCGCGAGGCGGTGAAGGTTGCCGACGCTGCCGCGCAGCCCGTCGTCCTTGCCCTTGCCGAGCATCGCTTCGATAAATTCGCGCTCCAGCTCCGCGCCCGTCGAGCGAATTGGCTTGCCGCGGCACGCGGATGCGAGCACCTGCACGGCGTGCGCGCTGTCAAAGCCGGCCTGATCGATCATTCGTGCAATCGCCCCGCGGCCGAGGCGCGCCTGCGCGTCGGTACGTTCCGAATAGCGCCCCAGCCAATACAGATCCTCTGCGAGCCGGCTCGGCAAATCGCTGCCACCGCGGCTGATGGCGATGGGCTGTGTGGCGGGCGGCAGAAGCGTGATGGGGCTGACGGGACCGTCGGACAAAATCCAAGTGTCTTTGCTGCGTCCCCCTTTCTGTAGGGAGACAACCAGCGAGTCATTCGATTGCGTGATCCGCGAAAGCGCGCCGTTCATCACCGTGTAGGATTCGCCGTACGCGCAGAGATACGAGCGAACGACAAATCGACGCGGCTGTACGTGGTCCCCGACGAGCGCCGGAGTAGTGCAAGACATGACTTGCTTCTGCGCGACGTATCGGGCCGGCCGCGCCCTGATTTTCTGCTCGAGCGCCGCGAGTTGCTCGCGTGTCAGATGCTGGCCGAAGACGGGGTCTTCGCCCTGTGTTGGGTAAGCGGACTTGATCACCATTTCCGGCAAATGCTGCGCGACGTATTCCAGAGTTTCCGTCTCCCCGCACCACCACGTTTGCACGGAGGGGAGTTTCAAGTCTTCGCCCAGAAGATAACGGCACACGGCGGGAAGGAAAGGAAGGAATCCCGGAGCCTGCAGCGCGCCCGCGCCGATGGCGTTGGCAACGACCACGTTTCCGCGCCGGACGGCCTGCAGCAGTCCCGGAACTCCCAGGTAAGAGTCCGGATAAAGTTCGAGAGGATCGCAGAAATTATCGTCCACCCTGCGGAGAATGACGTCGACCCGCTGCAATCCGCCGAGAGTTTTCATGTACACGATCGTGTCGCGAACGGTCAGATCGTTTCCTTGTACGAGCGAATAGCCGAGGTACCGCGCGAGGAAAGAATGTTCGAAATAGGTTTCGTTGTAGGGTCCCGGCGTGAAGAGCACGATGCGCGGGTTGTCGTGATTTGCGGGCGCGAGTTCGGCCAGCGTTTCGCGGAGCGACACAAAAAAAGGCGCGAGGCGCTGCACGTTGGCCTGGCGAAACACCGACGGCAGGGCGCGCGACAACACGATCCGGTTCTCGAGCGAATAGCCCGCACCGGAAGGCGCCTGCGTGCGGTCGCTCAGAACTTCGAACTGGCCTTCCACATTTCGCACGAGGTCGGCGGCGTATAGCTGCAGCCAGCGGCCCTGCGGCACGCGAATCCCGTGGCATGACCGAAGGAAGCCGGGATTGGCCCAGATCAGATCCGGCGGAAGCACGCCGCTGAACACCGTGTCCATCGGCCCGTACAGGTCCGCGAGCAAGCGATCCAGAAGACGCGCGCGCTGGATTAACCCTTCGCTCGCGATGTCCCACTGCGCGGCGGGAATGAGCAGTGGAATGAAATCCAGGCTCCACGGCCGATCCATGCCGTCCGGATCGCCGTAGACGTTGTGCGTGACGCCGTTTTGGTGGATCAGCCGGCGAGCCAGCTCGCGCCCGCTGCTGAATTGGCCTGGCCTGAGTTCATCGAGAAGGGAAACGTATTGCAGCCAATGCGGGCGGATCGAGCGGTCCGGCTGAACCATTTCATCCGGCAGCGTGGAATCGATTCCGTAACCTTCGGCGAAGCCGCGACGCAGCGGGTGATCGGCCTCAACGCCACTTGGAATTGTAGGTCCCTGCATACTCTCTTTTACACTACCCTACTGCAGCCTCAGATCGAGCGTGAATGGTAATTCCTTGGTGATTTTTTCCTCAGCAACGGCCATCGGTCCCGGCGTGTGCCCGAATTTGAAGAAGCGCGCGACGCGGCGGCTCTCGGCCGCGTACGCGTTCACCGGAAAGTCTTCGTAGCTCCGGCCGCCCGGATGCGCGACGTGGTACGTGCAGCCGCCGATGGAGCGTCCGGACCATGTATCCACGAGATCGAACACGAGCGGCGCGTGGACTCCAATCGTCGGATGCAGGCAATTGGGCGGCTGCCAGGCGCGATAGCGGACGCCCGCGACGAATTGCCCGTTCGTTCCTGTCGGATGAAGCGGCACACGCTTTCCATTGCAGGTGAGCACGTGGCGCGGATCGACCATGCCGCTCGCGAGAACCTGCAGTCGCTCGAGCGAGGAATCGACGTAGCGCGCCGTTCCGCCCGCGCTCGCTTCCTCGCCGGTCACGTGCCACGGCTCGATGGCCTGGCGGAATTCGAGTTCGATGCCGCGCTGCTCGATTTTTCCGTAGAACGGGAAACGAAATTCAAAGTGCGGGTCAAACCATTCGCTGCGCAGCGGATAGCCTGCGTCGTTCAACTCCGTCACTACGTCTTCGAGGTCCTGATGCACGAAATGGGGAAGCATGAAGCGGTCGTGAACTTCCGTGCGCCAGCGCACGAGCTCGTGGCGATAGGGATGCTCCCACAAATGCGCGACCAGGCTGCGCAGCAGCAGGTGCTGCGTGAGGCTCATGCGCGAATGCGGGGGCATCTCGAAGGCGCGCATTTCGAGGAGGCCGAGGCGGCCCGAGGCTGTATCAGGCGAGTAGAGTTTATCGATGCAAAATTCGGCCCGATGCGTGCTGCCGGTCGCGTCGACGAGCAAGTTTCGGAAGATGCGGTCGACGAGCCAAGGCGGGACATCGCCGTGGTCCGGAATCTGCTGAAACGCAATTTCCATTTCGTAGACTTGATCGTTGCGGGCCTCGTCGACGCGCGGCGCCTGGCTTGTGGGCCCGACGAAAATTCCGCTGAAGAGGTAGGACAACGCCGGGTGATTGTGCCAATAGCCGACCAGGCTGCGGAGCAGGCCGGGATTCCTCAGGATGGGAGAATCGGCGGGCGTCGCTCCTCCGATCAAAATATGATTTCCGCCTCCGGTGCCGGTGTGGCGGCCGTCCAGCATGAATTTTTCCGTGGCCAGGCGGCTCTGGTGCGCCTCTTCGTAAAGCGTGGTCGTGTTCTTGACGAGTTCATCCCAGCTCGCGGAGGGATGGAGATTCACTTCGATGACGCCGGGATCGGGCGTGACCTTGATCGCGTGCACGCGAGGATCATGCGGAGGGGCGTAGCCTTCGACCAGCACCGGCACTCCGAGATCCTCGGCGGTATCCTCAATTGCGGCGACGAGGCCGAGGTAGTCTTCCAGGTAGCGTTGCGGCGGCATGAAGACGCGCAGAATTCCGTCCCGCGTCTCCGCGCACAATGCCGTTCGAACGAGCCTCGACGCCGATTGTCCGCGCTCGGGCGGCAAGTCGAGGACCACGGTACGAGGGCGCTGCCGAGCGCGCGCCGGGCCCGTCTCAAGAACTTGCTCGACAATTCCTTGTGCGGGTCCTTGGGCCGGCTGATACTCGGGCACGAGTTCTTCCTGCACCTGCCGGCCCGCAAGCGCCGCGCGCGCCGGCAATTCCCCGCGGACCGCCATCGGGTCCTGCTCGATGATGTGCGCCACCTCGTCGGGATGCACCCAAGGCATCGAGTCGAGCGGCAGGCGGAAGCCCATGGGCGAATCGCCCGGAACCAGATACATCCGCTCCGGGCGAAAGAACCATGCCCCGCTCATCCATTCGCTCGAACCGTCGGTGAAATACTCGCGCCGCAGCGGCAGCACGTAGCCGACCACCTGATCGAGGCCGCGTTCGAAGACGCGCGCGAGCCGCGCCCGGTCCTCCTGATTCTCGAGCTTGTTTTCGAGCGGGTCGACGTTGACCGGCAGCCGCCGCTCTTTCCACAGGTAATACCAGCCGTCTTCGTAACCGGGCAGGGCGTAGTCCGGGTTTACGCCGAGCCTCTCCGCGAGTTGGAGAACGAACGCGCGGGCGTCCGCGCTCGTCAGCGTCCCGGCGGTTTCATTTGCGATGAGTTCCGGGTCCCGCCAGACGGGTTCGCCGTCCTTGCGCCAGTAGAGCCCGAGCGCCCAGCGCGGCAGCGATTCGCCCGGGTACCACTTGCCCATGCCGTGGTGCAGGAATCCGCCGGGGGCGAACCGGTCGCGCAAGCGCCGGATCAGCGTATTCGCCAGCTTGTACTTTGTGGGACCCACGGCGGCGGTCTTCCACTCCACGCCGTCCATATCGTCCACCGACACGAAGGTCGGTTCGCCGCCCATCGTGAGCCGTACATCGTTGGCTTTCAGTTTGGCGTCGATTTCGTGGCCGAGCGATTCGATCTCCACCCACTGCTCGTCGCTGTAGGGTTTCGTGACGCGCGGGTCTTCGTGAATGCGCGTGACGGACATCGAAAATTCGAACGAATCCTTGCCCCTGGGCTTTCTCTTTTCCGCGTCGGGTTCCGTCTTGGTGATCGATTCATCATCGTACGAAAAGCCGCCGGTAATCGCCGCCGCCGTCACCGGATCGGCGGAACACGCGAGAGGAATGTGGCCTTCGCTGGCAAGAAGGCCGGATGTTGGATCAAGCCCGACCCATCCGCCCCCGGGCAAGTAAACCTCGGTCCAGGCGTGCAGGTCGGTGAAATCCTTGTCGGTTCCGCTCGGACCGTCGAGCGATTTGACGTCAGGCTTGAGCTGGATCAGGTAGCCGGAGACGAACCTTGCGGCGAGGCCGAGATTCCGAAATAGTTGCACCAGGAGCCAGGCGCTGTCGCGGCACGAGCCACTGGCGAGCGTCAGAGTCTTTTCCGGGCTTTGCACGCCCGGCTCCATGCGAATCAGGTACTTGATCCGCTTTTGGACTCGCTGGTTCACGTTCACCAGAAAATCGTTTGTCCGAATCTTTTCCGTTCTGGATTCCGCAATCAGCGCTTCCATTTTCGGGCCCACGCGCCGTCTCTTGAGATAGGGTATGAGCTCGCGTCTGACGACCGGGTCGTACTGGAAGGGAAATTCCTCGGCGTATTTTTCCAGAAAAAAGTCGAAGGGATTGATGACGGTCATGTCCGCCACGAGATCGACTTCCACGCAAAACTCCGTAGTCTTGTTCGGGAAGACGAGCCGCGCCAGATGATTGCTGTAAGGGTCTTGCTGCCAGTTGACGAAATGGTTGGTGGGCGTGACCTTAAGCGAATAGCTGGGAATCGGCGTGCGGCAATGGGGCGCCGGGCGCAGGCGCACAACATGGGGCGAAAGCCATACGGGTCGCGAATAGCGATAGAGCGTCTTGTGATTCAGCGCAACCCGAATGCTCATGGAAGTTCGTACCGAGGCGATTGGCCATTCCCACGCCCAATATTCATTGATTCCGGCGAAGCCGGCTCAGGCGAGAGTATACAGGAAAGCGCGCAGGCGCCCGGCGAAACTCCCTTTCAACTTTTTTATGAGAAGGATATGAAAAGGCGGTGGTTAGGCGCGTTTGCGCCACGTCGGGGAGCCCCCGCGGTCGCCTCTCCTGCCAATTCACTCGCGGTTTGCGTTGCCATCCTGTCAATCTACGGCTCGTTTTCTCTGCACCGGAGAGTTTGGCGTTTATACTCCTCGAATGAATCGTCGACGATTCCTCCATCTCCTTAAAGGGGCTGCTCTTGGAACGATCGGAGCCCAACTCGCAAATTATGCGTATTTCAGGGAGCTGCGTGCCGCGCCGAAATCGAAGAGACCGGGCGAACCGCGCAACAACGGACGGTCACAAGTAGCAATTACGATGGACGACCCAAGTGTTGACATCGGCCCGTTCATGACCTGGCGCGAAGCCAATCGGCGACTCTTGGACACCTTCGCTCAGCGCAAACTCAAGGTTGCATTGTTCGTCTGCGGTATGCGGGTGGATCAACCCGAGGGACAGAAGCTTCTCAGCGATTGGGACAAGGAAGGCCACTTCATCTGCAACCATTCATACTCGCATTTGAACTTCAACCGGGCAGAGGTGACTTACGAACGATTTGCCTCGGATTTTGCTCGCAACGAGCCGATCCTTCAGCCTTACTCACATCGCACAAGTCTGTTTCGGTATCCAGGCCTGAAAGAAGGCGACACCGCCGAGAAGAGAGACAGTTTTCGGGCATTTTTGAAAAGCCACGGATTTAGAAATGGCCACGTCACGATTGACTCATCTGATTGGTACGTTGACGAGAGAATGCGCGCGCGGCTTGCGACAGACTCCAACGCAGGCGTCGAGTCGTATCGGGACTACCTAGTTTCGCATCTTTTGGACCGAGCCAGTTTCTATCGGCAACTCGCTCTCGATGTTCTCGGCCAGGAGATCCGTCACACGCTACTCGTCCATTACAGGCCCATCGAGGCTCTCTTCCTTGCGGAGGTAATGAGCGCGTTCGATAAAGCAGGGTGGGACTGGATTGATGCCGACGTCGCGTACCAGGACCCCGTGTTCGTACGCGAACCTCAAATCGTGCCGGCAGGTGAGAGCCTGGTGTGGGGCCTGGCCGCCCAGAGCGGTCAATTCAAAAGCAGACTGAGATATCCCGGCGAAGATGACGGATACGAGAAGCCCAAGATGGACTCGCTTGGCCTCTAAGCGGCAAAGAACAAGCGCTTCCAGTTGAACTTTGGATCAGTGCACTACTGCGCCGCAAACACCAGCAGGGCGTTCCCCGGCGTGCCCGCGCCGAAGACGTATCCCGAACCGACGTAAACTTTTCCGCCGGCGACAGTTGGGCCGGGAGCTGCCATCGAGCCGCCTTTGGCGGGCACTTTGTTCACCGTGTCGTAGTCGTGCACTGTGTTGTATTCCCAGAGCAAATGCCCGTCGTCGCTGGCGAATGCGCGCAGCACGCCGTCCCAGCTGCCAACAAACACGGCGCCGGGAATCGCGGTGACCGCGGCGGTTTCTCCCTTGGGTCCGGAGCCGGGAGGCGGCGGAATGGGCGTGGACCATTTTTGCTCGCCGGTATCCATGCGCACGGCGGTGATGGCGCCGGTGCGCAGCCCGAAGTAGGCGTTCTGATCGTCGGCCGCGCCGCCGAAGGTGATCATGCCCAGCGCCAGTTTCTTCACGATCTGCGTCTTCCAAACCACTGTTCCGTCGCGGTCCGGATCGTGCGCCCAGACCATTCCGCTCTTCTGGCCGGCGACGAGGATGCGATGGCCATTCGGGAGAGTTTTCAACATGGGCGACGCGCCAAAGTCATAATCCGGGCCAATGTCTGAAGGCGGCAGGCAATTGTCCGATTTGATTTCGCCGCCGCAGCCCGAAAGCCACGCGTCTTCCTCGGTGTCTTGCACCGACCAGATGACTTTGCCCGTTTTTAGGTCGAGCGCCATGATGGCGTCGGTATTCTTTGAGACGGGCTTGGTGTAGGCGTCGCCCGTGCCGATGTAGAGCGCGTGATTCTTCGCGTCGATCGTGGGCGTATTCCAGATCGCGCCGCCGTTCGGGCCGTATTGCTGCACGCCGTTGGGAAGTTTTTGCGTGGGCTTCGGAGCGTCCTGGACCGGGTACGTCTTCCAGATCGTCTTGCCGCTGTTGGCGTCGAGCGCTACCACGCTGCCTCGAAACGTGCAGCACGGATACACGGTGCTCCATCCGGCCGAGCGCTCCTCCTGCGAGGAGACCGGCACGTACAACCGATCCTCATACAACATCGGCGCGCCCGTGATCTTGGCCACCGGGTGGTCTTCCACCTGTACTTTCCAGATTTCTTTTCCGGTCTGGGCGTCCAGCATGTAGACGTTGGCGCGGATGTCGCCGAAGTAGACGCCGTACTTGGTGGCGCCCTTGCTCTTCACCGGACCGATGCTGATCGCGGTGCGAACGCCCGCGTCCGACTGATACGACCAGTAGACGCAACCCGTCTCCGCATCGAGCGAGTACACCGCTCCCGTGTCCACTCCAAGGAACACGCGCCCGCCGGCGACGGTGGGCTGGCCGTAGACTTCTTCCGCGCCCGGGAAGCCGAAGGCCCATTTCAGTTTCAGGTTCGGCACCTGATCGGCGGTCAAGCCTGCGGCCTTCGCGGGCTGATATCGCGCGTTCGAAACGTCGTTGCCCCAGCCGTTCCATTCGGGCTTCGCGGCGAGATCGCCGAGCGGGGAATTCGCGGGGCACTGATTGGGCATGAGCTTGGCGTCGGTGATCTTGGCGATGTCCACGCGGCGGCGGCCCAGGTAGAACGCGACTTCGCGCCAGTCCGCGTCCGAGACGCCCGTGAGGGTCGTGTGGGGGGCCTGGCCCATCGCGGCGTAGAGTTCCTCCGCCGACAACTTCCAAAGCGACAGAACGTCCGGCGCGGGCTTCGCGGCCGTCGGGTTGCCGTGGCAGCTCGCGCAGTGTTTCTCGAACGCGACGGCGCCTTCGGTGGTCTGAGCGCGCGCAGTGTCAACGGAGCAAAGAAGTGCAATCAGGACAGCCAAAGTCCAGGCGTATCGTTTCATGACGGAAGTCCCCCGACTAATATTCAGTGGTGTCTGCGAAGCTGCGAAACAATATACTCCTGTCCCGCACTCTCATTCAACGCGCCATCTGGGCGGTTCGTTTCATCCTTTCTGCGAGCCGCTTTCGCCACATTGCAGAAAGGCTTTTAACGCAGAGGGCACAGAGGGCACGGAGACGGCGAGGCGGCGTATTGTTTGAGGCCATTGTTGCGGTCCTTGCAAAATGATCAGAGCGCGTCGGCCAGGACCAGCGCGGGTTTTTGGTTTTCGATTTCGTTGATCACGAAGAGGTATTTTCCGGAAGGCTGCGGAGGAATGTCCGCGACGTACTCGAATTCGAATTCCATCCGCGAGGGAAAATTCTTCGCTAGGAATTGCCGCAAATACGCCTCGGTGTCCGCGGAGTAGCCGGGCGCGCGCACAATGCGAAACCGGGCGCAATCGATGCGCTTGTAGACGACCTGAAATTTCTCCACGTCCCGGCTCGGCCTGCCGTCTCGGAACGCCAGGCACCAGAAATTCGGGTCGATCAGGTGGCCGTCTTCCGTTTGGAACATGTCGCCCATTCGGCCAAGAATTTTCTCGAGCGTGACCAGTGTCCGGCCGCACGAACAACTACCGGCGCCCATTTCGACGACGTCGCCGATCCGGTATCGAAGAAACGGCATCGGCGTCTCAAACAGCGGTGTCACGAGAATGTTTCCGGTCTTCGTGCGTGGCTCGCTGGCGGCCGCGTCCTCGATCTCCACAAGATAGTTCTCTTGATTAACGTGGACACCGCCGTGCGGGCAAATCATGGCGACGTGGCCCACCTCGCGGGCACTATAGATGTTTGAAACGGGACAGCCGAACACTTCCCGCAGGAGCTTCTTGTCATGCTCATAGAGCGGCGCGGCCCACGAAATTACGAGTTGCGGCGTGCAGCGGGAAACGTCTTGTTTCGAGCGCCGGATGTATTGAGCGAGGCTCACCAGCGCCGGCGTCGGGCCCCACAAAACGCGCGGCCGGAATTTTCTGACTTTTCGGAGCGAGGCTTCATTTTCTGCGTCGCCCAGAAAATACCCGGGCAGCATGAGCTGGTTCCACAGAAATTCCCGCACTGAACGCTTCATGCTCGCGGCGCGATATGCCGTTGAAAGGCCCTTCATGCGCGCTTCCTTCGCGCCGGGTGCGACGCCATACCAGGATTTCAGCCGTTGCTCGTGAATCCAGTTGAGCGCTGTCGTCGATCCGTCTTCGTAGAAGATCGTCGGCGCGCCGGTGGACCCTGTCGATGTGTTTCGGACGAGCTTGTTTTTGCGAAATCTCGCGAACGAGGGGGGGATACCCGGCTCATTGCCGGCCTGGTCCGCCGCCAAAGCGGCATCCCGAAGGTTCGCATGGACCAGATCTAGCCGGTGATGAATTACGTCCTGGCGATCCAGTGGGGGAATCCGCTGAAAGTCTTCCAGGGATTTGATGTCGCCCGGAAAGAAGCCAATTTCCTTGAAACGACGCGCGTAAAAGGGAACTGTCTCGCATGCATGCCTGACGAGCGGCTTCAATTTTTGGAGCTGCAACTCGCGAAGTTTTTCCTGGGACGCGTGCTCCGTCACCAATAGTTCTCGGTAGCGGCCCGCGATTTCTCGACGGTTCAGAGCATAGTTCACGGCGGGGAATGCGACCCTGCCTGCCAGGAACTCTCTGACGTCATCAACGAAAGGCATTCTTGGACGCTCTCATCGGTGCCGGCCCGGGCTGCGGAACTCGAATCCGGGCTCAGCGGTTCAATGGCTGATCTGATGAATCCAGCGTATCTTGCAGAGCATAAAAATTTTACAAGCATTCCGGCCTGACGCCGGCTCGGTTGCGCGGAGAGTAACTAGCGTGCGGTATTCAACTTAACTGCGGTGGACGCAGCAGAGATCCTCGCAGGTGTGCAGCTGTAACACTTTCCCGGAAATATGGGGCATAATGCAAATCAAAGAGCGGCTTTCGAAGTTCACAAGAATCGATTCGGGGAGGGCCGGATGGGGTCGCGATCGAAGTTTCTGGCGCTTGGCGGATTTGCGCTCGCCCTTTCGGTTTCCTGCCTCGGGGCGCAGAT
>Ga0210401_10007983_pt1 | contig 10544 bp, 10 predicted proteins | sample IncBWH32MmetaG_FD_150866 | JGI IMG/M metagenome (GOLD analysis project Ga0210401, IMG submission 150866) | Forest soil microbial communities from Barre Woods Harvard Forest LTER site, Petersham, Massachusetts, United States - Inc-BW-H-32-M | ecosystem: Environmental > Terrestrial > Soil >... | reverse complement strand
CAAAGTCGCCGACAAGCTGCACGGATCGTTGTTGCTCATGCACGGCACCAGCGACGACAACGTCCATTTCCAGAACAGCATCCAGATGATCGAAGCGCTGATCGAAGCCGGCAAACAGTTCCGCTTCATGGCCTATCCCAACAAGACCCACAGCATAGCCGGCGCCACCGACCAAACGCATTTATTCCATCTAATCGAAGACCACTTCCTGCGAGAACTGAAATAGACAAATAAATGGGGTAGGGACGTTCTCGCCCTCAGGATTCTGCTTCTCTTTGCGACCTTTGCGGCCGTTCTTAGCGACCTTTGCGGTTAAAGCTTTTCCTGACAATCCGTGCCAATCCGTGGCCCAGGTTTTCCTCGCGACCGCGCGAATATGTCAAACTAACCCCATGCACCGTCTCGCCCTCGGCAACTTCGAACTCACCGCCATCTCCGACGGCACCTACCACCTCGACGGCGGCGCATTCTTCGGCGTCGTCCCCAAGTCCTTATGGCAGAAAAAGGTCACCGCCGACGAACGCAACCTCGTCCCCGCCGGACTCAACTCCATCGTAGTTCGCACCGGCGAAAAGACCATCCTGATCGAGACCGGCATCGGCCACAAGCTGACCGAGAAGATGATCAGAATCTACGGCCAGCCCGCCAAACTCCTGGACAATCTGTCCGCCGCCGGCATCTCCCCCGACGACATCGACATCGTAATCAACACTCACCTCCACTTCGACCATTGCGGATGGAACACCATCCTGCGCGGATCAACCGTTATCCCCACGTTTCCCCGCGCGAAGTATTACGCTCCCGAAGGCGAGTGGCAATACGCCCGCCAGCCCAGTGAGCGCGACGCCATCAGCTACATCAGCGCCAACTACGACCCGCTAGTCGCCAGCGGCCAAATGCAGTTATTAAGAAACGACCAGGAAATCGTTCCCGGCATCTCCGTCGCCGTCTTTCCCGGCCACACCCGCCACATGCAGGCCGTAATGCTCCACAGCGAGGGAAAAACCGCCTGTTATATTTCCGATCTGATCCCCACCACCTGGCACCTCGACCTGACCTGGGGAATGTCCTTCGATCTATATCCGCTAGAAACCATCGCCAACAAAAAGCGCTACTACGCCCAGGCGATTCCCAAGAAATGGCTGACTCTCTTCACCCACGACCCCAACACTCCGTGGGCCTACGTAGAAAAAGATGACAAGGGGAAGATGCTAGCAGGGCCCCTGTGATCCCCTGTGCCCTCTGTGGTTCGATTTACCGAAACTGTAAACCAATCCCTGAAAACAAAGCCCTTAACCCCACAATCCGAACGGCCAGTCAATGAATCTAATACCTCATGCAGGCACCAAAACGCCTATTTGGTTTCATTGCCGTCATTCAATTCGTACTTTTTCTAACCCATTTTCTCCTCTATGAAACCTGGACATTCTCGCCCTCAGGAAGCCCAACTCACAACACCCTCTGGCTCCAACTTCTTCTCAGCTTCCTATCGATAAGCTTCGTCGCCGCATCACTGCTCGCCTTTCGCTATACCAACGCCGCCCTGCGCGCCTTTTACCGCGCAGCCGCGGTTTGGCTCGGACTGCTGACCTTCTTTTTCATCGCCGCCGTCTCCTCTTGGCTCATTTACGGAATCGCCCGGCTGGCCGGCTCGAACGTAAACTTCCATCAGCTCGTGGAAATGTTATTCACTGCAGCCGCAGTGGTCGGCTTATACGGCGTTTTCAACGCCGGCTGGACCCGTATCACCCGAATCACCGTCCAGCTCGCCAATCTGCCCGAGGCCTGGCGCGGCCGCACCGCCGCGCTCATCAGCGATGTCCACCTCGGTCACGTGCGCAATGGCAACTTTCTGCGCCGCATGGTCACCAAGATTCTCAAAGAAGCGCCCGATGCCATTTTCATCGCCGGCGACCTCTACGACGGCACCGCCATCGACGCCGGACACGCCGCCAAACCACTCAGCAAACTCACAGCGCCTCACGGCGTCTATTTCGTCGCCGGCAACCACGAGCAATTCCGTGACGACACCAACTATCTAAGCGCCATCTCCGCGACTGGAGTGCGCGTCCTCAGCAACGAGAAAGTCGAAGTCGACGGCTTGCAGATCATCGGAGTTCCCTACAACCACGCCACCCAGCACGGTCACTTCGCCTCAGTCCTGCACGCCCTTCACCTCGATCGCGACCGCGCCAGCATCCTGCTAACCCACGCACCCGACCATCCCGAAGTCGCCGAAGCCGCCGGCGTTTCCCTACAGCTGTCCGGCCACACGCACCTCGGCCAGTTCATCCCGTGGAGCTGGATGGCTCGGCGCATCTACCGCCAGTTTGTCTATGGCCTGAGTCGTATCGGAAAAATGCAGGTCTTCACTTCCAGTGGCGCCGGAACCTGGGGACCACCCCTGCGCCTGGGATCAAATCCGGAAATCGTGATGCTTCAATTCGAGTAGCGGCCGCCAGACGATCTCCAAGAGCTTTCCGCGAGGGGGCGCAATCGCATCCTGCTACATAGAAACGCGGCGGCAGAGAAAGCAAGCGACGGGTACAGCGGTAACATAACGATCAATTGCGGAAGTGTTGCCGAGCATCCGCAGTCCCAATTGAAATATGTGCGCCATACTTCACCCCAATAGTTCTGCGCCGGGACGAATCGGTAGAACAGCGCGAGCACAATGCTCACTTGCGCAACCGGCCAGATCCAGACGTAAGCTGGCCGACCTTCTTTGAACCGCCCGCTGACGAAGTACCCCAAGACAAAAGCGACCATCGTCTGAAGCGGGAAATACGATCTATCTATTAAGACCGAAAACAGACGTTCTCCAGGATGTCCTTTTACCAGCAGTGAGAACAGCAACAATGGGGAAGCGATTGCCACTCCTATAACAACCGAGCCGTAGGTTCCAATGAACGCAGCTGCAACGTAATTAGAGACTGGCACGCCCCACCTCCGCAGAATAGGTGGAACTGTTTCTAAGCCTACAGTTTTCACGTATCGGAGAAAGGTCAGGGAAACCACAAACAGTACGGAGACGACAATGGCAGGCATCATTGACTCCACAGACAATCGCTAATGTTGGCTAAGTTAACATGGCTCGTGGGTGATATGACGGTTGAGACTAAACATCCCGGCTGACAGCGCCGACCCCAACCATTCCCAGCCGCGCCTCAAAGAATTCTTCCACGCGCGACAATATCTCCACCGCGCTCTTCGATTCATAAATCGCCTTACGCAACCCCGCCCCACCCGGCACACCATGCGTGAACCATGAAGCAAACTGCTTCATCTTGCCCACGGCATCCGGCAGCTCTTCCTCAATCAGCATGCTGAAGTAAGTCCGAATCATCTGATAGCGGTCCGCCTCGCTAGGCTCGTCATACCGCCCGCTTGCCACGTACTGCTCAATCTGCCGAAAGATCCACGGATTCGACGGCGCTGTCCGCCCAATCATCACCGCATCGCACCCCGTCTGCCCGACCATGGCACAGGCATCTTCCGGCGTGCGAATGTCCCCGTTCCCAATCACCGGAATCTTCACAGCGTCCTTCACCGCCGCAATCCACTCCCAGCGCGCCTGCCCGCTGTAACCCATTTCTCGAGTTCGGGCATGCAAGGCCACAGCGCACAACCCACATTCTTCCGCCAGTTTCGCCAACTCAACGCAAACAATCTCCTCGTCATTCCATCCCGCACGGAACTTCACGGTGAATGGAATCGTCACCGCGGAGCGCACCGCCTCAAAGATTCGCCCAATCGCCGGCAAGTCCCGCAACAACCCCGACCCCCCATTGCACTTCACCACCTTCTTAGCCGGACACCCCAAATTCAAATCCACCACATCGAACCCCAAACCCTCAACAACCCGCGCCGCATCGGCCATCACTTTAGGATCGCTGCCAAAAAGCTGCGCCGAAATAGGATGCTCGTCCTCGTAAAAATGCAGATACCGCTTGGCCTTCTGGTCCTTAGCCCGAAGCACGCCGTCAGCCGAAGTGAACTCCGTCATGATCAACCCACACCCACCCAGGTTCCGGATAAACCGCCGAAACACGGTGTCAGTGACGCCCGCCATCGGAGCCAGAACAGTCGCCGGTCGAATCTCAACGCCGCCGATCCTCAACAACGAAGGCACAGCCCGTGTGGCACGGGCGCCCTCGCCCGCGGCTTCGCCCGAATTGTCCCAGAACTTCCGCACCCGTCAATTCTACCGGAGGCCTCAAAAACAAAGAAAAAGCCCCCTAAAAAGGAGGCTTCTAAATCCGTGGAAATCCCTGTGTTTCCCTGTGGTTAAGGTCTTCTCTGCGATTAAAAACTTTGCCGATCAGCGAATCTATGCCTAAAACTATTTTTTAACCGGCTCCACCTTGGCATACTTGCGCCGGAAGCGCTCCACCCGGCCGGCCGTATCCAGCAGCTTCTGCTTGCCGGTAAAGAACGGATGGCAACTCGAGCAGATTTCTACGTGGATGTCGCCGCGATGGGTCGAACGCGTCGGAAAGCTATTGCCGCACGCGCACAGCACGCGGATTTCGTTGTAAGCGGGATGTATGGCTGTTTTCATGGTTTCTGGACCTCTACCGAAGCCATTTGATTCTAAAGGATGCCCCCCGGATTCAGCAACCCACCGCGCCGCATAACGGCCCAAAAACCAGCGTTCATCAGCGTAATCTGCGGCTAAGGGTTTGTCGGCCAATGAAAAACGGCAGGGCCGACCCCCTGCCGTATTCGATGTAGAATTGGTCTCTTACTTCGTTCGGTTTACAGTTTTTCTCAGTTCTGCCCCTGGGGTAAACTTCGCGACTCTCCGAGCAGCAATTTTGATGGTGGCACCCGTCTGTGGATTCCGTCCATTGCGGGCCTTTCTCTGCGATACCGAGAAGGTGCCAAATCCTATCAACGCTACCCGATCACCTTTCTTCAATGCACCGGTAATACTTTCCACAGCAGTGTCGATTGCTGTACCGGCCTGCGCTTTACTGATACCGGCACCACCTGCGATGCGGTCAATGAGATCGGCTTTATTCATCGTCTCTCCTGGCGGGTCTCTTTTGTCCTCAAAAAGCGAGGGGAGGGTTGCACTCCCTGAGTTTAGAAACCCGGCGGCATTATTTAGCGCCGCATAGAGAAGAAAGTCAACTGTGGAAATCGTGGAAATCCGCGCCGGATGCGTTCTTTGAGCTACCCGGTCCGCCTAATGCCTCAAAGTCACCTTCCTGGGCGCAAAAACCAGGCCGATTTCCGCGCCGGTTAGCGTCGGAAAACGGCCTGCAAACAGATGAGTTCCCCAAACCTTGTCAGTAGCCCTAGTCGCCCGAAGGTTGTAAGACATCCTCCCTGGGTTCGACAGCCCCAACCACCGCAGGACAATCACCCGGAATCGGCTGGCATGCCGCATCCGGACCGCTCTTCGGATGCACTTGCAGCCTGATGCCCGAGAATTGTTCAGCTTCAGTTGAGCCGGCGAGAGCCGTCACCGATGACGTGCCCCCGGCAATCACTTGCGTGACCGCATCGAAGTAACCCGTTCCCACAAACCGTTGGTGCTTGGCGGCCTCGTAGCCATATTGCGCTTCGCGGCTGAACTCTTTCTCCTGCAAGCGGCAATAGGCCGTCATCCCCGCCATCTTGTAGCCTCGCGCCAGCTCGAACATGCCCAGATTTAGAGCATGAAAGCCCGCCAGGGTAATAAATTGGAACTTGTATCCCATGGCTCCCAGTTCCCGCTGGAACTTGGCAATGGTCGCGTCGTCCAGGTTCTTCTTCCAATTGAACGACGGTGAGCAGTTGTACGCCAGCATCTTGCCTGGGAACTTGGCATGAACTCCCTCAGCAAAGATCCTCGCCTCCTCCAGGTCCGGATGCGAAGTCTCACACCAGATCATATCCACATACGGAGCGTAAGCAATCGCCCGCGCAATAGCTGACTCCAGTCCTGCCCGGATGCCGAAGAAGCCTTCCGCTGTCCGTTCCCCGGTCAGGAATTCGCGATCCCGCGGATCAATATCGCTGGTCAACAAATGGGCGCTGTCAGCATCCGTCCGCGCCATGATCAGCGTCGGGACACCCATCACATCCGCCGCCAGCCGCGCCGCCACTAACTTCTGGATCGCCTCCACCGTCGGCACCAGCACCTTGCCGCCCAGGTGTCCGCATTTCTTGGCTGACGACAGCTGATCTTCAAAATGTACGCAAGCCGCGCCCGCCTCGATCATCGCTTTCATTAACTCAAAGGCGTTCAGGTTTCCGCCAAAACCGGCTTCTGCGTCCGCGATCAGCGGAGCATACCAGCAGACGCCATTTTTATTCTCGGAATGGTGGATCTGGTCCGCTCGGGTCAGCGCCTGATTGATCCGCCGGCAAAGGTTCGGTACGCTGTCCGCCGGATACAAACTCTGGTCGGGATACATCTGCCCCGCATCGTTCGCGTCGGCCGCCACCTGCCAGCCGCTTACATAAATCGCCTGAAGTCCGGCTTGCACCTGCTGCACCGCCTGGTTGCCGGTCATCGCTCCCAGCGCCGCCACATAAGCTTCACTCTGCAGCAGGCTCCACAGCCGCTCCGCCCCCAACCGCGCCAGCGTGTGTTCCACATGGATGGACCCCCGCAGCCGCTCCACATCCTGTTGTGTATAGGGCCGGGTGATTCCCGCCCATCGCGGATTCGTGTTCCAATCGTTCTGCGTTGCGGATTTCCCGTTACCTGCCATTTTTTGTCATTCCTCTCGCTGGCCTGACTTGTCAATAAGTCCGGGGGCGCGCCCAGCAGCCATGAGTTTCCTGCACTAGATGCGCCCGGTCAAACGGAAGCTTTCTATCGTTCTGATAAATATTTATTATCGTGATGACTTTCTGTGATAATACAATGTTCTTAGTAGCGGCCATACTGGGACGGCCTCTCTATCGCTACAGGAAAGAACCTATGGAACTTTCTCAAGTTGAAACTTTTATGGCCGTGGCCACCTTCGGCGGCTTCCATCGCGCCGCCGAGGCCCTGCACATCAGCCAGCCCGCCGTCAGCGCCCGCATTAAGGCCCTCGAGGAGTCTTTGGGAGTGAGACTTTTTTCCCGCTCCCGCGGCGGCCTCGTGGCCTCCGACGCCGGCCGCACTTTTCGTCCTCACGCCGAACAACTCCTGCGCATCGCTTCTCTCGCCCGCCAGGCGGTCCATCAGGCGCAGCCCGCCAGCGCCGTCCCGCTGAAAATCGCCGCTGCCCTGTCCATCTCTGTCTACTTCCTGCCTGACGTTTTGCAGCGCTTCCAGCAGGCCCATCCCACCGTCAACATCAGCATCCGTCCCGGACACTCCAAAGAAGTCCTGGAAATGGTGCTGAATGATGAAGCTGAAATCGGTCTCGCCCGCTCTTTGCAGCATCCTGAAGTTGAAACCATCAGCTTGCGCGAAGACCCGCTGCTGCTCATCGCCCACCCCCGCCGTGGTCCCACTCACACCCGACGCGCCACCCTGGAAAAAGTCGCCAGTTGGCCGTTGATCTTCTACGACCACGGCTCCAGTGACTGGACCCTCACCCACAGCCTCTTCCGCCGCGCCGGCCTCATGCCCAACGTCGCTCTCGAAGTCGATTCCATCGAGACTGCCAAGCGTATGGTCGAACGCGGTCTTGGCTTGTCGTTTCTTCCCCAACTGGCCGTGGGACGCGAAGTCCGCCTGCACAAACTTACTACCGTAAAACTCATCGACGCCGAACCCTTACAGCGCAGCCTCGACGTCATTCATCCCCGCCGCCGCCCCCTGCGCCCCGAAGCTCGCGTCTTCCTGCAAATGGTCAAGGACGCCGCTGCCCAGCAACCCTTCGGCCCCAACGCCCAACGCCGATCCAAACGATGACGAGCCGCGCTCACCGGTCTCCCCCTGTGAACCTCTGTGTACCCTGTGGTTAAGGTTTTCGAATCCGTGCAAATCCGGTTTTCCTCCGTCCTCCACAACATCTACACAGATGCCCAGCCTTTTGCACTTGCAGAAACTTACTCCAACGCGCAAAGTCAATATATGAAAGTCGCCGCGGAGGTCTGTCCCAAATGCGAAGGCACCGGCTGGCGACCAATCACCACCGGCGCCGATCGTCGTGTCACCCGCTGCGATTGCCGCCTCCAGGAGCGGGCCCACGCGTTACTCGCCGCCGCCCGCATCCCCAAACGCTACGAGCATTGCGAACTTTCCAATTTTGAGTTCGACGGACCGCACCGGTCTCTCGCACCCGCGCGTATGGCAGCATGCCGCTTCGTGGAGGAGTACCCCGTCGAGAACACCGGATTGCTCCTTGTCGGGGGCGTGGGCGTCGGCAAGACCCATCTCGCAGTTGGCATCATCAAGGAACTAATCCTCAGCAAGGGCATCCAATGCCTTTTCTGCGACTATCGTGAACTGCTAAAGCAGATCCAGAATTCCTATAACCAATCCGTGCAAGCTACGGAACTCGATGTCCTGCACCCGGTATTTGAGACGGAAGTTTTGGTACTCGACGAACTCGGTGCCGTGAAGCCAACACAGTGGGTATGGGATACAGTTAGCTTGGTCCTGAACACTCGCTACAATGACAGTAGGACAACCATCATTACTACCAATTTCCCCAACTTGCAGGAAAGAATCCGCCCATACAGCGCGAGCAGCCAGAGCGCGGAGGCTGCAAAACACTCGGCTGAAAAGGAGACTCTTGGGGATCGTATCACCGAACGCATGCGCTCCCGCCTCCTCGAAATGTGCCGTACGGTGAGTGTTGAGGGCGACGACTTCCGCCAAAAATTCCGCAGCGCCAGCTTCCCCTAGGTTCCTTCGTGCCCCTTTGTGTCCTTTGTGGTTTAAGCCTTTAGGTTTTTCTCTGTGTCTCTGTGCCTCTGTGATGAAGGTTTTTGCCGTTCAATTCCGCCAGGGCGCAGCGCCACCCTCCGCTAAGGCAGTCCTTTAGGGTGCAGGGTTTCCTCTGTGAATCCCTGTGTCCCCTGTGGTTAAGGTTCTTCATATCCGCGGAGAAGAAGGTCTTTCCCTCGTGTCCTTTGTGGTTTAAGTCTTTAGGTTTTTCTCCGCGTCTCCGTGTCTCTGTGGTGAACGATTTTGCCGTTCAATCCCTCCAGGGCGCAGCGCCACCCTCCGCTAAGGCAGTCCTTTAGGGTGCAGGGTTTCCTCTGTGAACCCTGTGTCCCCTGTGGTTGAAGGTTCTCCATATCCGTTGCAGAAGAAGGTCTTTCCTTAGTGTCCTTTGTGGCTTAAGCCTTTAGGTTTTTCTCCGTGTCTCTGTGGTGAACGATTCTGCCACTACAATAGCCTCGTGCTCACCCATCTCGACTTCGCCCCCGACCGCGATGCCGAGCTCTTCGCCTCCGTCCCTGCCGCCCCCGCCGTTTTCCTTCTCCGCAGCGACAATCCTCACTCCGAGCCCTACATCACCAAAACCGCCAACCTCCGTCGCCGCCTCCAGCGCCTTCTCGGCCCGCCCACCGAACACAGCAAACGCCTCAACCTCCGCGACCGCGTCCATCACATCGAATTCATCCCCACCGGCTCCGACTTCGAATCCGGCTTCCTGCTCTACCAACTCCTTCGAACTTCACTTCCCAAGACCTACGCCGATCGCCTCCGCCTGCGCTTCGCTCCTCTGGTCAAGCTGCATATGGAGAACCGTTATCCTCGCGCTTCGGTCACCACTCGCCTCGGCCGCCGGCAAGGAAAATCCCTCTACTACGGTCCGTTTCCCTCCCGCGCCGCCGCCGAAAAATACGCCAACGATTCGCTCGACTTTTTCAAGATGCGCCGCTGCGTCGACGATCTCAATCCCGACCCCAAATTCCCCGGCTGCATCTATTCCGAAATGAAAATGTGCCTTGCCCCCTGCTTCAAGGGCTGCACTGACGACGAATACCACGCCGAAGTTTCCCGCGTGCAGTCCTATTTCGATTCCGCCGGTAATTCTCTGGTGTACGAAATCTCCGCTCAGCGCGATGCTGCTTCAACGGCCATGGACTTCGAAACCGCCGCCGCCCTTCACGCCCGTCTCGAAAAACTTCAGCCCACGCGAAGCCAACTCTCTGAAATCGTCCGTCGCATCGATCTCCTGTCTGGCCTCATGGTGCAACCCAGCGCCACACCGCAATCCGTAAATTTCTTTCGCATCCATTCCGCCTGCATCGACGGCCCTCTTCTTTTTCCGATCCAATCCGCCGAGCACACCAAGTCACAGTCAATCGAATCGCGCGTCCAGGAAACCCTGAACGCATCCCCGCCTGCGGCCCCAAAGGCCGCTCTCGAAACCATGGAGCATCTCGCCCTGCTGAAGCGCTGGTATTACCGCAGCCATCGCGTAGGCGAAACCTTCTTTGCCGATGCAAAAGGTCAACTCCCATTTCGGCGCATCGTTCGCGGAATCTCCCGCGTCTACCGCGGTGAGAAACCCGAACCCCAGCCAAATCCGTCATCGACTCGAATGGGAGAAAACGAACCATGACCTCCGTCCGCATCGATAAGTGGCTCTGGGCCGCCCGATTCTTCAAGACCCGATCTTTAGCCGCCAAAGCTTGTGAACTCGGTCGCA
>Ga0210401_10007982_pt1 | contig 10545 bp, 12 predicted proteins | sample IncBWH32MmetaG_FD_150866 | JGI IMG/M metagenome (GOLD analysis project Ga0210401, IMG submission 150866) | Forest soil microbial communities from Barre Woods Harvard Forest LTER site, Petersham, Massachusetts, United States - Inc-BW-H-32-M | ecosystem: Environmental > Terrestrial > Soil >... | reverse complement strand
AAATCGGCCGCATGCTGATGTTTCGCGACCGGCTGTGCAAAACCGCCGCCGATCGCGATCTGTATGCGCGCAGCAAGCTGGCCTTGGCCCAAAAGGAGTGGAAATACGTCCAAAACTATGCCGACGCCAAGACCGCAGTCATCGAGGAAATCCTCGCGCGAGCCCGCACCGAGAATCGCCGGTAGGAAACGAGCGAATCCCACTAGCGCGCCCCCATCCTGGCTTCCGCCGCGGGCTGCTGAGTCCGCCGCTGGAGCAGTTTTGATTTTTCCTGAAGAAATTCGACGACGCAGCTTTCGCCCCAGAATCTTCTCGAGCCGCGTTCGCGCGAAATGAAAGCGCAGTGACCGCCATTCCGCGGCGCAATCAAGGTTATATTCGAATTTTCTCGAATTGCGGGGTTCGCGAACGACGCGAATGGAACGAACGGATCGTCCTGCGCGGTCAGGATCAGCGCCGGAATAGCAATCTGTGCGAGAACGCGCCCGGCGCTCGACCGCGCGTAGTAATCATCGGCGCCCTCAAAGCCGCAGAAGCGTGCAGTGATCTGCTGGTCAAAATCGCGAACGCTGCGGATCGTGCGCATACCGTCAATCGGGTATCGCTGCGGAAACAGGCTGGCTTTGTAGCGCATCCGCCGCTTGAGTCCACGGACGAAGTGGCGCTGGTAAATGATGTTTTCCCGACGGCCCAGGGCATCCGCGCATGACTTCAAATCGAAGGCAGGCGCGACGGCCGCGACGGCCCTGAGCTCGGGAGGGGTTTCCCTGCCCAGCTCTCCCGCCATCTTGAGCACCAGGTTTCCGCCCATCGAATATCCCGCCGCGAAAATCTCGCGCAGGCCGTCGCGCTCGATCAATTCCATGATTACGGCGCGGATATCGCCGCTCAAGCCTGAGTGATAGAGCGTCGGCGTGAGCTGCTCGGTCCCGCCGCAATTGCGCTGGTTGAGCCGCACCACGTTGAATCCCGCGATCCACGCCCTTTCCGCTGTGCCAAGCATGTAACCCGAGTCGCACGAGCCTTCGAGCCCGTGCAGCAGGACGAGCGTGGGATGCTCGCGCGGGCTTTCCTGCCAATGGCACTCGCCGCGCACCTGCGTTCCAGGTTCGGTCTCGAACAATCGCGGCGTGCTGCTGCCCAGCCGCGAGAATCGCCGCGGCCAAAAGTTCGCGGCAATGGTCATCAAGTGTTTGTTGCGCAACATCGCGAATGGCGTGAACTCTTGCACGGATTTCATGTTAGAGATCCCGCGACGCATGAGCAACTCCGTGCAGGCCGGGCGAGCTCATCGAAGCGCCGCGCGACGAAAACCGAATCTGCAATGTGCGAATTTGTTGCGATTAGAAAGGGAGCGCATGTTGATTTTGCGGAGGTTAGGTGCGTTTCTAATCGCCGAATGTTGCGATTAGAAATTAACACTTTCGAGCAGGTTTTTCCGGTGCGGTGAGCGGCGAGTAAGAGTAGAAAACTTTTCTGCGGAAACGAATAAATGGCCGATTTGCGCCGATTAGGAACGCGCGCCGTCGTTTGATTACTGGCAGTTGCGCTGAATTCTAATCGGTAGCAGCGCCCCTTAGAAATGCCGGTTATGCCGGAGCTAAAGCTCCGACCCCCTAAACGACGGCCTTTGGGGACGTGTTGTTGTCGATCGCGCGCTCTCTCTATCATGACTTCTGCGCTCGCCTCCCTGTTCGTGTGCTTGGCATCGGGCGGTGTATAGACACACGCCGGCGCTGGCCCCGTTTCCGGGGCGCACACGAATAATTATTAGGTTATTTTAGGATTTCTCACTTTTAGCACATTGGAAGCTGGATTTCAAGCAGTTTTTTTTGGTGTTAGGAAAAATTCAAAACGTCGCGAGCCCGCCCTATTGCTCAACGAGAAGAAACAAGAGGAATGCGGGCTACGCGAGAACGCGTTCGGCGTCGCTTAGCAGTTTCCGCAGCGCGCGTACCACCGCGCGAATCGCCACCACGATGATTGCGAGAGCAGCGACAACGATGGTGGCGGCGGCGTAAGGATGCCGCGTCGCTAGCCATGTTAAGAAAATGACAGTCGTATCTTCGCCCAGACTCAGCGCCATATTCGAGAAGGGCTCCGGCGAATGAGTGACGGCGACGCGTGCCGCCATCTTGCCTCCGTGTGCGAGAAAAGCGATGAGAGCTCCGAGGAACGTTGCGAGTATCTGTTTGTGAGGCGGGAGCCCTGAAGTAGCAGCATACGCGAGCAAAGCCGCAACAGGAATCCTGATGAAAGTGTGCGCCGCGTTCCAAACGAGATCGAAAACTGGGATCTTGTCGCCTACGAATTCCACCAGGAAAAGCAAACAGCACACGCCGATCACGTACCAGTTTTCAATTCCGTGCAGCGACCCGGGCAACATCAGAAATCCGACATGCGAAAGCAAGCCGAGCATGGCTACCGTGGCATAAACATTCAGGCCAGCGGAGAAGCACACCACTACCAGAACGGCGGTCAGTTCTGTGCCGGTAGGAATCAGTGGTATTCGCAAAGCCTGCAGCATGGTTTCGGTCGCTCTGAAGCCTACGATACCACCCGTTGGGGATTCTGTTGAGCGAGCGGCAGAGCAACTAACTCTGCGCTACCCGCACGTTAGGATCACCCGGCCGTTCAAAGGCATTCCCGATGACAACACGAGAGCGAGTACCCAGCGCTTGGCGAAGCTTTCCATTTCGGTGCGGGCGCAACTGCCCACGCCAAGCGCAACTTGATTTCACGCGGGCATGCGCCTAGAATCGATAGTTCAACGATGAAGTGCTGCCGCTACAACGCAATCGTCATACAGCCCAGCGAAGCTTGCTGGGCTGACGTGTTTATGGACGTTATTTCGCCAAACAGGAGTCGCAATGATTGAAGGAGCTATACCGGAGGGGCTGACGTTCGACGACGTCCTGCTGCTGCCGGGCAAATCTTCGGTACTGCCGGCTCAGGCGGACACGCGCACGTGCCTCTCGCGGCGGATCGCGCTGAATATCCCGGTGGTGGCGGCGGCGATGGACACCGTGACGGACTCGCGCCTGGCGATCGCCATCGCGCGCCAGGGCGGCATTGGGTTCATCCACCGCAATATGAGCGTCGAGCGGCAAGCGGACGAAGTGGATAAAGTAAAGCGCTCGGAAAGCGGCATGATTGTCGATCCGGTGACGATTGCGCCGGAGCTTTCGGTGCGGCAGGCGCTGGAAATCATGACGAAGTACCGTGTTTCCGGGCTTCCCGTCACGCGCGGGACCCGATTGGTTGGAATCCTGACGAACCGCGATTTGCGCTTTGAACGGAACCTGGATCAGCCGGTGAGCGCGGTGATGACGAAGGAAAATCTGGTGACGGTTGCGGTGGGCACCACGCTCGAAGAAGCGGAACGCCTTCTTCAGCGGCATCGCATCGAGAAACTGCTGGTGGTGGACAAGGATTTCAACCTGAAAGGACTCATCACCGTCAAAGACATCCAGAAAAAGATTGAGTTCCCCCTCGCTACGAAGGACGAGCAGGGGCGATTGCGCGTGGGCGCCGCGATTGGCGCGACGGGAGATTACCTGGAACGCGCGGAGGAACTGGCGCGCGAAAAAGTGGACGTGCTGGCGATCGACACGGCGCACGGGCACACGTCGCGGGTGATGGACGCGATTCGCGAAGTGAAGCGAAAATTTCCCGAAATGCAGCTGCTCGCCGGAAACGTAGCCACGGCGGAAGGCGCGCGCGACTTGATTTCACTCGGGATCGACGGGCTGAAAGTGGGAATTGGGCCAGGCTCGATTTGTACCACGCGCGTGGTGACCGGCGCCGGAGTGCCGCAAATCACCGCGATTCTCGAATGCTACCGCGCGGCGAAAGGAACGGGGGTACCGATCATCGCCGACGGCGGCATCAAGTTTTCGGGCGACATCACGAAAGCGCTCGCCGCAGGAGCTGCGGCGGTGATGATTGGCGGACTTTTCGCAGGCACGGAAGAATCTCCGGGCGAGACGATTCTTTATCAAGGACGCACATTCAAATCTTATCGCGGCATGGGCTCTCTTGGGGCGATGGACGCCGGGTCGGCGGACCGCTACTCGCAGGAAGGCGCGGCGCGCGGCAAGTCGGTGCCGGAAGGCATCGAGGGGCAAGTGCCTTACAAGGGCTCTCTCTCGGCGCTGGTCGATCAGCTGGTCGGCGGCGTGCGCAGCGGGATGGGATATTGCGGCGCGGCAAATTTGAAGGACCTGCAAGAAAACAGCAAGTTCATTCGCATTTCGCAGGCGGGCCTGCGCGAAAGCCACGTTCACGACGTGATCATCACGCGTGAGGCGCCGAACTACCGGCTGGAATAATGGTCCACGGCGCCGAATACGGAATCGTTGCGCCCTCGGTTCGCGGGACGCGGACTCGATAGAATGCGCTGGCTCAAGTTATGGTGGCCGGCGATTTTGTGGGCTGTTGTAATTTCGTTGTTCTCGACCGATCTATTTGCATCCGAAAAAACGGGGCATTTCATCGCCCCTATTCTTCACTGGCTTTTCCCGCAGGCTTCGAACGAGTCCATCGATTTCCTTCATTTTATGATTCGGAAAAGCGCTCATTTTGTGGAGTACTTCGTACTGAGCCTTCTAATCCTGAGAGGAATTCGCGCGGGAAGGCATGGCGCGCGGCTGGGCTGGGCGCTGGCAGCCATCGCGCTCGCGGGCAGCTACGCGGCGCTCGACGAGTTTCACCAATCATTCGTTCCGGGGCGCACGGCCGAGGTCTCCGACGTGCTTCTGGATACGTCCGGGGGAATCGCGGCGCAGGCGATTGCAGCGCTGGTGATGCTGTGGGGCGACGTTCGGCGGCGCGACCGCGAGAAGCTAATCGTCCCGCCGAAACCGGCGTAACCCATTCGGACGAATTGCCTTGCTAACGGCGGCCAACTTGAATCGACTAAGGGACTAGCAGAATCGAGGAAAAGCTGCCTGGCTGAAGGCCGCCGCTACGTAGACCAGGAAAGAAGCGAATGTTTAGGGTGAAGGAGAAAAGCATGATGCGCTGTTTGGTTAGGCGCCGATTGTTTGGCGCTCTACTTCTGTTCCCCGCAATATTGGTGGTGATGTGCGGTGCCGCGAATGCGGCGGAATCGCTGCGTTACGAGCTTCGTTTTGAAAAGCCGAATACGCACTTGATGGACGTCACGATTCACGCGACGGACTTGAAGGGAGCTTCGGTGGAATTCGCGATGCCCGATTGGGCGCCGGGCTCGTACAACATCGAGAACTATGCGGCGAACGTACAGCGATTTCGGGCAAGCGGACCCGGAGACAAAGCGCTCGCGTGGCGTAAGACGGACAGCCAGACATGGCGAATCGAACTCGGGGGCGCGACTGCCATCACGGTCGAGTACCAGATTTTCGGCAACACGCTGGCGAACAATCAGGCGCAGTACAACGAGCGCCATGTTTTCATCGGCGGACCTGCGGTGTGGATGTATTTGGTGGGCGGAAAAGAGCGGCCGGTGGATCTTTCGATTGCGGTTCCTTCGGGCTGGAAAGTGGCCACGGGAATGCAGCACACTTCCGATCACACGTTTCACTCGGCGGACTACAACTGGTTTGCCGACGCGCCGCTGGAAATCTCCGATTTCGCGGAAAAAGATTTCGAGGTTCTGGGCAGCACTTATCACGTGATCGTTCACGACGTCGAAGGCCACAAGGATTTCTCGAAGTTCGTGGCCGACGTTCAAAAGATCGTCGAGACGATCGTGCCGATATTTGGCTCCGTCGCGGGAGACGGCGGGCGGGCGGCACCATTCGAGGAATACTGGTTCGTGTTCCACATCTGGCCAAAAACCGGCGGCGGGCTCGAACACTTGAACTCGACGCAGATCAATTTCCGGTCGGATTGGGACGACTTGGGCCCGGCAAGGTATCACCAGGAAAACGTGACTCAGTACGATACGAAACTCTTCGTGACCTCGCATGAGTTTTTTCACGCGTGGAACGTAAAGCGGCTGCGACCGAAACCCCTGGGGCCGTTCGACTACACGCAGATGGTCCATACCCCATCGCTTTGGATTTCCGAAGGGTTAACCAGCTATTATGGGTCGTTGGCGCTTGCGCGAGCTGGGTTGATAACGCCGCAGAAATATCTGGACGGCATCGCCAGCTTGATCACGCAATTCGAGGCGGAGCCGGGCCGAAACGAGCGGAGCATCGAGGACACGAGCTGGGATACGTGGTTTCCCCGCGCGGTGAATCAGCACGAAAACAATTTAGGAAATACCCACTATTCCTACTACGACGGCGGCCAGGTGATGGGGCACATACTCGACTTCGCCATTCGCGAGGACACCAAGAACCGGAAGTCGCTCGACGACTGGATGCGACTGCTTTATTCGCGTTACGCGCTCCCGAAGCCCGGATTCGAGCCGGGCGATGCGGTGCGCGCCGCCTCCGAGGTTGCCGGCGCCGATCTGAGCGACATCTTCAGCCGGTATATAAGCGGTAAGGAACCGATCCCGTACGAGAAGTACTTTGCATACGCCGGAATCGCAGTCGAGAAGAAAGTGGACACCACCAAGGCGTGGATCGGCGTCTCGACCGACAAAGGCGATGATGGACATGCGACGATCAAGAACGTGATTCCGGGCAGCCCGGCGGAAGCGGCGGGACTCGATCGCAACGATGTCGTGATTGCCGTCGACGGCCGGGGCGTGGACAACGATGGCTACGATCGCGCCGTCGGAGAACACAAGCCGCAGGACACGGTTCGCTTCACAGTGATCAGGCTAGGCGAATTGAAGGAAATCCCGGTGACGATTGGTTCGAATCCGCATCCGACTTACACGCTCAAGCCAATCGAGAATCCGACCGAGCAGCAGAAAACGATTTACAAAAGCTGGCTTGGGATTCAATAAGAAGAATCAAGAGACGCCGAAAAACAAGAAGGCCCGTCACGAGATGCTCGCGACGGGCCTTTCAATTTTGGTGAAGTACAGCGCTACTTCTTGGCTTCGTTTTCTTCCGGAGCTTGTTCGACCTTTTCTTTTCTGACTTTCTTTTCCTTCTTCTTCAGCTCCGAACCGAGGAACTCGAGGATGGCGAGTTCGGCGCCGTCCCCAAGCCGCCAGCCCGCGCGAATGATTCGCGTGTAGCCGCCGGAGCGATCCGCAAAACGCGGAGCTAGGTCGGTAAAAAGCTTCTTCGTCGCACCGGGAGTCTGAAGGAACGCGGCCGCCTGCCGCCGCGCGTGGAGCGAGTCGCGCTTGCCGAGCGTGATCAGCCGCTCGGCCAGAGGACGAGCTACCTTGGCGCGCAGAAGCGTGGTGTGGATGCGTTCTTTCTCGATCAGGTTCGTGACCAGATTGCGAAGCACCGCGCGCCGGTGGGCGGGTTGTTTTCCAAGTTTCGATCCAGATACAAGGTGTCTCATGTTTAGATCCGAGGCCCAGCTTTAGAGAGCCGTGGATTCCTCCGAAGGCGGGGGCGCTGTCTGGCTCGGGAGCGGCGGCCAGATGATACGGCCGTGCTCATCGAACTTCATCCCGAGGGCCAAGCCCATCTTCAGCAGGATGTCTTTGATCTCGTTCAGCGACTTGCGTCCGAAGTTTTTGGTCTTGAGCATTTCGGACTCGGTCTTCTGCACGAGTTCGCGCAGGTTTTGAATGTTCGCGTTCTTCAAGCAGTTGTAGGAGCGCACGGAAAGTTCGAGCTCTTCGACTGAACGATCCAGGTATTCCAGTCGGGGATCGTTGAAGCTCTCGACGATCTCTTCGGCAATCTCGGGCTGCTCCTCGAAATTGATGAAAATGCTCATGTGGTCTTTCACGAGCTTCGAGGCCAGGCCGATGGCGTCCTGCGGAGTGATCGCGGCGTTCGTCCAGACTTCCAGCGTGAGCTTTTCGTAGTCGGTCATCTGACCGAGACGGGCGGCTTCGACGGCGTAATTGACCTTGCGCACCGGGGAGTGGATCGAATCAATCGGAATGTAGCCGATGGGCAAATCTTCGTCGAAGTTGCGGTCGGCGGCAACATAACCGCGGCCGTTCTTGACGCGCAATTCGAGTTCGAGCTTGCCGCCTTCGCTGACCGTAGCGATATAAACGTTCTTGTCGAGGACGGCGATGTCCGCGTCTTCTTCAATTTTGGCTGAGGTGACCGGACCCGGCACGTCCACGTTGAGAGTGATCGTCTTCGGCTGGTCGGTGTTCAGCTTCAAAGGAACAGCCTTCAAATTCAGGATGATGTCCGTCGCGTCTTCGACGACACCTGGAATCGGCGAAAACTCGTGCAAAACGCCTTCGATTTTCACCGCAGTGATCGCCGCGCCTTCGATGGAACTTAGAAGCGCGCGCCGCAGCGAGTTTCCGACAGTCGTTCCCCAGCCGCGCTCAAAAGGCTGCGCAGAGAATTTTCCGAACTTGTCGGTAAGTGTTTCAGGTTCTGCTGCCAATCTTTTTGGTTTCTGGAAGCCCTTCCACATCTTGAGTTCCTCCCGGCCCGCCCGCGGCGGACCCACAACGATTCAGACGTAAGAAAATTCCGGGCGCTACTTGGAATACAGTTCGACGATGAACTGCTCGTTCATCGGCGGGGTCTGCACATCCTCGCGGCGCGGCATCGCGACAACGCGCGCTTTGAAATTCTCGCGATCGATGTCGAGCCAAGGCGCCACGCCCTGCGATTGCGCCAGGTTGCGCGCTTCAAGAATCATGGCGTTCTGGTGCATTTTGTCTTTCAGTACGATGTCGTCCCCGACTTTCACCAGGTAGTTGGGAATGTTCACCTTGTGGCCCTTCACCTGGATGTGGCCGTGCAGCACAAGCTGGCGAGCCTGAGCGCGCGAGCCGCCCAGGCCCATGCGATAGACGACGTTGTCGAGGCGACGCTCGAGCATGATGATCAAATTCGAGCCCGTTGGGCCTTTGGTGTGAAGCGCGGCCTCGAAATAGTTCCTGAATTGGCGCTCGAGCAATCCATAGGTGCGCTTCATCTTCTGTTTCTCGCGCAACTGGACGCCGTAGCCGACCATCTTCGCCCGCCGGGCCTGGCCATGCTGTCCGGGGATGAAGTTGCGCTTTTCGATCGCGCATTTTTCCGTAAAACACCGGAGGCCCTTAAGGAAGAGTTTCATCCCTTCCCTGCGGCACAACCGGCAAACTGCTTCACGATGTCTTGCCAAGTCCTTCTCTCCTTTTTCTCGAACTGAAAATCGCTATACGCGGCGGCGCTTGGGCGGCCGGCAACCGTTATGAGGCACGGGCGTAACGTCCTTGATCGCGTTAATGTGCAGACCCGAGGTTGCCAGCGCACGCACAGCTGATTCACGTCCGGCGCCCGGGCCTTTGACGCGTACTTCCACCGATTTCATGCCGTATTGGTCGCGAGCCACGCCTGCCGCGGTGACAGCAGCTTGTTGCGCGGCGTATGGCGTGCCCTTGCGCGAACCCTTGAAGCCGACCGAGCCTGCCGAAGCCCAGCTGACAGTGCGGCCATCCGGATCAGTGAGCGTAATCAGCGTGTTGTTAAAGGTGGCCTGAATGCAGGCGACACCGTGAGGCACCACGCGCTTTTCTTTCTTCTTGCGAAATTCCTTCTTCCGCTTTGTAGTTTTCGCTGCTGCTGCCGGAGCAGCGGCTGCATCCTGCGGTTCTTTGGCCACTTTCTTCGGTCTCCTTTACAGCCCCTACTTGCGCGCCATGGTCTTCTTCTTCGCTGCGACTGCGCCCTTCCGCGGGCCCTTGCGCGTGCGCGCATTGGTGTGCGTGCGCTGACCGCGAACCGGCAGATTGCGCCGGTGCCGGAGTCCGCGATAGCACTGAATTTCAATCAGGCGGCGGATATTCATCTGCATTTCTTTGCGAAGATCACCTTCGACGCGGCCTTCGGATTCGATAGCAGCGCGAATCCGAGTAACTTCGTCCTCGGTGAGGTCTTTGATCTTCTTGGTGGCGTCCACATTGGCCTTCTCGGCGAGCGAGCGCGCGCGCGCGTGCCCGATGCCGTAGATCGCCGTGAGGCCGACCCATAGCCGCTTGTTCGGCGGAAGGTCAACACCTGCAATACGTGCCATCTAGCTTCTCCTTAGTCCCCGAACTAACCCTGACGCTGGCGGTGCTTTGCGTTGGTACAGATGACGCGCACCACGCCGCGCCGGTGAACGATCTTGCACTTCATGCAAATTTTCTTTACCGATGCCCGAACCTTCATTTTCGACTCCCGTCGTTTCCGTTACGGCCTTCTAGTCCGTGCTACTTATAGCGATAAACAATCCGCCCGCGAGTGAGATCGTAGGGTGAAAGCTCAACCGCTACGCGATCGCCCGACAGGATGCGAATGAAATTCTTGCGCATCTTTCCCGAAATATGGGCCAGCACCTGATGCTTGTTTTCGAGCTCAACGCGAAACATCGCGTTCGGGAGCGGCTCGACGACGGTGGCCATCACTTCAATCGCGTCTTCTTTCCCGCTACCCTCAGTCGGCTTCTTTTTTTCCCGCTCTGGCCTTCTTGCCATATGCTCCTGTCTTTAGTCCGGGCGTTTATTGCACCGGCCGTTCCGCAATTTCTACCAGCAGG
>Ga0210401_10007980_pt1 | contig 10546 bp, 5 predicted proteins | sample IncBWH32MmetaG_FD_150866 | JGI IMG/M metagenome (GOLD analysis project Ga0210401, IMG submission 150866) | Forest soil microbial communities from Barre Woods Harvard Forest LTER site, Petersham, Massachusetts, United States - Inc-BW-H-32-M | ecosystem: Environmental > Terrestrial > Soil >... | reverse complement strand
CGCAATGAATCCAACTCCGGCATTGCGGGCCGGATGAGCTTCTCTTGGTTGTTCGTCATCGGGAAGGTGCGTGCCCATAGAGATTATTTGGACATCCTTGCGAGCAGACAAGTAGCAACCTGGGGAACTGTGCCCCCCGTGTGCGCCAACATTCATTCGTCCCGTGCTCGCAAGCAAACCGCACCTTCACTCACTCGTAGCGCAGCGCAACCATGGGATCGACCTTGGCCGCTCGGCTGGCCGGGATGTAGTTCGCCAGAAATGCCACCAGAGCCAGCAGCAGGGTGAAAGCCGCGATAGTGAGCGGATCGGTGGCGCTGACCCCGAACAGCAAGCCGGAAATAAGTCTTGTCAGTCCAAGCGCTGCGATCAGACCTGCCACTACTCCAGCCAGGGCAAGAGACATGCCTTTCCACACGATGAGCTTCATCACGTCAGCACGCTGGGCGCCGAGTGCCATACGCACGCCAATTTCCCGTACCCGCTGACTCACAAAATATGCCATGACTCCATAAATCCCAATCGCCGCCAGAAGCATGGCCGTGGCCGCGAAGAACCCGAGAATCTGCATGGCAAACCGGCGCGGAGCCAGGGAATCGGAAATAATGCCACGGAGCGAGCGCACCCCGAACACTGGCAAGTCAGGATCGACGGACTGAATCGCCCGCCGGACCGGCTCTTCCAGGACTTCCGGACTGGCTACCGTGCGGATATAGACGGTCATTGAATTAAATGCAATCTGCTTTCCGGGAAGGAAGATGTGAGGCGCATAAGCAGCATCGAGCCGGTCGTTTCGGCTCCGGCCCACCACCCCGACTATCCTCCGCAGAGGCTGTTGACGGCCAAATTGTGGGCGAATCTGTTTCCCCATCGGATCCTCGTGGGGCCAAAAACGTTCCGCCGCGGTTTGATCGATGAGAACGACCGGTTCCCCCTTCTCATCGTCCGCCTCAGTAAAGAACCTGCCTTTTACGAGCGGTGTGCCGAGGACGCGGAACAGATCCGGCGTTGCCAGTTCGAACTCGGCGGTCGGCGCTTCGCCTGCCGCGGCAATCCGGCCCTCGATCGCGAAGCCTACCGCGTTGCGCCGCCCGGTAAAAGGAGGATTCCCTCCCCCGATCGCGACTTCCTTGACTCCGGGCAAAGCGCCGACCCGGCGGAGAACCTCGCCGAGAAACACATTGAGTTTCTCCTGCGTCGGATAAGGATTGTTTTTGGGATCGTTCGGCACCGGTATCCAAATCTGAGCAGTCACGAGGTGCTCGGAGTTGAAGCCGGGTTGAACCTCCAATACTTTCCAGAAGCTACGTAGCAAGAGGCCGGCGCCGACCATTAGCACCAGTGAGAGCGCAAACTCGCACGCCACCAACGCACTGAGAAAGCGGTGTTGAACCGTCGCGATGCCGACGCCACGCGATCCCTGACTCAGTTTGTCCACCAATCGGCGGTCGGACATTTGTACTGCCGGCGCCAGGCCGAACAACAACCCCGTAATGATCGAGAGCGCCGTCACAAACAGGAGCGCACGCCCGTTCAGGGCCACCTCCGTCAGCCTGGGAAGAGTGGATGGAACCAGCGTAAGCAAAATATCCTTGAGCCAGAAGCTCAACGGCACCGCGAGCGCTCCACCGCAAAGGGATAGCACGACGCTCTCGGTCAAGGTCTGCCGAATCAACCTCCAGCTACTCGCACCGAGAGCCTGTCGGACAGCGATTTCGCGATAACGCGACGAAGAGCGCGCCAGCAGCAGGCTGGCAATGTTGACGCACGCGATCATCAGCACTGCCCCGACCGCTGCCAGCAGGAGAAAAAGCATCGAACTCACATTGCCGACAACCTCTTGTTGCAGCGGGACAAGCCGTGGCCTCCACTGCGCTGTCGTTGGGTAGTCGGTCGGGTATTGTTCGCGCAGATGTGCCGCGAATGCATCGAGCTTCGCCTGGGCTTGCGCCAAGGACAATCCCGGCTTCAACCGTGCCATCGCGCCGTTAATGACTCTTTGCGTGCGCACCGGAGGTTTCGGAAATGGCGGGGCAGCGTATCCGGCCGCGACCCAAACTTCCACATCGTGCCCCAGCGTGCGCCCCGGATGGCGAAAGTCCGGCGGCATGACTCCGATGATGGTGTACAGATCGGTATCTAGCCGGAAGGCCTGGCCCAGCACGTTCGGATCCGCGCCATACATGGTGTGCCATAAGCTATCGCTGATCACTGCTGACTCAGAAAATCCTTCGCGGGAATCGCCGTCATTCCAAACCCTGCCCAGTTCCGGCCGTGCGTCCAGCAGCGTGAAGTAGTTCGTGCTTACCGCATTGGTTTCGACTCGCAGCGGTTTCTCCCGCCCAGTAATATTCGCGTTGATAGGGTTCACAGCCGAGATTTGATCGAACACGCCAGAGCGCCGCTGGAAGTCATCCAGTTCCGGTTGCGACATGCCCGCATCCGTCAGGTTGGCTCCGGGCATATCGTCTTTCACCGAAACTAACTGCTCCGGCTGCCGAAACGGAAGCGGCCGAAGCAGAATTGCGTCAACCACGGAAAACAACGCGGTATTAGCGCCGATGCCCAGCCCCAGCGTCAAAATAACTACCGCGCTAAAGCCCGGGCTCTTGCGCACCATGCGAATGCCGTAACGGAGATCCTGCAACAGAGTTTCCATCGGTCGTCCTTATTTGCCAGGTAGCGCTTCGCGAAAGGCCAGCAGCGCTCCACAGCATTCTTCTTGCACGTCGGTTACCTGCACGGAACTGCAAGACCCTGATTTAGACGATCATAATGAATAGTGGTTAGAGGCAATTCATCTGACGCGTGTCCGCTTGTGGGATCCAGGTGTTCGGAAGCAGCCAGGTGTTACACCAGCGAGGGATTCGTGACACAAGAAATCTTGAGGGGTGGTAGCGCTACCGGGAATCGAACCCGGGTTTGAAGATTGAGAATCTTCCGTCCTAACCCCTAGACGATAGCGCCACGAGTCGGTGCTGATTATAACAAAGCCGGCAGGCTGGAGCGACGCCTCACCTTCCAGCATTCCCCGCAGCTCAGCTTTAATGCGCGACGCTATGGCTTTCCCTTGGAAGCAAGCTTTCCTAGTCGCCCCGTTTAAGAATCCTGTGTGGCAAATAATTTTAAAAATGCTTGACAACTTCCGCCCGGCAAGGCAACAATAAAAGCGAATAAAAGGCGAATATAAATATCCGCCCCAGAGCCTGCGCCGGCCCTGACGTTCCCTGAAAACCTGAGGTCTCCATGTCGACTTTACCGCTTGTTTCTACCGCGGCCCCAGGCCGCTTTGTTGCCGTTGCTGCTCCGGTTTGGTCCACGCTGGTTTGCCAACGCTTGTCGGCGATGCCCAAGCTTGCCGGGGTGACTCCTGCCTCGCGATTGGAAGTGCGGCCCATCCCGCAGATGGTTTCGAGCGGCGTCCACGCGATCGATGTGCTTACCGGCGGACTCCCGCGCGGATGCCTGACCGAGATTTGCGGGCCGGCCTCGTCCGGGCGCACTAGCGTACTGTTGGCTACCCTGGCGGCGGCGACCCAACGGCAGGAAGCGTGCGCTCTGGTGGATATCAGCGATGCTTTCAATCCCCGCTCCGCCGCGGTTGCAGGAGTGGATTTCGAAAAAATGCTTTGGGTGCGGTGCGGGATGCGATTGCAACAATCCGGTTCGCCACGGAGACAAAGAAATCCAGAGAAGAATGAAAAAATCGAAAAACCAGTCGAGCAGGCGTTGCGAGTCACTGACTTACTCTTGCAAAGCGGCGGCTTTGGGCTGGTAATTATCGATCTCGGCGACACTCCGTTGAGGATGGCTCGCCGCATTCCGTTGACCTCCTGGTTCCGTTTTCAACGTGCGGTCGAGCACACGCCCACGGTGTTGTTCGTCATTAGCCAGGCGCCGTGTGCCCAGACTTGCGCTTCACTATTGCTGAAAGTTTCTGGAAAGAAGCTGTCAGCTCTGGGCTGTCAGCTCTCAGCCGAAGCTTCACCGACACACACGCAGCTTCTGAATGGGCTTCAGGTTCAAGGAGAACTTTTGCGCTCCCGGCTGGAACGCAAACCCGCGGGATCGGTCACGGCTGCGTTCGCCACGAAAGTGCGAGCGGGATGAATTTGTACAAAGCGAGTTACATGAGCTGAAAGCCGACAGCTTTTTCACTATGCCCTTTGCCTGCATCTTCGTTCCTGATTTTCCCGTGGAGGCGCTGTTACGCGCCGAACCGGAGTTGCGTCTGCGCTCTCTGTCTGTGCTCGAAGGCAAGGTTCCTGTGCAAAAAATTTTTGCTGTGAATGAAAACGCGCGCCGTGCCGGGGTGAGTCCGGGAATGACCAAGCTGCAGGTAGACACCTGCACCGGATTGGTGTTGCGGGCCCGCTCTCTGCAACAAGAAACCGCCGCCCATGCTGCGCTGCTGGATTGTGCGCAGTCATTTTCGCCACGAGTGGAAGCCGTGGCTTGCGACACGATCGTATTGGATCTGGCCGGACTGAAACCGCTTTTTGGTCCGCTGCCCAGAATTGCGCGCGCTTTAGCACGCCGCGCTTCCGATCTCGGACTCAAAATCAACGTTGCGGTTGCTGGCAACCCGGATACAGCCGCGCTGGCGGCTCGAGGATTTTCTGGCGTAACCGTGATTCCGGAAGGCAAAGAAGCAGAACAGTTGGGTAGCTTGCCGATAGAAGTATTGTTTGAAAACTCGACTCAGGAGTCCGAACAGTTTTTGGAATCCTTCAGCCGCTGGGGAATTCGAAAACTGCGCGATTTGGCGGCATTGCCCGAGGTCGCATTGAGCGAGCGACTGGGGCAGCCCGGAGTCCATTTACAAGCGTTGGCACGCGGGGCCACTTCACGAACATTAGTTCCCGTCGAGCCGTTGTTGGTCTTTGAGGAAGTGATCGAACTGGATTATCCTCTAGTGCTGCTGGAGCCATTGGCATTTCTGCTGGGACGTTTATTGGAGCAACTGTGTGCTCGTCTGGAAGCACGCGCGTTGGCGACGCAAGAATTGCGATTATGTTTGGAGTTGGAAAACGGATGGCAACCAGAAGATCCGTCTATGAATGGAGGGGCGGGCATCCTCGCCCGTCAGGGACGAGCGCAAACTCGACGATTCCAGCGCACTCTCCAGCTTCCCGTCCCACTACTTGATTCCAGAACTTTTCTCAAGCTGTTGCAACTTGATTTGAAGGCTCACCCCCCCGGCGCTCCCATCGTCAAGATTCATTTAGCGGCAGAACCGGTACGGCCGCGGGCGGCGCAGAACGGGCTTTTTCTTCCTCCTTCGCCTGAGCCGGAAAAACTTGAGCTTACGCTGGCCAGAATCGCGAGCATCGTCGGGGAAGACAAAGTGGGATCGTTGGAACTACTGGACACGCATCGTCCCGAAGGATTCCGCATGCAGCGCTTCGCGCCCGAACCATTTTCACCACAGAGATATAGCCCCGACAGCTCAGACGATCTCGTAACCGCGCTGCGCATCTTCCGTCCGCCAGTTGGTGTCGTGGTGACCATGCAGGACGGCAAGCCTGCGTGCATCACCTGCCCCAAAAAAGAAATGCAGGGAGAAATTCTCTGGGCGGCCGGACCCTGGCGTTCGTCTGGAGATTGGTGGGAGCGGGAAGGTTGGGCACGAGATGAGTGGGACATCGCGGTGCAGGCAGAAACAGGCATCGCTTTATACCGCGTGGTCCGCGATCGGCTCGACGGACGATGGATTTTGGAAGGGACTTATGACTAGCAACTGAGCAAAACTCACGTGGGGAAAGCCGTCCTCGGCTCTTGCGGAGCGGAGCCCACAGCAGTTTGCTGACAATCATCCTCCCTCATTGTCATTCCGAGGAGCAACAGCGACGAGGAATCTGCATTGTTTTGGACCGTACAGAACTGCAGATCCCTCCTGTGCTCGAGATAACAACACCAGGAACTTTTCAATGTACATCGAGCTTCATTCTCGTTCTGCTTTCAGCTTTCTCGAAGGGGCTTCTCTACCTGAGAATTTAGTCGCAGCCTGCGCCAATCTGAACATGCCGGCGATGGCGTTGCTCGATCGCGATGGCGTCTACGGCTCGCCGCGTTTCCACATGGCGGCGAAAAAAGCAAAGATTAAGGCGCACATCGGAGCGGAAGTGACGTGCGAAAGGTTTTCGATTGCCAATAGTCAATCGGCAATTGATTCACTCCGGCAGGAATCCAAACAGAAAATTGGCAATCGGCAATCTGAAATCGTAAATTCTTTTCGCCTTCCCCTGCTCGTTTCTTCCCGCCTCGGATATCAGAACCTTTGTCACCTGATCACGAAGATGAAGCTGCGATCAGCGAAAGGCGAAGGCGCAGTGCGGGAAGAGGAATTGCGAGAACATGCTGCCGGACTTATCTGCCTTACCGGCGATGACGATGGACCGCTGGCCCTTGCTCTCGCTCACGCTGGCTTGGAAGAAGCGCGTGGCTGCATCACACGGCTAATCAACATTTTTGGCCGGGACAACGTCTATGTAGAACTGCAGCGTCATTTTCATCGTGAGCAGGAAGCCCGCAATCATGCCGCTATCGAAGTTGCCCGCTCGCTCCAGATTCCTTTGCTGGCAACGAACGGCATCTGTTATGCCACCGCCCGGGAGCGCGAACTTTGCGACGTTTTCACCGCCCTTCGCCACAAACGCACGCTGGCTACTGCGGGACGCCTGTTGACGCGCAATTCCGAGCGCTATCTGAAATCACCGCAGGAGATGCAAGCGCTCTTCGCCGATCTCCCCGAGGCGATTGCGAACACGGTTGAATTGTCTTCCCGGCTCACATTCACTTTCAAAGATCTGGGATATGAATTCCCCAAATATCCCGTGCCCGAAGGCGAAACCATGATGTCCTTCCTGCGAGAGCGCACTGGGGAAGGATTTCAGCAGCGCTATGACCGGTCTCCATCAGATCTGCAAAATCGTGCGCGCTGCCAGATTGAACGCGAACTAAAACTCATCGAAAAGCTCGACCTCGCCGGCTACTTCCTTATTGTCTGGGATCTGGTTCGCTTCTGCCGCGAACAAAACATTCTGGTGCAAGGACGCGGCTCCGCTGCCAACAGCGCAGTCTGCTATTCGCTCGGTATCACTGCGGTCGATGCCGTCAGCATGGAATTGCTCTTCGAGCGCTTTCTTTCCGAGGAACGCGGCGAATGGCCCGACATCGATCTCGATCTTCCCAGCGGCGATCAGCGCGAGCGCGTGATTCAGTATTTGTACAAACGCTACGGCGAACGCGGCGCTGCCATGACCGCCAATGTCATCACGTATCGCAGCCGCATGGCTTCGCGCGAAATGGGCAAGGTGCTGGGTTTCGATCCCGAAACTCTCGACAAAGTATCGGCCGCCGTTTCCACCTGGGAATATCGCGACGCTAACGACACCTTCGATCATCGTTTTCGCGACGCGGGATTGGATTTGAATCATCCCCGGCTGCGCAAATATTTCGAGCTGTGTGTCGCGGTGCAGGATTTACCGCGTCACCTCGGCCAGCATTCCGGCGGCATGGTGATTTGCCAGGGACAGCTCGACTCCGTTGTGCCTCTTGAACCCGCATCGATGCCCGGCCGCGTTGTCGTCCAATGGGACAAAGAAGATTGCGCTGACTTGGGCATAATCAAAGTGGACCTGCTCGGTTTAGGAATGATGGCCGTGCTCGAAGATTCGCTAAAGCTCATTCGCAATCATCATAGTGAAGAAGTAGATCTCGCCCACCTGCCGCCCGACGATCCCACGGTGTATTCCACTCTGCAGAAGGCCGACACCATTGGCATGTTTCAGATCGAGAGCCGGGCGCAGATGTCGTGCCTGCCGCGCCTGCACCCAAAATGTTTTTACGACATCGTGGTGCAAGTCGCCATCATTCGCCCCGGACCAATCGTGGGACAAATGGTGAATCCTTATTTGCGGCGCCGCATGGGACGTGAGCCTGTGAACCATCTGCATCCGTCGCTCGAACCTGTGCTGGCGCGCACTCTGGGCGTGCCTCTGTTTCAGGAGCAATTGCTGCGTATCGCGATGGTCGCCGCCAACTTCACCGGAGGCGAAGCCGAAGAACTGCGCCGCGCCATGGGATTCAAGCGCTCACAGGCTCGCATGAAGGATATCGAGGCCAGGCTTCGCAGCGGCATGGAACAGAATGGCATTTCTCGCGAGGCGCAAGAGCAAATCATTCTCTCCATTTCTTCATTTGCTCTCTACGGATTTCCCGAGTCTCATGCCGCCAGTTTCGCGCTCATCGCGTACGCCAGCGCCTATTTGAAATGTCATTATCTTGCCGCCTTCACCGCTGCCTTGCTCAACAACCAACCGATGGGTTTCTATCGTCCAGCCACGATTGTGAAAGATGCGCAACGGCACGGCCTGAAGGCATTGCCAATCAATGTGATGAGGTCAGAATGGCAATGCACATTGGAGCATTCAGCACTCAGCACTCAGCATTCAGCCAGTTCGATCGCTCTACGTCTCGGCCTCCGCTATGCCCGCGGATTGCGTGAAGAAGCCGCCCAAGCGCTGGTTCATCAACGTAACCTCGCTACGTTTGTTTCCATTCGCGATCTGGTCCATCGAGTGCCGGAGCTAAGAAAAGATGAATTAAGCACCTTAGCGGAAATTGGAGCGCTGAATGAAATCAACTATAGAGACGTTGCTAGCTGCCTCTCTATAAAACTTCATCGCCGCGACGCTCTCTGGCAAGTCGAGCGCGCCGTCCGCCATTCCGGCCCGTTGCTCGACGAACTATCCGAACCCGACGCCAACTCCCCGCTGCATCCCATGAATCCGGAAGAACGCCTGATCGCAGACTTCCGCGGCACCGGCATGACTGTCGGCCCGCATCCCATGGCCTATCACCGCGCACGAATGCAAGCGATGGGAATCCATCAAGCCAGTGAACTCAGCCGCATTCCCGACGGACAATATCTCCGCATTGGAGGATGCGTTATTTGCCGCCAGCGTCCCGGCACCGCCAAAGGTTTCGTTTTCCTCAGCATCGAAGACGAGACCGGCGTAGCCAATGCGATTGTCACGCCCGATCTGTTTCAGAAAAACCGGCTGCTGCTAAGCTCCGAACAATTCCTTATGGTGGAAGGCGTCCTACAGAATCAGGACAACGTCATCTCAGTAAAAGCCGAACGGGTGTTGCCGCTTTCGATCACCCGCGCGGAAACCAGTTCGCACGATTTCTACTGACAGCCATCCATAAAATCAATGTTTCAAAAACATTAATTCTTTCCACCTTTTACACAAATTTACGGTCTTTTGGTTTATTATTTACTACATACTTACTACATATTCTTTGTAGGGTTTATCAAGTCGGACCGCAGTGTATGCGGTCGATTATAAGCTGTTCAAATTCATGGACTTATCAGTCCCAAGGAGTATCGATCAATGGCTAAAGCAAAAGCTCCCCGCACCAGTCCGCCAACCAACAAACAAGTTCTCACCATGCCCGAAGCCGGCTCTGTGCCGATGGCTCGGAAGACCTCGCCCGTAACCACGTCCTCCGTTGATATGGAAGCAAGAATCCGCGAGCGCGCGTACCAGTTGTACCAGGAGCGGGGAAGCACTCCCGGCTTCGAGAATGAGGATTGGCTTAAAGCTGAGCGCGAAATCCTCGCCCACCCGAGCCATCAACAAACTGCGTGAGGATCAGACTTCACACCTCGCGGGCGTAGGCCCGGACGCCGCCGTTCGGGCCACTTAGCAAACAGGTACTGCAGAGTCCAGTCGCGTTCAAAACCCGGTAAGGCTCTCTCTGGAAATCTTCCGTTTCCCGGCTTGAAGGTTGCTTCGGTGGACCGTTTCTGAAAAAATACGAAGCTGGATTCCCCCATGTCGCAAATAGGCAGTTTTGCGCTCCTCCTCGCATTGGCCCTGTGCGCCTACTCTTTCCTGGCGGGTCTGATGGCGCTCGTCCTCAAGGGACCCGGATCGGCGCGGTTAGGCGAAACTGCGCGCCGCGCCGGCATTGCCAGCTTCGCGATAGTTCTTCTCGCGGCCGTGGTGCTGGTGTTCGCGGCCTTTCAGAATGATTTTTCCATCGCCTACATTTTTCATCACAGCAATCGCGATCTGCCCGCGCCTTATAAGTTCGCCACGCTTTGGTCGGGACAGGAAGGGTCTTTGCTGTTCTGGGCACTGTTGCTCTCGGCCTACGGACTGGTCCTCAGACTGCGTTATAAGACAGACGTCCGCTTGTTCGCCTACGCCTCGGTCATCATCGCCGCCGTCCAAGTCTTCTTTTTATTGCTGCTGAACTTCGCCGCCAATCCCTTCGGCGTCATGCAAGGCTCGTTGCCCCCCGATGGCAACGGACTCAACCCTCTGCTGCAATATCCCGAGATGGTGATCCATCCGCCGATGCTGTACTTGGGCTACGTCGGATTTACGGTCCCGTTCGCTTTCGCGCTGGCCGCGCTGATCATGCGCTATCCCGGCGAGAAGTGGATTCAGATCACTCGCCGCTGGACCATGGTGACCTGGGGATTTCTAACCTGCGGAGTCTTTCTCGGCGCGCACTGGGCCTATTCTGT
>Ga0210401_10007978_pt1 | contig 10548 bp, 10 predicted proteins | sample IncBWH32MmetaG_FD_150866 | JGI IMG/M metagenome (GOLD analysis project Ga0210401, IMG submission 150866) | Forest soil microbial communities from Barre Woods Harvard Forest LTER site, Petersham, Massachusetts, United States - Inc-BW-H-32-M | ecosystem: Environmental > Terrestrial > Soil >... | reverse complement strand
ACGCCGTCGTCCTCTGACGCCTAGGCCAACGAGGGACGCCGTGGAGCTGGCCGAGTTCAAGCTGTCGGTCGACCGCTGGCTCGACGAGCACGCAGCCGAGCTCGAGCCCGAGTTCGAGGGCATCGGAACGCTCGACGAGCAGATGGCACAGCTGCGCAAGATCATGCGGCTCGGCTACGACGCTGGGTTCACGCGCTGGGGCTGGCCCGGGCGCGTCGGTGGTCTCGGTGGCTCCAATCTGCTGCGCGCGTACCTCGGCGAAGCCCTGACCGCGCGCGACCTCGTCGAACCGGGCAACTTCTCCATGCCTGAGGTGCTCGCCCCGACCATGATCGACTTCGCGCCGGCAGAACTCGCCGCCAGCATGGTGCCGCGGCTCCTGTCGGGCGACGAGATCTGGTGCCAGGGCTTCTCGGAGCCGGGCACCGGGAGCAACTTGGGTTCGCTGGCCTGTCGCGCCACGAAGGATGGTGACGGTTGGCGGGTGAACGGCCAGAAGGTGTGGACGAGCCTCGCCCAGTACGCCCAACGCTGCGTCCTCCTCACGCGCACGGGCACGCCGGAGTCCGCTCACCGCGGCATCACGGCCTTTTTCATCGACATGGACAGCGCGGGCATCACGGTGCGGCCCATCGAGACGATGCATGGCGTCCCGGAGTTCTCAGAGGTCTTCTACGACGACGTCTTCGTACCCGACGAGCGCATCCTCGGACGGGTCGACGGCGGGTGGGCTGTCGCCATGGACCTGCTGCCCTACGAGCGCAGCACCGCGCTGTGGCACCGGACCAGGTACCTGCAGCGCCGACTCGAGCAACTCGTCTCCCTCGCGCCCGCCGGGGCCCTCGACCCGGCGTCGCTCGGCGAGGCCATCGGGCAGGTGTGGGCGCTCCGCGCCCGCTCTCGCGCCACACAGCGCCGGCTCGCGGCCGGCGAGACACTTGGCGCCGAGACCTCGATCGACAAGGTGCTCCTCGCTACGGCAGAGCAGGCGGTTTTCGACCTGGCGGCCGAAGGCCTCGGCCCGGCTGTGGCCCTGGGCGACGACCCCGAGAGCGGTCGTTGGCGCGCCGAGTTCCTCTACTCTCGGGCGGCGACCATTTACGGCGGCAGCGCCGAGATCCAGCGCAACATCATCGCCCGGCGACTCCTCGATCTCGGGGCAGATCGTTGAGGGGTACGCCGTGATGGACGCGGCTGAACGCGCACTGTTCGCCGACACCATTCGGCAGCTCACGGTGCAGCACAGTGGAGACGAACTCGACGCTGCCCTCGACGGCCTCGGCTGGTCGGAGGCGCTGGCCGTGGACCGTCCGATCGCCGTGACAGCGCTCTTCGAGGCCGTCGGGGAGGCCAACGCCACATCATCGGCCCTCGACAAGGTGTTGTGTTCGACATTGACCCCGTCGGAAAGCGACACCGTCGCCGTCGCGTTGCCGCCCATCCGGACCTGCGACGCACCCGCTCGGATCGACGGGTCACAGGTCACGGTCCGGGGTCTCGGCACGAGGGCGCTGCGACGGCACGATACCGTCGTCATCGTGGCGTCAGAACAGAACGGCCATACGTCCTTCGTGGTGCCGACGTCTGCATTGAAGCGGGAGAGCGCACGCGGGTTGGACCCGGAACTGCGACTCGTCGAGGTGACAGGGTCGCTGGAGCGGGGTGCGCTGGCGGGAGGGGCCGTCGTCGATTGGAGTGCCGCTGTCACGGCCGGGCAACTCGCGCTCGGCCACGAGCTCGTCGGTGCGGCACGCACGATGCTCGAGCTCGCTCGCGTGCACGCGCTCGAACGGATGCAGTTCGGACGGCCGATCGCATCGTTCCAAGCGGTTCGACACCGGCTGGCCGAGAGCCTCGTCGCCATCGAAGCCGCGGCGGCGTTGTTGGCTGCAGCATGGGACGAGCAGGACCCGGTGATCGCCGCCATGGCCAAGGCCGTGGCAGGGCGGTCCGCTCGTACCGTGGCGCGCCACAGCCAGCAGGTGCTCGCCGGCATCGGTTTCACCACCGAGCACACGTTCCACCACTACTTCCGCCGCATTGTCGTGCTCGACCAGTTGCTGGGCGCGAGCAGTGAGCTGACCCGCCGGCTCGGGAACGACGCGTTGGCGACCGGTTCGTTGCCGGCGACCTTTCCACTCTGAATCGGCGGCCCGAGGCACCGTCGATAGAGAGGCCGTCCGGGGGGTCGATTATGCTTGTATCAGTTTTTGATAACTCGATTTCCGCCTGGTGAGAGACACTCGGCAGAGGAGGGTGGGGCGATGACAGCAGCGACGGGCCACGAAGTCAGGATGCTCGTCGGCGGCCGGCTCATCGAAGCCGACTCGGGCGCGACCTTCGACAACGTCAATCCGGCGACCGAGGAGGTGCTCGGCCCGGTGGCCAACGCGTCGTCCGACGAGATGCACCGGGCCATCGACGCGGCACGACGGGCCTTCGACGAAACCGACTGGTCGGCCAACCGGGAACGCCGCAAGGAGTGCCTGGGACAGCTACAAGACGCACTCGAACGCGAGCGTGAGGAGTTGCGCGAAGAGCTCATCCTCGAGGTCGGCTGTCCGCGTATGACGACCCACGCCAACCAGCTCGACATCCCGCTCGACGGCGCGCTCAAGTACCCCATCAAGCTGATCGACGAGTTCCCGTGGCGCACCGACCTGCCCGAGGTGGTCGACCGGCGGGGCACGGTCAACACGCGGCAGGTCTGGAAGGAGCCCGTCGGAGTCGTGGGCGCAATCGTCCCGTGGAACTTCCCCCTGGAGGTCACGCTCAACAAGCTCGGCCAGGCGCTCGCCACGGGCAACACAGTGGTGCTCAAGCCGGCGCCCGACACGCCGTGGAACGCCACCCGGCTCGGGCGTCTCGTCGCGGAGCAGACCGAGTTTCCGCCCGGCGTCCTCAACGTCGTGACGTCGTCGGACCATCTCGTGGGCGAGGAGCTGACGCGGTCACCCAAGGTCGACCTGATCTCGTTCACCGGATCCACTGCGGTCGGCAAGCGCATCATGGAGAAAGGTGCGCCGACTCTCAAGCGCGCCTTCCTCGAGCTCGGAGGGAAGTCGGCCACGATCGTGCTCGACGACGCCGACTTCGCCACCTCGGTGCCCTCCGGCATCGCGGTGTGCTTCCACGCCGGTCAGGGCTGCGCGATCCAGACCCGAATGCTCCTGCCCCGCTCGCGCTATGACGAGGGCGTCGAGATCCTCAAGGCGACGCTGTCTTCGGTCGCCTACGGGGATCCCCAGCGTCCCGACGTCCTCATGGGCCCGGTGATCTCCGCGAAGCAACGCGACCGCGTGCTCGGCTACATCGAGAAGGGCGTGGCCGACGGGGCGACACTCGCGCTCGGCGGCGGGCGCCCGGCGGATCTGCCGAAGGGGTGGTTCGTCGAGCCCACCCTCTTCACCCACGTCGACAACTCCATGACCATCGCCCAGGAGGAGATCTTCGGGCCCGTGCTCGTCGTCATCCCGTTCGAGGACGACGACGACGCGGTGCGCATCGCCAACGACAGCGTGTACGGGTTGTCGGGTGGAGTCTTCTCCGGGTCGCTTGAGCGATCGTTACGGGTGGCCGAACGGATTCGCACCGGGACGTTCATGGTCAACGGCGGCATGGCGATCGGGCAGGCGGACATCCCCTTCGGCGGGTACAAGCACAGCGGCATCGGCCGCCAGAACGGCCTGGCCGGTTTCGACCAGTATCTCGAGACCAAGGCGGTGGCCTGGCCGACGCCCGCCTAGGGCTTCGGGACCTGGGGTCGAGCGTGATGACCGACCACAGCCCTGTCCTCCGCGCCCACGGTTATCACAAGCTCCGGGTAAAAGACGTGGTGCGCGAGACGCACGATGCCAGCTCCTTCGTGCTCGACGTGCCCGATGAGTTGGCATCGACGTTCCAATACCGGCCGGGGCAGTTCTGCGCGTTCCGGGTCCCGGTGGACGGCGCGGAACAGGTGCGCTCCTATTCCATGTCGAGCGCGCCGGAGACGGACGCGGATCTCACCGTCACGGTCAAACGCGTAGAGGGTGGGCTTGTCTCCAACTGGTTCTTGGATCATCTCGCTGTGGGCGACCTCATCGAGGTCACGAAGCCGGCGGGGGTGTTCTGCGCGCAGGAAGGTGCCGAAGGGCCGGTACTGGGATTTTGCGGCGGCAGCGGGGTGACGCCCGTGATGTCGATCACGAAGCACGTGCTCGCCGACACCGTGCGCTCGGTACGGCTCCTCTACGCCAACCGCGACCGCGAATCGGTGATCTTCGACGCTACGTTCGGTGCACTCGGTGAGGCGCACCGCAAGCGACTCGAGGTCCGGCACCACCTCGATGCGGCGAGTGGCTTCCTGAGCGCAGATGACATCAAGGCTTTCGTGGGAGCCGATGCTGGCGATGCGGATTGCTATGTCTGCGGTCCCGGCCCGTTCATGGACCTGGTCGAGTCGGTTCTGGTGGAGCTCGGCGTGCCGGCCGAGCGCATATTCATCGAGCGCTTTCTGGTCGAGCAGCAGGAAAAGGACGCAGCCGCGGTCGCGGCCGAAGGGCCGGGCACGAAGGCACAGCTGCCAGAGGAGGTCACGGTGATCCTCGGCGGCAAGAAGACGGTGGTGAAGTACCAACCGGGCGACACCCTGCTCGAGACGGCCCGCCGCGGCGGTTTGCGTCCCCCCTTCTCCTGCGAGGCAGGCAACTGTGCCACCTGCATGGCCTTCCTCAAGGAGGGCAACGTGAGGATGCGGGCCAACAACGCGCTCACGCCCGAAGAGGTCGAAGAAGGCTGGGTCCTGACTTGCCAGTCGTTGCCTTCCGGCGAGACTGTGGTGGTCGAGTACGAGGCGATGTGAGTCGCTCGGGGAGGACAAGCCATGCGTGACATCCGAGAGCTGAAGGACGATCCCGAGGCGTACCGCGACGAGCTGCAGCGGCGCTGGAGCGGGCTCTTGAGCTACCGCTACATCGGCCGGAACCACTCCTCCATGAATCTCGGCCCCGAGGACAACACGGTGAAGATCCGCCGCGACATGCGCAACGAGGCCGGCGGGATCATGGTGGCGCCACTCGCAATCTCCTCACCCGAAGGCGGCAGCTCCGACCTCGTCGCGGTGCCGAACCCGGTGATCGCGTCGGTGCAGATCCTCGATCCCGGCTTCGATGTGCAGACCATCGAAGTCGTCGACTCGGGCTCCATCCATCAGGGTCGGACGATGGGCTACGGGCGCTGCCGGATCGTCGATGCGACGAACCACGACCGGGTGATCGCCCTCATCGACGGGCAGGGCGCCTCCATCGGGACGCCGCCCGAGGGACTCGAGCGGATGGACGTCGAGGAGGCGAAGCTCGAGATAGAGGACTCCCCGGACCTGCCTCCGCTGTGGCAGGTGTTCGGCGCGTCCCGACGCGACGACGGGCACTGGACGCTGCCGGAGCTCAGCGTGGAGTTCGCATCGCCGGACGCTGCGCTCCACATCGGTCCGCAGCACATCGTGCTCGAGACGGCCGCAGTGGATCTGGCCGCCCCGCTGGCCGGCACACGCCGGCTCCAGGTCCGGAGCTGGCACGTGATGTTCCTCGCGCGGGGCAAGGCGGGACCCTTCCGGGTCGGCGGCACTGCGTACCCCGCGCCGGGCGGGCTGATCGGCGTCCGCATGATGCTGCACGACGAAGGCAACGGCGACCGCGCCGTCACCTCGGCTTCGGCGGTGCTCGAGGTGCTCGGGTAGGGGGACAAGGGGCCGAGAGGATCGACGGTATCCACGCAGCGGGTTACCCTTCGGTCCCGCTTAAGGCGGTTCTCGGACCAAAGGGGGTTCGCGATGGCAGAGCCCAGCTTCGCTCAGCAGGAACGCAACACCATCTGCGACCTCTTCGTCGAATACGGCGCCGACGCACCCACGTTGTGTGAGGGGTGGCTCGCCGCCGATCTCGCGGCCCACCTCGTCGTCCGTGAGCGCAGACCCGACAGCGGACCTGGATTGGTCTGGCCCCGGTTGGCGGCGTACACCGAAAAGGTGCGGCGAGCCGAGCGGGATCGCGTGCCGTTCGAAACGCTTGTCGAGACCGTGCGGCGCGGACCGCCCATATTGCTTCGTCCTTTCGACGGGCCCATGAACACCGTGGAGTTCTTCATCCACGTCGAGGACCTGCGGCGGGGTCGGGACGGCTGGCAACCACGCGTGATTTCTCCCGGGTTGGCGGACGCGCTCTGGGCCCGGGTCGGTCCGGGCGGCATGGCGAAGAAGGTCCCCGCGACGATCGTGATCACTTCGCCGGGCCGGGACGCCAAAGAAGCAGGCTCGGGGCCGCGCCTGACGCTCGCCGGCGACCCCGGGGAACTCATCATGTTCGGCGCCGGTCGCCAAGCGGCAGCGAAGGTCGATCTCGACGGTGACGAGGTGCTCGCCGCTCAGCTACGAGCCGCGAACCTGGGAGTCTGATTATCGAGCGGGCTCGATCGCGCTGGGATGCCTCGGCTGGTAGAGGCCAATCTCGAGGCCGCTCGGGAGTGTGATCTTCGTGATGGAGCCCCAACGCGCCTCGTCGACCGCGGAGCACACCACGCCGCGCTCGCTCAGGGCGCGCATCTCCTCCTCGAGGTCGTCGCACATGAGATACAGCTCGGCGGCCGGGGCCTCCGCCGGATGCACCGCGGCCTCGGCCGGGGGCAGGCCGAAGATCAGCCAGCCGCCGCCGGCGTCGACGGAATCGAAGGCGAGGACGTCCGCGAGGAAGGCGCGATCCGCCTCGGCGTCCGTGCTGTAGAGCACCAGATGCGCTCCGAAGATCATGGGTGCATCATGACCGACGCGAGCCCCGGGGACCCAGGTCAGTCGGCGCTGTTCACGGTCCGGGCTCGACCAACAGGTCCAGGTAAGCGGCGCCGGTGTCGGGCACCGGGCCCTGGCCCCAGCACTCGACGGGGAACGACACCATGATCATCGAGTACAGCAGGTGCATGAGGTTCACCGCGTCCTCGGGCATGTCGTCGAGGGGGAACGTGTCGCAGTACGCCATCGCCTCCTCAAAACGAGGTGTGATGGCGTCGTAGAAGGCCTGCATCTCGTCCATCGGCACGGCCAGGCGCTGTGCGAATCGCTCGCTCTCGGTCGGCAGGGACCAGGTTGAGGCGAAGGGCTCGAGGTCGGCGAACTCGGCCGGCAGCATCGTGGTGGTCATCGGATCAGACCCCCGCCTCATCGAGCTTCTTGTACTCGTCCACCCACTCCCCTACCACCTTGTGCAGGTGACGGCATAGGACTTCCTGGTCGTTCAGCGGGAAGCGCTCGAGCACGCGGGACTCGAGCATTGTCTGCGTGGCCTCCAGCGTGTTGGCGTCCTGAAGCCCGTACTCCTTGAACGACACTGCGGCGAGCTCGTGCGCCACCCGCTCACGCGGCGTCTTGGCCGGCACGAAGTACAGGGTGCCCTCGAATACGTGGGACCCTTGACCGGTCGGCCAGTAGTGGTAGGTGAGGTACCACTCCTGACCCCAGACCAGGATGGTGAAGTTCGGGAAGATCTGCCACGAGTCGAGACCCCACGGGTCGCAACCAGCCGGGTTGATGCCCGCCGCCTTCTGGTCGTAGTCGAGGTCCGGCTTGTCCCAAGGCCCGAAGAGCCCGCTGCGGGTGATCCGTTCCATCGGCTTGAGCATGTTGTCGGCCAATGTCCACGGGTGGATGCCGGCCGTGCTCACGAGACGGTGCGGTCCCGAGATCGTGTACGCCGGCGCCTCAAAGCCGGCCTGTTGCGCGGCGGTCGACCAGTCCGGTGGCGTCTGCTTCGCGTGCAAAACCGGTGCGTGGTAGAACTCCTGAAAGGCGTCCATGTACAGTTTCCAGTTCGCGTTCACGGTCCCGCGGTAGAACCACCTCTCCGTCAGTTGGTCGAACGGGTAGTTCTCCAGCTTCGTCACATCCGGACCGAGGAAGTCCACCAGGCTCTGCTCTGGCTGCCTGGACAGGTTGACGAAGATGAACCCCGCCCACACCTCGCAGTGGACCGGCACCAAGCCATAGTCGGCCTTGTCGAGGTCGAAGAACTCCTGCTCTTGTTGGACGAAGTTGCACGCGCCGTCGAGGTCGTAACGCCAGCCGTGGTACTTGCAGACGAATTGGCGCGAGACGCCGCTCGTCTCCTCGTTCGGGTAGTCGCGCCACACGAGCTTGTTGCCGCGGTGGCGGCACACATTGTAGAACGCGCGCACCTCGTCGTCGGTGCCACGAACGATCACCACCGATGTGCGGGCCACCGCAAGTTCCTTGGTGAAGTAGCTCCCCTTGCGGGGAAGCTGCTCGACCCGGCCGACGTTCAGCCAGGCGCGCTTGAAGACGGCTTCTCGCTCGAGCTCGTAGAACTCAGGGGAGATGGAGTCCTCATAGGAGATGGGCTCGGTGCCGAGCTGGAAATGCTCGGTCCAGCTCCCCTCCGGTGGCTTGGGCCAACGTGCCATGCGCGGGTCCTCTCGTCGCGGCCTTCGGTGACGGACTTGAGGATAGCACGGCTCTCACGAGGTGAGAAGGGCGTTTCCGCAGAGCGCTCCCCGGTACTCCGGGGCAAGTCAGGAGGCCGGATCGGTTCCTTCGGTCCCGGCCATTTCGGCCTTGTGCAGCGTGTTGGCGGCCAACCGCATGTGCGCAGCGTCGACGAGCCGGCCGTCTCGCCCGATCGCCCCGACCCCTCCCGCCTCCGCCTCCCGGTAGGCCGCAATGGAGGCGCGGGCGTCCGCCACCTCCGCGGCAGTCGGCGAGAAGACCTCGTTGGCGATCGGGACCTGGCTCGGATGGATGGCCCACTTGCCGTCGAAGCCGAGGGCACTCGCCGCCGTGGCCGACCGCCGGTAGCCCTCCGCGTCCACGTAGTCCGGGTACGGCGCGTCGATCGCATCGACCAGGCCGGCCCGCGCGGCAGTGAGGACCTGGGCGCGGGCATAGTGCCAGAAGTCGCCCGGGTAGTCCACGACCGGGTCGAAGTTGCCGTCGACCCGCGCGTGCAGCGACGCCGAGAGGTCGCCTGCTCCGAAAATGAGCGCCTCGAGGCGGTCGCTCGACTGCGCGATCTCGAGCGCACGAGCCAACCCCTCGGCGTCTTCGATCAGGACCTCGAGGCCGATGCGCTTCGACAGAGCGAGCTTGGTCTCGAGCTGGCCGAGCAGCACGTCCACCCACCAGACGTCGCGGGCCGACCGGACCTTGGGCACGATCAGCACGTCGACACAGTCCCGGGCTCCGGTGACGATCTCGATGATGTCGCCGTGGCACCACGGCGTGTCGATCCCGTTGATCCGGACCGCCCGCACGGTGCGTCCCCAGTCGAGACCCGTGAGAGCCCCGACCGCGATCCCCCGCGCCGACTCCTTCGCCGACGGCGCACACGCGTCCTCCAGGTCGAGGAAAACGAGGTCGGCGCCGGTCGCCGGCGCCTTCTCGCACATGCGCTCGCTGCTGGCCGGGGTGGCCAGCTCGGAGCGACGAGCCCGCGGTGCGCGCACCGATGTCTCCTGTCTGCCGCTCAGATCGTCCCGGCCGCGCGCAACGCAGCCAGGCGCTCGGCGCTCACGCCGAGCAGCCCACCGTAGACCGCGTCGTTGTCGGCGCCGAGCGCTCGACCGAGGTGCTCGACCACACCCGGCGTCTCGCTGAACTTCACAACGGGCGCCTGCACCGTCATGCGCCCGAGGTCCGGGTCATCGACGTCCACGAACGAACCGCGCGCCCGAAGGTGCTCGTCGGCCAGCAACTGCTGCGCGTCGTAGACGGGCGCCGCAGCCACCTCGGCCTGCTCGAAGGTGTCCATGACCTCGTCCAACTTCCGGCTCTCGATCCAACCGGCGACGAGGGCATCGATCTCGGTGGCCCGTGCCTGGCGCTGGACGGGGTCCGCGTACCGCGCGTCCTCGACCATGTCGGGGCGGTCAATGGCACGGAACACCCTAAGGGCGATGTTCGGTGACGCGCTCGAGATCGCCACCCACTTGTCGTCGCTCGTTTTGTACGCATTGCGCGGCGCGCTCGCCGGCAGAAGGTTTCCGACGCGGCCCGGGATCTTCCCGAGGTGGCTGTAGGCCAGCGTCGACGTCTCGATGAGCCGGGCCAGCGGTTCGATCAGGTTGACGTCGATCAACTGGCCGCCCGCTCCATGCACGTCTCGGTGGTAGAGCGCCAGCATGACGGCGGCGGCGGCCGACTGCGATGCCACCCCGTCGGCGAGGAAGAACGGGGGCAGGGTCGGAGGTCCGTCGGGCTGACCGGTCACGTGCGCGAAGCCGCTCATCGCCTCGGCCAGGGTGCCGAAGCCGGGTCGGTCGCTCTTGGGACCGCCCAACCCGTACCCGCTGATGTGCAACATCACCACCCGGGGATGCGCCGCATGCACCGACTCGTAGTCCAGGCCCCACTTGGCCAGGGCGCTGGGCCGGTTGTTCGCCACGAAAACGTCGCTCACGTCGAGAAGCCGGTGGAACAGGTCCTGGCCGTCGGTTTTGTGCAGGTCGAGGGTGATGCACTGCTTGTTGCGGCTCATGCTCTTCCAAAACAGGCCGACGCCGTCTTTC
>Ga0210401_10007974_pt1 | contig 10549 bp, 11 predicted proteins | sample IncBWH32MmetaG_FD_150866 | JGI IMG/M metagenome (GOLD analysis project Ga0210401, IMG submission 150866) | Forest soil microbial communities from Barre Woods Harvard Forest LTER site, Petersham, Massachusetts, United States - Inc-BW-H-32-M | ecosystem: Environmental > Terrestrial > Soil >... | reverse complement strand
TGGAGGCCGAGTTTGCAACGCTGACAATAAATATAACAACTTCACTGAAATGCGGTGTCCCTATCGTGCTGCGAGTGGCGCACTATGAGGCTCACACAATCGTGAATCGGAAGCCCACGGCGGTGTGGTTCGGAATCGTCTTCTAAGGATTGCAAGATCGATAGCCCAGGTCATTTGTCTGGAGATCATTGTCTAAAGGAGTGTCGATTCAGATATGAAGAGCGCAACGATTCTGGTTAAGAAACTTCATGATTGGTTCGTGATCTCAGTGTCCAATCTGCAGTCGCCTTTTCTAATTGTAGTGCGGCTGTATTGGGGCTGGCAGATTTCGCAGAACGGTTGGGCGAAGCTGCACAGCATTCCCCGTGTTACCGAATTTTTTGCCAGTCTGGGTTTGCCAGCCCCCGGTCTCACTGCGATATTCGTCTCTTCGACGGAGTTGGTCGTGGGCATCCTGCTGGCCGTCGGGCTGCTCTCGCGCATCGCCGCTTTCGCGCTTACCATTGATATGATCGTGGCCTACATCACCGCGGACCGCGTGGCGCTACTCTCCTTTTTCTCGGATCCCGGAAAGTTCTACAATGCTGATCCCTATACGTTTCTCTTTGCCGCTCTGCTCATTCTTATTTTTGGACCCGGAAAGCTTTCTGTGGATACTTTGGTGGAGCGTCTCGTCAGGAAGGCGAATTTCCCTGAGGCGCACGCATCGGCAGTCTGATCGCTTAGGGATCACACGCCTCGCGTTCCGATGCCGCCCGCTCGCTGCAATGCTTCAGGCGATTATGTACGGCAAAGCCCAAGCTCCGTCCAGATTAAAACCGACATTCGGCACGAAGCGGACTGCGGGTCCCAGTACGCGCTTCCGGCAATCAATTATTGATTTGATTTCGACGGAGTAACAGAGCAGCATCCTTCATCCTGGCCGTCAACGTCGCCACAGTAAACGCAATGAACCTATTCCTCAGAAGAGGCTTAATCGGGATGCTGGCGGGAGCGGCGGCCAGTGTGGCTCTCGCGCCTACTCTCGGCCATCCGTTATTGAGCGTCATCTGGGGCATTGCGGTGGGCATTGGCTATTCCGCGAGCCTTCGTCCTTCGGGTCATGCCTACGTCGATAACCTAATGACAGGCGCCGCACTGGGGATCCCAATGTGGGGCGTGATCAGCGTAATCGCGCTCCCTCTCCTTTCCGGCCAAACGCCCCAGTGGAGCGCAGACCAGATGCGTATGCATTTCCCCGCGCTTGTTGGCTGGGTGCTGTATGGCGCTTTGCTGGGGCTATTTACCCAGGGTTTGACCGATATCAGCGAGACAGTTCTCGGCCCGGAAGCTGAGGGATTGTCGCCCGAGCCACCGGAAAAGAAACGGATCGTGATACTAGGTGGCGGCTTCGCCGGGATGCGCACAGCCGAGTGCCTGGAAGACCAGCTTCAAGATGAAACTTCGGTTTCGATCACGCTGGTCAGTGATACGAATGCGCTTCTTTTCACTCCAATGCTTGCCGAAGTGGCTGGAAGCAGCCTCGAACCCAGTCACATTAGCACGCCTTTGCGCAGCAGCCTCTATCGCACGGAGTTCATCCGCGGACGCGCCAATAAGATCGATCTCGAAGGGCGCCGCGTGATTCTTGAGAGTGATCTTGCTTCCGATGGGAGCAAACCGCCGCGCGAAATTCCTTACGACCAACTGGTTCTGGCCCTCGGTTCAGTTTCGAACTACTTGGGGATGGTGAACATTGAGAAGTATGCGTTTAACTTCAAGAGCCTCCTCGACGCCATCCAAATTCGCAATCACGTCATCGAGATGTTTGAGCGTGCCGATCGCGAGTCTGAATCTGCTCTTCGGAGCATTCTTCTTACTTTTGTAATCGCGGGCGGAGGCTTTGCGGGCGTCGAACTCGCGGGTGCTCTTAATGACTTCGCGCACGGGATTCTGGCTGATTATCCAAACTTACATCGAGAGGACTTGAGCGTCGTGCTAGTCCATTCCCGCGACCGTATCTTGCCAGAACTGAGTGAGTCGCTGGCGCGCTATGCACAGATCAGGATGGAATCACGTGGAGTTACTTTCCGCCTGAATACTCGTGTAACGGATGCGAATTTCAGCGGTGTGGTCCTAAGCGACGGTGAGATCCGTACGCGGACTCTTGTGTGGACTGCGGGAACAGCTCCGAATCCCATATTGAAGTCGCTTCCAGTCGAAAAGGACAAGCGCGGCGCACTCGTAGTGCAGAACACGCTCGACCTCCCTGGTCATCCAGGGCTGTGGGCATTGGGCGACTGTGCTGCAGTCGTCGATGCAAAAACGAGCAAGCCATGTCCGCCCACCGCCCAATTCGCTCTGCGAGAAGCGGAAGTCGTTGCGAAGAACATTTGCGCTGAGCTGCAGGGCCGACCCAAGCGACTCTTTCACTTTGTTTCTTTGGGCGCGCTTTGCGTCGTCGGGCATCAGACCGCATGTGCCGAACTGACGGTTCCGTTTATGAAAAGCAAGTCCATGCGCTTTTCGGGATTGTTCGCCTGGCTGATGTGGCGAGGAATTTATCTTTCAAAATTGCCAGGTCTGGAGAGAAAGATTCGCGTACTCATGGATTGGACGATCGAACTTTTCTTTCCGCGCGATATCGTTCAAACGATCGACTTGCAGTGATAAGAAAAGTTGAGAAATCCAAGCTCAAGACGGCCGCACAGGTGAATAAAGGCACCAAGTCACTCGACTGGATAGACCCGCTGTTCGGTCTCGGGGTTGGCTGTGCGGGTGGCGCACTTGGGAGTGCGCTCCTCACCGGACCGCTTCTTAGTGGCACCTTGTTTGGCGCCCTATTCGGAGTTGCTTTTGGCCTTTTCTTTGCGCACCGAGCCACCAGCTCCGGTGCGGGATTAATGTGGGGGCTGGGCGCGGCCTTTCTGCTGTGGGTGGTTCTCCCGGCGGGCGTCTTGCCTCTGCTTGCTGGTTCTGACCACTCCATGGCAAAGGTCGCAGATGCCCGTAATCAGTTTCCACAACTGGTGGAGTATTTGCTTTGCCTCGGAATGCCGGTGGGAGTGACGCTCGGAATTCGTGGTGTTTCACGCGGGAAGCCGGCGAACGCGCCGTTTCATTGGTGGCGAGCCATCATCGTGGGGGGAGTTGCCGGCGTGATCGGTGGAACGATTATGGGGCGTTGGTCCTCTGCGGGCGAGTTCTTCCCTTTGATCGCCGGGCTCAGCGTGCCCAACTCTCGGTTTGTAACCGTAGCCCTCCAGTTTGGCATTGCCATACTAATTGGTTCCAGCTTCGGACTACTCTTCCAGCGCGACGTCCGGGGCTACGGTTCGTCAATGGCCTGGGGACTGGGGTTTGCCATCTTCTGGTGGTTCTTGGGACCGCTCACTCTTTTCTCGCTCGTCTCCCGTCTGCCGCTGGATTGGTCAGCCGATTATGGAGGTGATCTTTTCGGTTCATTGGTAGGGCACATTCTTTACGGTCTTATTCTGGGAGTCGCGTACGCCACGATCGACCGTTTGTGGGTGAAGTTATTCATCGAGTCTGATCCGCTGAATCGGGAACCCGAAGGCCCTGGCCTTCTCGTATTGCGTTCACTCAGTTGGGGAGCTCTTGCTGGTCTCGTCGGCGGACTCGTTTCGAGTCCTGTGATGATCGCTACGGGAGTGCTGCCTAAGATCGCTGGTTTCGACACTCCGCTCTCCATCTTTCGAGCACTATTTCTTCACCTTTTGGTGAGCGCGCTGATCGGTATGACGTTCGGCCTCCTGTTTCGGCGGGAATCTTCAAGCCTTGGGCTCGGTGTGATGTGGGGATGGCTGTTCGGTTTGATTTGGTGGTATCTGGGGCCGATGACCTTCTTGCCATTGCTCCTCACCGGCGAGATCGACTGGCGCACGAGCGCGGCTTCAGCTCTGCTTCCATCCCTCATGGCCCATTTGATCTATGGTGCCACAACGGCCCTTGCGTTCCTGTTACTCGAACGGAGCTACACTCGCAGGCTACTTCTCAATCCGCGAACCGCAGCTTACGAACTCCGTCGTGTCCGCCCCGTGGGAACTCCCGCACCCGCTTTGTGGTTTTTTGCGATGGGTATGGGAGTCCTTGTACCCATTCTCCTCGGGTAATCTGCTAACGCTCCAAAAAGCGACCGCCGGCAGCGCCAATTGAACCTGGAACTTTCCCCTTTTTCCTGAATCCCACTAGTGTCACAACTGGATTCCGTCGAGTTTCGGGCAGTTGCTCTGTGGGAACAGCCAGATTTTCTGAGTCACGTGGGAAACCTTTCGGATGGAAGCTGGGATGGACAGCGAAAGTATGGTCAGAGTTCTTCTGGTGGGAGGAGACCCGCGAGAATTTTTCGAATCTCAATCGACTGTGAAACTTTCAGCTTCATTCCAAATCTCACAGGGGCAGCAATTTCTACAAGACAGGGAGTACTAATGGATACGAGTGCAGATGAGCTGATCGCGCTGTCTTATCGGTCCCTACGTGCCCAGTTAAAGCTGGAGGCACTGGGAGCCTGGATTATGAGGTACGGATTGGTCGTAGTTTTCTTGCTGATTGGATTCTTGAAGTTCACGGCAGCAGAGGCCGCGGGGATACAGCCGCTGGTCGCGCACAGTCCGCTCATGTCTTGGATGTACGCGGTGCTGAGTGTCCAGGGCGTATCGAATCTGATCGGTGTAATTGAGATCGCTATTGCTGTCCTTTTGGCGCTCCGGCCAATTTCTGCAAGAGCGTCGTTCGTGGGAAGCGTAGGTAGCGTCGTGACGTTTCTGCTGACAACGAGCTTTCTGTTGTCGACGCCTGGTGCCGTACAGCTGAGCCATGGATTGCCGGTATTGGGCGACGCGGGGCAGTTTTTGATTAAGGATTTGGTGCTGCTGGGCGCATCGTTCTGGACTGCGGCGGAGGCGTTGGCCGCGGTGTAGAAGAGTCGAGTGTTCATTGCGTGGTTTCATTCGACAAAGACGGTGGTTTCGCTTAGACCCCGATTGGCGATGTCGGGAACCTGGGCATCCTCCGCCGGAAATTTAACGGAAAGAAGTATGTAAGGTTTCTCATCACCGCTGAAGGACTTGGTTGAGAAACTAATCGGGCTCGGTGTGAGCCAATGGCTTTCACCACAGCCACGCGCGCCCTTGTTTTCATTTCTAACTCTCCGGATGTTTAGCAATCGCCCGTGACAGGATCTCACTTAGATTAGATTGAATGTTGGCTCTTGGGTTTCATTCGACGATCAGATTAAGGATCATCCGTCAGACCGCTAGATTTTTGCCTTTGGTGCACGTTCGGTTCTTCTGACCTTGTAACTTTTGTGCTGCCTTCCGAATCTACCTCGTGAGTTCGAAAGGGGAGAAATATGGAGCGATTCGGTGGACTTTTCATAGCTCTCGTTATATTGTCAATTCCGACCTCGGCCCAGGAAAAAAATGAAGTAGGGCTCAACATCGGGGCAACTCTTACCCCGAGTGAGAGTTTGGCGCCCGGCACGTCCCTCATTGGGCCAAGCGGCAATGTCCTACCGAACCGTAGTTTGAATTTCGATTCAAGCCTCGCGTTGGGAGCGGAATACAATCGTCGCATTGTTTCGGGCAGTCGCGTAGCGTTCTATGGTGGTATCGATTTCCTGGCATCCCCCAAAGACGTTCAACTGAGCCAAGTCACACAAAACGCTCCAAAGTCATATGCGTATATTTTTCTGACGCCGCACGTTCGAGCAAAATTCAATCCTCAACGAGGACTGTCGCCGTGGCTTGAGTTGGGCGGGGGCTATGCGCGATTCCTGTCGGCCGTACCTCCAGCGGCGACGGCGTTTGAACGCGGGCGAAACACCGGCGCGTTTGAGTTCGGCGGCGGTGTTGACACTCACAGCGTCTTCCACGTGTTCAAAATTCCGATTGGGTTTCGACTGGAGGTACGAGACTTCTATTCCGGGCTGCCCGACTACAATGTGAAGGTAACGGGCAATCTGCAGAACAATGTGGCGTTCAGTGCTGGACTTCTGATCAGATTTTAACACTTCTACGCGTATCAAGGAGGCAAAGAAAACCGAAGAAGGCTAGGTAGTTATGCTTGAAGATAGACTCACCCTTCATGGCGTCGAGAAACCGATCAATCTGCAAATCCGTCTCACTACGAGGGAAAGGGAGTTGCGTGCGGAGGGGAAGTCTCATTGCTCCAAAGCGACTTCGGCATAACACGGATTAGAGTTGGCGGGGGAACGGTGAAAGTTAAAGACAATATTCGGATCCGCTTTGATGTAGTGGCGGATGCACTGAGACTGTAATGGACCGCTGGCTAATCGCGTTTCTCCTATTCTGGTTGGTATCAAACGTCACTGCAGCCTATGGTCAGCCGCGGGCGCCCGCTGTGGAAGCAGCGAAGCCTGCTCTCCTTTTTTCTGCTCCGGAAATTGACTCAGGTTTTCGGGAACTCTACCAGCTCAGATTCTCCGAGGGACGCGACCAGTTCGCGGTGTGGCAAGAGCAGCACCCAGACGACCCGCTTGGTGATGTTTCCATCGCGGCCAGCTATTTATTTGAAGAGTTCTACCGCCAGGGTGTTCTTTCCTCTTCCTTTTTTCTGAATGACAAACGTCTTCTCGGAGGCATTGAGGGAAAGCCAGACGAGACCCGCGCCGCGAACTTCAAAAACGCGAACCAGCACGCGAAAGAGCTTGCACTGGAGCGCCTCAGACTCAATCCGCATGATCCCAGCGCACTCTATGCGCTGACGCTTGCGACAGGAATGGAAGCTGATTATTCGGGCATTCTCGAGAAGCATCACCTAGAGAGTCTTCGCTTGATCAAGCAAGCCGACGGTTACGCGAAGGAGTTGTTGGCGGTCCAACCGGATGCGGAAGACGCCTGGCTCGCGTTAGGTGCAGCAGATTACATTATCGGCAGTCTACCCGCACACAAGAGGTTCTTTCTGCGGTTTGGAGGTATTCACGGAGACAAGAAAGTGGGCCTCGATGAGCTCAGGCAAGCGGCCGAGAAGGGCCACTACCTTAAACCCTATGCCAAAATGTTGTTGGGACTTGCCGCCCTTCGCGAAATGCAAGATGAAGTTGCGCGAAAGGAGTTCGCCGATCTAGCGATCGAATTCCCTGACAATTCGCTTTTCGCTTTGGAGCTCGCACGGTTGAAGCGCGAAGCTTCGCCCGTTGTGAATGCCCAGTAGGCTTGGGACGTTGCCTCTTCCCGCAAACCAGGGAGAGAAGCATCGGACAGCAACGGAATAGTGAAATTGTCGTTTCGTGGCTTGTTAGCGCCGCCTTAGTGTGCCGTAACCCTACGCTAAGGCGTCAGCCAAATCAGTGAGCGATTTCAAGGTGACATCGGGCGCGATACTGAGCTCATCTGCTGGAACGCCGGTGCGGTTGATCCAATGTGTTCGAAGCCCAAAAGCTTTGGCGCCGGCGCCATCCCAGAAATTCGCAGAAACAAAGCCGATGTTGCCCTTGTCGACGCTCGTCTTCTTCATGACAAGCTCGTAAACGGCGGGAGCAGGCTTATAGGTTCTTACCTCATCAACGCTGATGATGTGAGTGAAGATTCCCTGCAGCCCCGCGCTTTCCACCACGGCGTTCAGCATTTTCGGATTGCCATTGGAAAGTATCGAAAGCGGAAGATGCGAAAGTGCCTCCAGCGACTGCTTCACTTCGGGAAAGGACTTCAGGTGAAGATAAGATTCCATCAATTGGGCTCGCGCAGCAGCATCGAGCGACAGCTTCAGGGCATTGCACGTGGCGACGAGCGCGGACTCGGTAACTCGCCAGAAGTCCTCGTACCGGCCCATCAGGGAGCGAAGCCAGGTGTATTCCAATTGTCTGGTGCGCCAGGCGGCACTGACGGCCGCGCCTTGACCTGGAAATTTCTGGTTCACGACCGAAATCACCGGCTGCACATCAAACAAGGTCCCATACGCATCAAAAGCCAGCGCCTTTATCGGCCTTTTTGCCATCTGCATCGTTTCCACCTCTCCCGAAAACCGACCTTGGGCAACTCCCGCCTTGCCCATAGCGTAACCAGACAGACCGCCTCATACAGCGGCCCGACCGAATTGGATTACCTAGAGTTTGCCAGAGTATTACGTCGCAAGAGCCGCTTGGGTGGCAGCGGACACAAGCAGACCGCGACGAGGCTATTTGCTAAATCCCGGTGTGTCTAATTTTGACCACTGCCTTTCGTTGACTCGGCTCCGACCGATTCTTTTCCTATCGACAACTCGTACTTCTTGCCGGGAAAATAGATGCTGGTCAGAGATGTTGTTCCGTCTTCTTCCTTTCGTGTCCCGTACCCCTGACCCGGACCTGGGTGATTCAATTGAACCAACCGCGCTGGCACCGTCGCCACTATCTTCTTCGATTGGATGACGTTCAGCTCGACGTTGGGACCTGTCCCGTCCCATGTAACTTCGTACTCCCCTTTGGCCAAATGCGTGCCATTGACAGAAACAGCCTCGTCAAGTTTCAGAGCACCCTTGCTGGCTGCTGATGCGCCAGTCGCTAGCAGCAGGGTCATTCCCAGCAGCAGCCCACTACTTATGTTGAACAGTTTCATTTTCTTGTTCTTCCTTTTTTTATGATCGTCTCGCCGAAATGCTGGCAATAACCCGCCGTTCTTGATGGTCGGACGATTGAGATTTGGTTCCTTCATTGCGATGCCAGGGAATCGAAAATGTCACATCGCTCACGATGAGGCCGCTGTACGGTTTGGGCCTGAGAAATCGGGCCGTGCCGACACAGGCACCGTTGTAACCTTTTGTAGCGCGCCGCATCAGACGGTTTAGGGATAACATTCGCTTATAACTGTTCGCGATGAACGTGCCACAGCCGCAATTGGAATCCACCGAGGTACAACTGATCGGGCGTGTTTGCGGTGGCGAGCCCGAGGCTTTTGAGGAACTCGTGCGTCCCTATGAACGCATGGTCTACCTGACCGCAATTTCGATCTTAAGGAACCAGGCCGACGCGGAGGAGGTTGCACAAGACGCGGTTCTGAAGGCGTTCTCGAAACTCTCGAGCTTCCGGGGAGAATGCAAATTCAGCACCTGGCTCGTGCAAATCACGTATAACGAAGCGAGGATGAGGCTTAGGAAGGATCGCCGGCACCTCTACGAGTCGCTTGATGAACAACAAAAAGATCCGGAAGGCGACTACTGGCCAAGGGATTTTGCAGATTGGCGGCCGATACCTTCTGAATCGCTCGAAGAGGACGAAACGCGCCAAGCATTGCAGGATGCGATTAATTCTCTCAGCCCCACCTACCGAGAGATTGTGGTCTTGCGGGACGTTCAAAACCTGAGTATCAAGGACGCGGCCACGATACTAGGTTTATCGGAAGCGACTGTCAAAACACGACTCCATCGAGCGCGGCTACTGCTAAGAGATGCATTGGCCCCTGGGCTCGACGGTTGTTGGAGCACCGGACAGAGATATCAGAAAGTGAGACCCTGGTGATCAAAGAAGGATGCCGTGACAACCATTGAAATCAGTTGTGTCGAAGTCTGGCGGGAGGTATCCAACTATATTGATGCGGATATTTCTCCCGAGCTACGCGAGAGAATGGAAGCGCATTTCAAAGTATGCTCGCACTGTTCCGCGGTACTCGACGGGATGCGGAATATTGTGGGGTTGGTGGCCGATGGAAGGTTGTTTCAGACCCCACCAGGATTCCATAAGCGGCTGTACAGCAAGATTAGGTCGCGCCGGTAACCTCATGGTGAGCCGATCGTATCTCTCGTGGTCGGAATGGATCGGGAACGTCTTGGTTATCCATGTACATCCATAGCTTCCAGTGGCCCTCCTTGTTTCGCCTCCAGATATCCACGTAGCGATTCCTCAGGTGAATCGGCTGACCGCCGTCCTTGGGGGTGAGCGTTAACTCATGCCATCCATAATCGTAAGCGATATCCCCATTGATGCGGATCTCGACGACAATTACTGCTAGCGTTGCTGCGTATCGCTCGAAAAGACTCTTTAGGCGAATTTCGAGCGCTTCCAACCCGCTCTTGCCAAATTCGCTGGGCTGGCCGTCCGAGAAGCTAACGAGCTCGGGATCTGCAATCGCTAAAATCCGCGCCGCGTCGCCAGCATTGAAACCCTCCCGAAATTCGGTCTTAGCCGCGTTGATCGCGTACAAGTCGTCCATTTCTAATCTCTGCAGCTGAGTTGAAAAAGCGTGCTTCCCGTGCACCCGCGCAAGAACTAAAAATTACCATACCGAGCTTAAGGGAGGTAGTCTCGGAACAAGCTCGATTTCGGGGCTGTTGGTTGCGGGCTCGGCGTGGTGTCAGGGGGAGCCGAAGGCCGCGTAATCCTCTGAGAATCTTGGTGAAGCGCAGGCCAGGATGCTGGGAGGATAGGGTTCTCGACGCGACGCCACCCGTAAAAATTGAATTCTTGCAGAGTTCGACTCTGCAAGCTGCACCTACCCGTACAGTTACCCAGTAGATGAGGGAGATCCAACCGCGATTCTGAGCTAAGAAGCGAACTAAATTCGGGCCGTCAGTGCGGAGAATCTGTACATCAAAAAAAAAAACAAAAAAAAAGTCA
>Ga0210401_10007973_pt1 | contig 10550 bp, 9 predicted proteins | sample IncBWH32MmetaG_FD_150866 | JGI IMG/M metagenome (GOLD analysis project Ga0210401, IMG submission 150866) | Forest soil microbial communities from Barre Woods Harvard Forest LTER site, Petersham, Massachusetts, United States - Inc-BW-H-32-M | ecosystem: Environmental > Terrestrial > Soil >... | reverse complement strand
ATGGCTCCCCTGGATCAGTATCTGATATCTGACGAGAAATCCGAGATCGCGCTGGCTCGCCGTTCTGCACCCGGTTCTATTTCCGATGGAGCCGAAGTGATGGTGCTGGGACACGAGGGATATAGGTACCGACGGGACGAGATTACTGAGCAGCAGTTGGCTGTGCGAGGTTGGAATCGGACGAGAAGTGCTCACAGTTTCGGCGCGCAGCGCTCCCGGACGGCAATCCGGTCTCGTCAGAACTGGACGCGAAGACCCATCGTAATCACACGGGAACCACCGATCGTGCCGGTGACAGAGCCGAAATTCGCTCCATTATTCGGGCAGCCGTTGCTGATCGTGGCTTTGGTGCAGGATAGCGTTCCAACAGGAAGAGTGGTCGGAATTGTTGTCGATTTACCCGAACCGTTGTGATATGGCAGCTGGTCGAGATCGACCAAGGCCGACTGCTGATCAACCGGATCGTTGCTGGTGACGACCTCACCATACACGTATCCGTGCTCACAGTTATAGGACCTGGCCGCCGTGGCTGAGCACGCATAGGACTGTCGGATCTGGGTCTGATTCTGCGGTACGTCCTGGCTGGTGGTGTTCGTAACGTTAAAGACGTTGAACTGGTATTCGAGATTGAACTTTTCCTTGACCATGAAGTTCTTTCGCAGGGAGACATTCAAACTCTTCTGCGGAGACTGGCGGAAGAGGTTGCGCTGGCCCGGAGCGAAATCTGTCTCGTAGATATCCTGGGGGTCATTGCCGGTTGAAATCGGAATGCCTTTCTCGCCGGGGGAGAGATAGTGGATGTCAAGCTGGCTGGGATCAATTGCGGGGATGAAGCTGCCACCCGAGCCGCGGAATTTTCCCGAGTTCCCAGTCAGAGCAGTGTAAGGATGCTTCGGGTCCTTGATGCCGAGCACAGGGTTCAGCAGCGTGGGGAAGTTGCCGAAGTAGACGCTGCCCACGGCGCCATAAAACTCATAGAGCGAATACGGCTGGCCGCTCTGCAGGATGGCGATTCCGCTCAGATGCCAGTCATTGGCGAGATAGGAGAGGAGCGAATGCGGATCCGCAGGATTCGGGACGTCCACAAGGAAGTTGGCGCTGAAGACGTGCGTGCGGTCGAAGTCCGCGGGTGCATAGGAGGTGCGTAGATCGTTGGGATTGTCGCCAGTGAAGAACAGTCCGATGTCGCTCTGCTCGTCATAGGTGTGGCTGAAGGTGTAGCTGGCGCCGATCTGATAGTTGTGTGAGAGGCGCTTCTCCAGGTGCGACTCCAGCGCATCATAGGCCGACGTGCCGACTGTTTCAAAGACCACCGCGTTGGGACTGAACCCGACGTAGGGAGCGCGGAAGTCGACGTTGCCGCCATCGTAAGTGCTCCAAGGCTCATTGGCGATGGGGGCGAAGTCTTCGCAATATGGGCCGCCACAGACATTCTGATTCAAGACCCCAAAGCCATAACTGTACTGCTCGCCGTGGATGGGACTCGAGGTCGTTGCGATTACCGGCTCGTTGAGCGGTATCGGAATCACCGCATGGCGACCGCGGTTGCCAGTGTACCCAATGGTGACCGCAAGATCACTGGCCGGCTGCCATTGCATGTTGAAAGCGAAATTCAGGGTGTACGGCAGCACGTTGTTCTTGCTGTAAGCGCCGAAGTTCAGAGGTGACGGGCAATCTCCGACCTCCTGATTCGCGATGGCGCCGCAGGTCGGCCCAGTGCTTCCGTCAAAAAATGTCGTCTGGCCAGTCATGGTATTCAAGGTCGACTGCAGAGCCTGAGTCATAATTGCAGGGTTTGCACCCGCTGGAGTGTAAGGGTTCACCGTCGCCAGCGGGGCGGCCAGCGAGCCCCTGCCGGCAGTGATATAAGCTGCAAGCGGAGAGGATTCTGTAACGCCAAATGGGCCTCCAATGCCGCTACCCGCGGGCTGCGAAAGATAGTCAAAATACTCACCGCGGTCATAATAGAGGCCAAAACCTCCACGAAAGACCACGGTTCCGTGGTTCTGCTTTGGCGCCCAGGCAAATCCGACGCGCGGAGAGATGCCCCACTGACGGCCAGTGAGCGTCGAGTTACTCACTCCAGGTGTCGGATAGTACTTGTTGTTGCCAGCAACCACAAAGCCGGCATTACTCACTGTGAACCCGCTGGTGGTGTTGCCAGAAACGTTGTAGGCGCTGGGATCGAAGTTGAATATGTTCCCGTATTTTTCCGTCATACCGCCGTGGTCGTCGTATCGGACACCGGCGGTGATGGTCAGGTTCGATAACAGTTGCCATTTGTCCTGGCCATAGGTAGAAATCTCATTTGTGCGGTAATAGCGGTTGGCCAGATTTCTCCCGTTTCCGATCGAGTCGAGCACGTTGGCACTCTTAGTCTGCCCTTCGAGAAAGTTCTCAAAGTTCGAGGCCGTCACCAGTGCGATGCCGGTGCGATTGTTGGTTATGTTCAGCTGCGTGTAGCTGTAGCCACCGCCGAGCGAGAGCGTATGGTTGCCTAGCACAAGAATCAGGTTGGTCCGAGGATTGACGCGGTTCTGGTAGTAGCCCATGTTTGTAAATGCACTGTACGGGCCTACTTTGAGTGAGGGCGATGCGGTTGTGTCCGCGGCAAACTGCTCGAGCAGCAGACCGGGGAGGAAATTGAACGTCTGGCCGGCTAGTGCTCCAGGATAGGCGGCGTCGATGCCACAGGTGGGATCGCTATTACATGCCATTTGCTGCGTGTAATAGGTGTAAGAGCCCATGCGCGAAAAGCCCAGGGTCTGCTCCCAATTGATGTGTGGACCGAAAACGATCGTGTTGTCCAGCGACGCAACCTGCGAGCCGTTGTTTTGTGCCTGCGGGAAACCAGCTGTATCCGAGGTGTTGTACGGCTTGTTCACTGGAATGTTCTGGTAGTAGTACTTAACCGTCATGTGGTCAGTGTTGGTCAAGTTGAAGTCGACCGAGGCGGACGCCTGGTCACCGGTCATCACCGAAGTCCCAGTCAGGGTGACGTTGGGAGCGCCATACTGAAATGGACCGGCCTCCTGAGGCGTCGGAATCAGGAATGCCCCATTGGGCAGCTTGGCACTCATCAGGGCCAGTGCCACCGGGCTGATCGTACCGGTGAACGGCTTCCCAAGCCACGCCGATGCCGCAGCCGTCAAGCCAGTAACGGAGCGGTCGTTGGTAAGGCCCGGCGGCACATTGAACTGTGACAGGCCGGTGGACTGGTCGGAATCGTAAAGATGCTGGTATCCGACAAAGAAGAACGCCTTGTTCTTCTTGATGGGGCCGCCCAACGTTGCTCCGGTTGTCCAGCGGTGCAGCGCAGGATCTACGAGGGATTGCGGGAATGCGCCGACTCCTTCCGTCGAAAGTTGGTATGCCTGTTTGAAGAAGAAGGGAGAAGCGTTCATGGAGTTGTTCGCAAAGGTGCCGTAGACTTGGCCGTGCCACTTATTGCTGCCGGTTGCGGTGTTCACGTCAATCTGGGCGCCGCTGGTTGCGCCTTGCTGCGCGTCATACATCGACGTGTTAACGCGGAGTTCCGTGATAAATTCGGGCGGCGGAGAAGGCAGGTTGTTTCCATTCGAACCATAGACGGAGGTTGCCGTGGGATTTGCACCGCCGATGGTGGCTGCGCCTGCGGACGACGAGCTTGAAGTGCTGCCGGCTCCAATGTTGAAGTTGTATCGCTGTGAGGTGGATCCGCTGGAGCTTTTGCCGTTAAAGATATTGGAGACGTCGACGCCGTTCACCTGGAAGGTATTCGAGGTATCGCGCTGGCCGTTTGCCCAGATGGGTTGGTTACCGAGTCCGGCGTTGGTGTCGAGTCCGCTTAGCAACTCAGCGTTCACACCTGGCGCGAGCACGGCAAGCTGCGTAAAGCTCCCGGTGGCCAGAGGTGTCAGAGCGATCTGCTGCTTGTCGAGGGTATGGCCGTTCGTGGTGTCGGTGGCATTAAGAAGGGGGTTTGCACACACCGTCACAGATTGCGAAACCTGTCCTATCTTGAGCGCGGTATTTAGGGTCGCGGCACGTGCCTCCTGGACGTCGATGGCGGGCAGCCTGGTGGTTTTGAAACCCTCATGAGTTACCGTCACCGTGTAACGGCCGACAGGAAGATTGAGGATTTCGAAATAACCGTTCTTCTGTGTCTTGGCAGTACGCGTCAATCCGGTTGTCTCACCTGAGGCGGTTACCGTGGCGTCGGGCACAGCGGCACCCGAGACGTCGGTAACAGTGCCATTGATTGTGCCAAGAGTCTGTTGCGCCCAGGCGACGCCTGGGGCGAGGTTAGTAACACAAATCAAAAGCAGAACGGACAGGAAGGAAGTGATAGTCCGGGAGATTTTCATTGGGCGGCCCTCAACTGGCTAGAGCTGGAAATTTACGTCCACACAACAATGAACCGGGGTCTGGTAGTGCTTATCAAAGGCTCGATGCCTCGGATAAGGAATACCTGGCTTGTGACATTCTGCGGCTCCGATCGATGGCGACGATTAGGCTGGCCCTCTCCAACTCGCGCAAACACTCTATCAGCTTTCCTCTAGACCCCGGAGGAAGCGTGCTGCGTAGCTGGCTTAACTGAGTTGGGCGATTCTGGAGCTGGGTAAGAATCCTGAATGTCCATTTGCCCTGAATGCGCGTGACCCAACGATCCTCATCTCCCTGAGCGCGAACTGCGGCGTTACGATCAAGCCTGTGATCCTGCAGGGTTCCTAGACTTACCCAGACGGGCTTTGCTGTTTAGTTCGAGCTTTGTTCTCACATTCTCCGGAGCAGATTGTCCTGGTGTGATTTTCTGGGCATTACACCGTTGCTCTTCAAAGCGGCCGAGCGCATCTTGACACCTTGGGGGTTCGGCGATGAACCAGCTCTAGATCCTTTTCAGCGACCGCGGCGACGGCGCGGTTTTTGAAAATGAGTGACGAATGTGTAATGCAAGTTCGAAATTCGGTCAAATGAACACCGGGGGTGTGCTGAGAACAGCAGAAAATAAAAGACTTGCTTAATGCCCAATGGTGTTGCGACAAGCTGTTGCAAAGTGGCGCTAGCTTGCCATTGAGCGCGGATGGGCTGAACATGGCAGATCATTTCCGCGTGAAAACCACTCGGGGTGTAGGCGGTTACTGGAGAAGGAGACTTTTAGCGCTAGCTCTGCATCTTGCCATCAGGTGCGTACCAATCCCGCCATACGCCGGCAAGTTCAAACAGCCAGCCCCCTTGATGGCAAATGGAGCGACCACAGACTGACTAGGGCGTGTTAACACTAATGCCATCTAGCTTCGGTAAAGTGGAAGTAGATGGAAATCACAGAAGAGCAGTACGCAAGAATCAAGGACAGCCTGCCGGTGCAGCGGGTAATGTAAGTCTGTCGAACCTGCAATTTCTGAATGCGCTGCTGTATGTGGCCGATCACGGGTGCAAGTGGCGTGGGCTGCCGAGACGGTTCGGTAACTGGCATACCATCTACACGCGCATGAACCGCTGGTCCAAGAGTGGCGCTCTCGACCGGATATTTGAGAAGCTGCAACTGGAGCAGATTGTGCGCATCCGGATCGAGGCTTTCTCTCTGGACTCGACCTCGGTGAAAGTGCATCCGGACGGCACCGGGGCGTTAAAAAAACGGACCACAGGCCATTGGCAAGTCGCGCGGCGGATGGACAACCAAGATTCATCTGGTTGCCGCGGATGCTCGAACGGCCATAACCTTTGCTCTCTCGCCGGGCAACGCGCACGATGCCCCCGAAGGCCGTGAACTGCTCCGGGATCTGGGACCGATGCCCACAGCACTGCCCCTGCTGATGGACCGCGCCTACGAAGGCAATGAGACTCGGCAACTGGTGCTCGAACTGGGCATGGTTCCCGTAGTTCCGCCGAAGTCCAACCGGGTCGATCCCTGGCGCTATGACCGGGCGCTCTATCGCAAACGGAACGAGATCGAACGCCTCTTCAGAAGGCTCAAAGGCTACCGCCGCATCTTCTCCCGCTTCGAGAAACTGGACTGCGTCTTCCTTGCCTTCCTTTGTTTCGCCCTCATCGTCGAAGCTCTCAGATAGTGTTAACACGCCCTAGTGAACTACTCATCAAGAACCAACAGCTGCGAATTGCGCCAATGGAAGCGAGGGGCGGATCGATTGTCCTGGCCGAGATCATCAAGCGGTTGAATTGAAGGTACGGGAGAGAAATCGCCTCAATGTGGGTGGCCGTGCGCATCTGTCCTAAAAGGATTTGTTACGGCGAACAGCTTCGCCTCACAATGGGGCGGTGAAGGGCGTACTCCAGGGGCGGTAAGACGTGTCTGGTTCCGCTGTGCGAACTGTCACGACAATGGCCGCTCCTCCAGCCAGTCGACGTACAGCAGCGCTCGGCAAAGAACCACGAGCCATCGATCTTCACGAAGGTGTCGGAGTATCGGAGCGAGGCGACCATCAAGCGTTTCTTTCCGCTTTGGACAGTGACGTGATGCGCCAGGCAGTAAGCTTCGCCTGTTGCGCGGTCGCCCTCCAGCGTGAAGAGTGTGCTCTGTCCAATGAAATGCGTTGTGGCGTCGAACTTGTTCAGGTCGGCAAAGACAGGAGCGAATTCCTCTCGCGAGTACAGCTCTTGTGAGGGCTTTCGATCCTTTGAATTCATATAAACCACGAAGTGAGTGTCTTCGGTAAAGAGAGACATCTGACCATTCGCATCGCGACGATCGGCGCAGTGCGCATAGGCTTCGACGAGCTCGCGAATCGCGAGACGATCCGCTGCCTCCTGCGGGGAGATGGTGGTGTGCTTACTCATTGCTGGTCTCCTTCTTCGACCCGAGATACGGCTGAACCTTCTCCATCAGACTGGCAGCGCGTTTGCCGATTCTCTTGAGCGCCATTTCGAAGTCACGAAGTTCCCCTGCGCTCAGCTCAGAAAATACTCGTCTCATCTGAGCGGCATGCTTTTGAAAGGCAGCACCAATCAGGTTCTTGCCAGCCGGGGTGAGTGCAACCAGCCGAACGCGCCGGTCTTCGGCGCTTTCGACCCGGCTAACCAGGCCCTTTTCAACGAGGCGCTCCACCGCAATACTGATCGAACCCGGGGTCAGATTGACAATTGGGCCGATCGTATTCACAGGTAATGGTCCCTTGTGGAGTAGCACTTCCAGCACCCGGAAATCTGAGTTGCCGAGCCCCGTACCTTCAATCCCGGCGGCTGCGTAGCGGGTAAGCGCATGCATCGCTTTGATCATGACGAGCCAGACGTGGTCCGTCTTTTGAGCGCCTTGGGGCATAAATAACCTGAATCTTCCAAAAGAATACTCCGTCTGATGTATTGACGTAAATATAGTTGGCGTCAAGAGTAATGATCGTCAACCGGAGGAGAACCCGTATGAAAACCGCATCTACAATCGCCCGATACTTGGCAGGAGTGATCTTCCTGGTCTTCGGCCTGAATGGTTTCCTGCACTTCATTCCGCTCCCACCCCCAAGTGGCGTCGCGGGACAGTTCATGGGAGCCCTGTTTGTCTCACATTACCTCACTCTCATCTTTGCGCTTCAGGTGATCGGGGCGGTGCTTCTTCTGGCGAATCGGTACGTGCCCCTGGCACTCGCCATTCTCGCGCCGGTTATCGTCAACATCCTTTCCTTTCACGCTCTGATGGCCCCGAGCGGTCTCCCGCTCGCCCTCTTCGTGACGGTGCTTTGGGCCTTGGTTTTCGTCCATGTGCGATCGGCTTTTACCGGCTTGTTCAAGTCGCGCGTGCCGGCACGGGCCTGATTAACCCAGCGTGATTCGCATGAGCCATCATCCAGAGAGAGAGATACACATGACAAGCAATCGAACGATTCTCATCACCGGAGTGACAGGCAATCAGGGCGGCGCGGTCGCGCGGTCGCTCGAGGGCGCCGGGTTTAATCTGCGCGGTCTGACGCGCAAGCCGGACAGCGAGCGCGCGGCGGCGCTGGCGCACCAAGGCGTGGACATCATCAAGGGCGATCTCGATGACGAGGCGACGCTGCGGCCTGCGTTGGCCGGCGCGTGGGGCGTCTTCGGCGTACAGAACGCCGGGGAGGCGGGCGTCGAGCGGGAAGAGGCGCAGGGCAAGCGTCTTGCGACGCTAGCGCGCGAGGCCGGCGTGGAACACTACGTCTACACATCCGTTGGATCAGCGCACAAGCAAACGGGCGTCCCGCACTTCGACAACAAGTGGCGTATCGAGGAAACCGTGCGCGGCCTCTGCTTCCCCTCGCATGTAATCCTGCGTCCCGTATTCTTCATGGAGAACCTGCTGGCGCCCTTCAGTCTCCAGGGCTCCACGCTGGCCTGGGCGCTGGGACCAGCCACGAAGCTACAGATGATTGCGGTGGACGATATTGGCTGGTTCGGCGCGCGCGCGTTCACCGATGCCGCCGCCTTGAACGGCAGCGAGATCGACCTCGCCGGTGACGTACGAACGATGGCAGAGGCGGCGCAGATCCTCACGGAGGCCCTGGGTCGGCCGATTGCGTTTGCGCAGACGTCAATAGAACAGGTCCGCCAGTACAGCAAGGAGATGGCTCTGATGCTCGAATGGTTCGAGAACGTCGGCTACAGCGCCGACATCGCGGGTTTGGAACGCGAGTTTGGCCATGCGCTCGCGAAACTCCCTGACTGGGCACGCCTAAATGCGCGGCCAGATGGGAACTGAAACAAGAGAACCCGAGGAGGGATCGCATGAAAGCCATCAGATTGTTGGAATTCGGCGGGCAGTTGGTGTGCGACGATGTACCGGTGCCGGCGATTGCGCGTGACGAGATCTTGGTGAAGATCAAGAGTACCGCCGTCAATCATCTCGATCTTGTTAAGGCCTCCGGAACGCTGAGACAGATACTCCCGATCGACCTGCCGTGGATACCTGGTCATGAATTCTCAGGAATCGTCGAACGGGTTGGCAGTGACGTTGCGGCTTATGTCCCTGGTGATGCCGTCTTCGGTACCAGCGAGTTGGGTGCGTATGCGGAGTTTCTTGCTGTCAAGGCAGCGACCATCGTAAAGAAACCATCGAACCTCTCCTTTGAGGAGGCGGCATCGGTACCGGTGGCCTCCGAAACTGCGTGGGAGGGAATCTTCACCTATGGTCACCTGGAAAAGGGACAAACGATCCTGATCCATGGTGGTGCCGGAGCCGTGGGCGCCTATGCGGTGCAATTGGCATCGCACACCGGTGCCACCGTCATTGCCACGGCGAGCGGTGACGATGAGGCGTACGTCAAGTCCATCGGAGCCAGCCGGGTTATCAACTATCGAGAGGTGCAGTTCGAGAAGGTTCTGGGAGAGAAGGTCGACATGGTCTTCGACCTGATCGGTGGCGATACGCAGAAGCGGTCGTTCCTCGTCTTGAAGGAAGGCGGACATCTCGTCTCTGCCACCCAGCCTGTATCGCAGGAAGAAACCGCGAGGTACCGCGTGTCGGGCGAAATGATGAGGCTCGCGCCGTCAGCGGACATGCTAGGAAGAATCGCGCGACTGGTGGAACAGGGGACGATTCAACCAGACGTCGCGACCGTGTACGCGCTCGAGGATGCAGCCCAGGCATGGGGGGACGTCGCAGGGAATCTGCCAGGCGTTCATGGGGTGTCGCCCAGGGCGCCGGGTGCGGCAAGACGCAGTGCACATGGCAAGATCGTGCTTCGCGTGTCCTAGAGATCTCCAGGCCATGAGCGGGCTGACCCATCCCTGATTCGTGGCGGTACAGTGCAAGCGAACACAATGTCGACGATCTTCTCTGGTGGACGCCGGCCCTAAAGACAGCACGCGAAGGCTGAGGGAGAGAAATGAAAACCTCCATAAGAACACACGATGGACGAGTGGCCTTGATCACCGGGGCCGGCCAGGGTATTGGCCAAGCAATCGCGTTGGCATTTGCAGGGCGGGGCGCAAGGGTAATTGCAACCGACCTCGAGCCGCCGCACGAAACCGCGCGTAAGATTGGTCTCGAGGCGCTCGCGCTTCAACTTGATGTGAAGCGGGAAGAGGATTGGCGCTCCGTTGCCGGCAAGGCTCAAGATCTCGGCGATATGGACATTGTTCTGAATAATGCAGGCTATTTTCCGAATCGCACTATCGATGATCTGGATCTGGCGACGTGGCGAAAGACGATGGCCACGAACTTGGACTCTCACTTTTGAGCGTGAAATATTTCTTGCCTGCGATGAGGAAGAAGAAGTGGGGCCGCTTCGTCGGCATTTCGTCGAACATGGTTGGCTTGGCTATACCGGGCATGAGTCATTACATCACTACAAAGATGGGGATCATCGGCTTCATGAGAGGTTTGGCAAACGACGTTGCAAGCGATGGCATTACTGCGAACTCAGTATTGCCCGGTCTGACGAACACACTTGCAATCTCACCACAATCCGACGAGCAAAAACGCGACACGTGGAACCAGCAGGCGATTAAGCGGCTAGGAGAACCTGGGGATGTCACCGGCGCAGTTCTCTTTCTGACGAGTGATGATGCGGCGTTTATTACTGGGCAGGCAATTGTCGTTGACGGTGGCCAATATCGCATTGGCTAGATAATTGGCTAAGTCAGGTGCTGAT
>Ga0210401_10007971_pt1 | contig 10551 bp, 11 predicted proteins | sample IncBWH32MmetaG_FD_150866 | JGI IMG/M metagenome (GOLD analysis project Ga0210401, IMG submission 150866) | Forest soil microbial communities from Barre Woods Harvard Forest LTER site, Petersham, Massachusetts, United States - Inc-BW-H-32-M | ecosystem: Environmental > Terrestrial > Soil >... | reverse complement strand
CAGGGCATACAACGGCACCTCGTGGAGCACCCTGGGGAACACCACCCAGGACACCTTGGACAACACCAACTGCGCCTTCTCCTGGGAGCCCAACTCGGCCCAGCAGGCGGCGGTCTACTATGCGGTGAAGTACCAGCCCAGTTCCGGCTCCGCCGGCCAGGGCACACCCCTGGTCACGCCGGCGGTCCTGGACAGCCGCTCCTTCAACCCGGCCGCCGCCAACCCCATCTACCGCCTGGCCAACTTCTACTACGGCGTCAACCCGGCGGTCACGCTGGACGTGCGCATCTTTGACACCGCCGGCCACCTGGTGCGGACCCTGTCGCTGGGCCACGGGATCAACCCCAACCTCATCAACCCCACCAACAACCAGCATGAATTCCAATGGGACGGGACCAACGACAGCGGCACCCTGGTGCGCAACGGCATCTACCTGGTGCGCTGGGTGCGGACCCTCGCCAGCGGCGCGTCGGACACCGAACTCAAAGCCGTGGCCCTCATCAAATGAAGCGCTTCGCACTATTCGCAGCGTTGTGCCTCGGCTCCGCCGGCCTGACCGCCGCGTCGACGGACCTGGGCGGCGTGTTCCAGGACATCGAGACCGGGACCCGGCCCATCGGCATGGGCGGCGCCTTTGTGGCCGTCGCCGACGACGCCAACGCGGTGCAGGACAACCCGGCGGGGATGGCCTTCTTCGACAAGACCGACCGTTTCGCCAGCTTCACCCACAGCAACCTCTTCGGCTCCGACGCCCTCAGCCGCGACAACCTGGACTACGCGCAGGCCGACGCCGGCTTCGGCGCCTTCGGCCTGGGCTGGGACCGCCTGAGCGTCAACCTGAACCCTGAGCAGTGGACCGAGGACGAGTTCATCTACTCCGGGGCCAAGCTGCTGAGCGTGGGCGACGACAAATACCCCAAGCTGGCCGTGGGCTGGCAGGCCAAGTACCTGAGGGTGGACTCCACCTTGTCCAACTCCGCCGACGGCAGCGCGGTGGGCGACGGCGCGGCCACGGGCTACGGCCTGAGCCTGGGCGCCCTGGTGAAGATGCGACCCAGCCTTAGCCTGGGCGTGATGGCGCAGGACCTGTACAGCTCGCTCAGCTGGGCCACAGGCACCCTGGAGGTGATCCCCATGACCGGCCGCGCCGGCCTGGCCTACAAGGTGACCTCCAGCACCACGCTGTCCGGCGAGTTCCGGCTCCAGCAGGGCAGCAGCGGCCTGACCCCCTTGAGCTGGCACCTGGGCAGCGAGTTCTGGCTCCTGGACGGCAAGAACATGCTGTGGAACACCATCCGCAACGTGGCCGGCCGGCTGGGCTATTACCAGATCCTCGACAACAGCGACGGCGGCGTGGTGACCGTGGGCGCCACGGTGAAGGCCGACATGTGGCAGCTGGACTACGCCTACGAATTCGGCCTGAGCAGCACGTCGCTGGGCGGAACCAACCGCTTCGGCCTGGACGTCAACTTCTGACCTCACGCTGTCAAGACCCGGCGCCGCGGCCACCGCGGCGCCGGGTTTTTTATTTTTGGGCCGCTTTCTACGGGCCATTCCGCCTGCTAAAATACCCGCCCTATGGATAAGATGATCGTGGAAGGCGGCCGCCGGCTCAAAGGCGAAGCCGAAATCGGTGGAGCGAAGAACGCGACCCTGCCCATCATGGTGGCGGCATTGCTGGGCAAGAGCCCCAGCATCGTGCGCGGGACCCCGCGCCTGCGGGACGTCAACACCATGGTGAAGGTGCTGGAGACCCTGGGGGTGAAGGCCTCCCAGGAGGGCTCCGACCTGCACGTGGACCCCAAGGGCCTGAAGAAATTCGAGGCGCCCTACGACCTGGTGAGCACCATGCGGGCCAGCATCTACGTGATGGGGCCGCTGCTGGCCAGGCTGGGCAAGGCCCGGGTGAGCATGCCCGGCGGCTGCGCCATCGGCCAGCGCCCGGTGGACCTGCACCTGAAGGGCTTCGAGGCCCTGGGCGCCAAGATCGAGCTGAAGCACGGCTACATCGAGGCCACCGCCAAGAAGCTCAAGGGCGCCCGCATCATCTTCGACAAGCAGTCGGTGGGGGCCACGGCCAACGTGATGATGGCCGCCTGCCTGGCCCAGGGCCACACCCTGCTGCACAACCCGGCCCAGGAGCCGGAGATCGTGGACCTGGCCGGCTTCCTCAAGCGCATGGGCGCGCGCATCAGCGGGGAAGGCACGGACTGCATCGAGATCGTGGGCGTCAGCTCCATGCAGGGCTGCGACTACGAGGTGATCCCGGACCGCATCGAGGCCGCCACCCTGCTCTGCGCGGCGGCCATCACCGGCGGCTCGGTGAGCCTGCGCCACGGCCGCCTGGGCGACCTGGGCATCGTGGCCGAAAAGTTCAAGGAGCACGGGCTGGAGCTGCTGGAGACCGGCCGGGGCCTCAGGGCGGCCATGGGACGGGCGCGCAAGGGCGTGCACGTGACCACCATGCCCCACCCGGGCTTCCCCACGGACATGCAGGCCCAGTGGATGGCCCTGATGGCCCTGACCCCCGGCACGTCGGTGGTGACCGAAACCATCTGGGAGAACCGTTTCATGCACGTCTCCGAGCTGGAGCGCATGGGGGCGGACATCAAGATCCACGGCAACAGCGCGGTGGTCACCGGCGTCAAGCGCCTGACCGGGGCGCCGGTGATGGCCTCGGACCTGCGCGCGTCGGCCGCGCTGGTGCTGGCGGCGCTGGCGGCCAAGGGCAGCACCCAGATCAGCCGCATCTACCACCTGGACCGGGGCTACGAGCGCCTAGAGGACAAGCTGACCGCCCTGGGGGCGCGCATCCGCCGGGAGGCGGAATGAGGCTGGCCCTGGCCCTGCTGGGCGCGGCCTGCGCCCTCAGGGGCGCCACGGTGCCGTCCTACGCCCAGCCCGGCTTCCTCCCCAGCCCCACCGCCACCACCGGCCAAAGCGCCGCCCTGGCCGTCTCCGAGGCCGCGCGCAGCCTGGACGCGCAGCTCTCGCTGCTGGACGGCGGGCCGCTGAGCCTGGCCCTGGAGCAGGCCGCCCGGCGCGGCCGCCATCTGCGCCTGCTCTTGGATCCGCGCGAGGCCGACACCCGCGCCGAGGGCGCGGCTTTGGCCGCCCTGAGCCCCAGCGTGGAGGTCCGCTGGAGCAGTTCCGCGGGCGAGCCGCTGCGATGGATCAGCGCCGACGGGGCGCTGGCCCTGGCCTGGGACGCGGAGGCCGGCCTCCGCGACATCCACCAGCCCGCGCTGCGGGAAGCCTGCGGCCAGTCCAGCTTCGACAAATCCTGGTCCAAGGCCAGCCCGGGCCTGCCCTTGGGGCTGCGGCTGGCCGACCAGCTCCACGCGTTGCCGGATCCGCGCGTGGCGGATCCCCACTACATCCGGCGCCGCCAAGGCTCCGAAGACGGAGAGGACCATGCAGACGCTGCGCGTACGCAACCAGCGGGACCTTGAACGCCTGAAGGCCCGGCTGCGCGCGGAGGCGCTTCCCCGGCCCGCCGAAGAGCGCAAGGTGGCGTCCATCCTGGCGGACGTGGCCAAACGCGGCGATCCGGCCCTGCTGGACTACGCCCGGCGCTTCGACGGCTTCAGGGGCGCGGCCAAGGACCTGCGGGTCTCCCCCGGCGCGGTCCGCTCGGCCTATGCCGCCGTGGACAAGGCCTTCATCCGGGCCGTGGACGCGGCCATCGCCAACATCCGCGCCTACCAGGAGCGGCTGAAAACCAAGTCCTGGCGCTCCCACCTGCGGCCGGGCGTGCTGCTGGGCCAGGTGGTGCGCCCGCTGCGGCGGGCCGGCCTTTACGTGCCCGGCGGCGAGGCGCCGTTGGTCTCCACGGTGCTGATGACCGCGGTGCCGGCCACCGTGGCCGGGGTCCCGGAGCTGCTGCTGGCCAGCCCCGACCGCCACGGCAAGGGCATCGACCCCCGCATCATCGTGGCGGCGGACCGGGCCGGGGTGCGCGAGATCCTGCGGGTGGGCGGGGCGCAGGCCGTGGCCGCCATGGCCTTCGGCACCAAGACCATCGGCCGCGTGGACAAGATCGTGGGCCCGGGCAACCGCTGGGTGGCCCTGGCCAAGAAGCAGGTCTTTGGGGTCTGCGGCATCGACATGGTGGCCGGGCCCTCCGAAGCCGTGGTGCTGGCGGACGACAGCGCCCCGGCCGAATGGGTGGCCGCGGACCTGCTCAGCCAGGCCGAGCACGCCGGGGACGAGACGGCCGTGCTGGTGACCCCCAGCGCGGCCCTGGCCAAGAACGTGGCCGTGGCCCTGGAGGCCCAGCTGAAGGCGCTGCCCCGCCGGGCCATGGCCGAAAGCAGCCTCCAGAAGCACGGGATGGTGGTGGTGACCCAGGGCTTGGACCTGGCGGTGGCCGTGGCCGACGCCCTGGCTCCCGAACACCTGCAGCTGATGGTGCGCGACGCCGAGGCCCTGCTGCCGCGCCTGAAGGCGGCCGGGGCCATCTTCGTCGGCCCGTTCACCCCCGTGGCCCTGGGCGACTTCCTGGCCGGCCCCAGCCACGTGCTGCCCACGGGCGGGACGGCCCGCTTCAGCAACGGGCTGAGCGTCGACGACTTCTGCACCAAGAGCAGCATCATCGGCTACAGCCGCCAGGGCCTGGCCGCCGCCCTAGCCGACCTCGAGCAGATCGGTGGGGCCGAAGGCCTGCAGGCGCACGTGCGCAGCGCCTCCATCCGGCTGGAACGGCGCTCCTGATGGCCGCCGAACTGCGCCCGGAACTGGCCGCGCTGAAGGCCTACCAGGCCGAGCCGCCCCTGGGCGACGCGGCCCTGGACGCCAATGAAAACGCCTTTGCCCCGCCCGCGGCCTTCCTGGAACGGGCCCAGAGGGCCCTGGCCGCCTCCCGCCTGAACCTGTATCCCGACCCCGCGGCCGCGGCCCTGCGCGGCCGCCTGGCGGCCCTGCACCAGGTCCCCGGGCCGAGCCTGCTTTTCGGCAACGGCTCGGACGAGCTGATCAGCCTGCTGCTGACGGCTTTCGGCGGCGGGGACGCGCTGTGCCTGGTGCCGCGCCCGACGTTTTCCATGTACAAGCTTTGCGCCTTGGCCCAGGGTTGGAGGGTGCACGAGGAGGACCTGGGCCCGGGCTGGCGCCTGACCGGGGCCTTTGTGGACGCGGCCAGGCGGCTGAAGCCGCGCCTGATCTTCCTGGCCAGCCCCAACAGCCCCACGGCCAACGCCTTGGACCCGGACCTGGTGGACGCCCTGCGCCATTTGGAGGGCACGACCCTGGTCCAGGACGAGGCCTACGCCGATTTCGGCGGGCGCAGCCTGCTGGAGGCGGCCCCCGCGGAACCCGGGCTGGTGGTGCTGCGCACCTTCAGCAAGGCCTGGGGCCTGGCCGGCCTGCGCCTGGGCTGGCTCTGCGCCGATCCCGGCCTGGTGGCAGGGCTGGAGAAGGTCCGGCTGCCCTACAACATCGACGCGCTGACCCAGGCCCTGGCCTGCGAAGCCCTGGACATGGCGCCCCAGTTCCAGGCCCGCGTGCCGCTGCTGCTGGCCCTGCGCCGCCGCCTGGAGGCCGCGCTGAAGGCCCTGCCCGGGGCCGAGCTCTGGCCCAGCGACACGCATTTTGTCCTGGTCCGGCATCCCCGGGCGCAGGCGCTGCATGCGGCCCTGCTGGCGGCCGGCCTGCGCACCCGCCGCTTTGAGGGCGGACCGCTGCAGGATTGCCTGCGCATCAACGCCGGCGACGAGGCCCAGACCCTCCGCCTGGAGACCGCGCTGAAAGCCTTTGCCCAAGGAGCCGTGACCGCATGAAGCGCCAAGCCGCCATCGCCCGCAAGACCCGCGAGACCGCCATCCAGCTGAAGCTGTCGCTGGACGGCAGCGGCGCGACCAAGCTGAGGACCGGGCTGCCCTTCTTTGAACACATGCTGGACGTGTGCTGCCGCCAGGCCCTCTTCGACCTGGAGATTCGGGCCACCGGGGACACCAAGGTGGACGACCACCACCTGGTGGAGGACCTGGGGATCGCCCTGGGCGACGCGCTGGCCAAGGCCCTGGGCGACAAGGCCGGCCTGCGCCGCTACGGATCGGGCGCGGCCCCCTTGGACGAGGCGCTGGTGCGGGCCAGCCTGGACCTGAGCGGGCGCCCCTACCTGGCCTGGGGCCTGGCGTTCAGGCAGAAGCGGGTGAAGGACTTCGACCTGGAGCTGCTCGAGGAGTTCGCCCGCGCCTTCTGCGACCGCGCCCGCCTGACCCTGCACCTGGAGCTGGCGGCGGGGAAGAACGACCACCACGTGGCCGAGGCCGGCTTCAAGGCCCTGGGCCTGGCCCTGCGCCAGGCCTGCGAGATCGATCCGCGCCGCAAGGGCGCCGTGGCCAGCACCAAAGGGACCTTGAACAAGTGACCCTTCGACCCGCCAAGATCAGGCTCGCTCAGGGCAGGCATTCCCGACGGCCCTTTATCGGGGTGGTCGATTACGGCCGCGGCAACCTGCGCAGCGTGGCCAAGGCGCTGGAGCATGTTGGCGCCAAGGTGAAGGTGGGCGACAGCCCGGCCAAGCTGAAGGGCGCTTCCGGCATCCTGGTGCCGGGCGTGGGCGCCTTCGGCGACGCCATGGGGGCGCTGCGCAAGGCCGGCTTTGTGGGTTGGCTCAAGGAGCAGGCCGCGGACGGCACGCCCCTGCTGGGAGTCTGCCTGGGCCTGCAGCTCTTTTGCGGGGACTCGGACGAGTTCGGCCTGCACAAGGGCCTCGGCTTCTTCCAGGCGCCGGTGCGGCGTTTCAAGGGCGGGCTCAAGGTCCCCCACATGGGCTGGAACCCGGTGAAGCACGACCCGGCCTGCCCCTTGTTCCGAGGGGTGGACCAGGACGCGCCGTTCTATTTCCTTCATTCCTACCGCGCCAAGCTGAAGGGCAAGGGCCTGGCCGCGGAAGCCGTCTATGGGCGCGACCGTTTCGCCGCGGCATTGTGGCGGGGAAACATCTTCGCCACCCAGTTTCACCCAGAGAAAAGCCAGCAGGACGGGCTGCGTCTTTACCGCAATTTTTGGAACCTGTGCCGGAAGCCCGCCGGCCGGGGTGAGGGGGGCTTGTGATAATTTTTCCCGCGATTGACCTGCGAAAAGGCCGTTGCGTGCGTCTTATCCGTGGGGACGTCCGCGACGAGACCGTGTACTCCGAGAACCCCGTGGACGTGGCCAAGCACTGGCAGAGCCGGGGCGCCCAGTGGCTGCACGTGGTGGACCTGGACGGGGCCCTGGAGGGCACGCCGCGCAACCAGGAGCACATCTTCGCCATCGTCAAGGCCGTGAAGATCCCGGTGCAGGTGGGCGGCGGCATCCGCGACTTTGAGACCGCCAAGAAGCTGCTCGACAAGGGCGTGCGCCGGGTCATCCTGGGCACCTCGGCGGCCCAGGACGAGAAGTTCCTGAAGCGGGCCCTGGAGAAGTTCGGCGACAAGGTGGTGGTGGGCATCGACGCCAAGGACGGCTACGTGGCGGTGAAGGGCTGGGTGGAGAAGAGCAAGCTCAAGGCCGTGGTTTTCGCCAAGAAGATGCAGGACCTGGGCGTCAAGACCATCATCTACACCGACATCGCCAAGGACGGCATGCTGCAGGGCCCCAACCTGGAGGCCGTGACGCAGATGGCCAAGGCCCTCAAGATACCGGTCATCGCCTCGGGCGGCGTGTCCACGCTGAAGGACATCGAGCGCCTCAGGAAGCTGGAGAGCAAGGGCGTCATCGGCGCCATCGTGGGCAAGGCCCTTTACGCCGGCAACCTGGACCTGAAGGACGTGATCGCGTCGGCCAAGGGCCCGGGCCAGCGCCCCAAGGCCCGGCCGGGCAAGAAAGCCAGCCGCAAGGCCGCGTCCACCCGCAAGGCCGCGGCGCCCAAGCGAAAGGCCAAGCGTTAGATGCTGCTCAAGCGGGTGATCCCCTGCCTGGACGTGAAGGAAGGCCGGGTCGTCAAGGGCGTGAAGTTCGTGGGCCTGCAGGACGCCGGGGACCCGGTCCAGGCCGCCCGCGCCTACGACCGGGCCGGCGCGGACGAACTGGTCTTCCTGGACATCACCGCCAGCCACGAGCGCCGCGGCACGCTGCTGGACGTGGTCAGCCGCACCGCCTCGGAATGCTTCATGCCCCTGACCGTGGGCGGAGGGGTCAGGACGGCCAAGGACGTGCGCAGCCTGCTGCTGGCGGGCGCCGACAAGGTCAGCGTGAACACCGCCGCGGTGCAGCGCCCGGCCCTCATCCGCGAGAGCGCCCGGGCCTTCGGGTCCAGCACCATGGTGCTGGCCATCGACGCCAAGCGCGTCTCGGCCGGCCGCTGGGAGGTCTTCCTGCACGGCGGCCGCACGGCCACGGGCCTGGACGCGGTGGCCTGGGCCCGGCGGGGCGCCGAGCTGGGCGCCGGCGAGATACTGCTGACCAGCATGGACGCCGACGGCACCCGCGCGGGCTACGACCTGGCCCTGACCCGGGCGGTGAGCCGGGCGGTGCCGGTGCCGGTGGTGGCTTCGGGCGGGGTCGGCACCCTGGCCCACCTGGCCGACGGGCTCGAGGCCGGGGCCTCGGCGGTGCTGGCCGCCTCCATCTTCCATTTCGGCACCTTCACCATCCCGCAGGCGAAGCGCTACCTTCGCCGCCGCGGCATTCCCGTGCGAGTGGTCTAGGTCAAGGGCCCCCCAGCCGGCTGGGCCCCAACCGACCGAGCGCCAAGACAAGACAGGAGCAAACATGGACACCAGCTGGGTTGAAACCCTCAAGTACGACGCCAACGGCCTGATCCCCGCCCTGATCCAGGACCACAAGGACAACGAGATCCTGATGGTGGCGTGGATGAACAAGGCCTCGCTGCTCGACACCCTGAAGACCGGCAAGACCCACTTCTGGAGCCGTTCCCGCCAAAAGTACTGGATGAAGGGCGAGGAGAGCGGCAACGTGCAGAACGTGAAGCAGACCTTCTACGACTGCGACAACGACGTGCTGCTCTTCAAGGTGGAGCAGGTGGGCGAGGCGGCCTGCCACACCGGCCACCGCAGCTGTTTTTACATGGAAGTGACGCCCGAAGGCCTGAAGGACAGCGGCAAGATGGTCTTCGACCCCGCCAAGGTCTACAAGAAATAGCCGTGCCCAGGCCGCCCAGGGTCCTGCTCTTGGACAACCTGGACTCCTTCACCCACAACCTGGCCCAGGGCCTGCAGGCCCTGGGCGCGGAAGTCCGGGTGCTGCGGGCCCGGGGCGCCACCTTGGACGGGCTGGAACGGGCCCGTCCCAGCCACCTGGTGATCTCCCCGGGGCCGGGGCACCCGAGCCAGGCCCGCCTCAGCCTGGCCGCATTGCGGCGCTTCGCCGGCCGCCTGCCCCTGCTGGGCGTCTGCCTGGGCCACCAGGCCCTGGCCCAGGCCTTCGGCGGCTCCGTCGGCCGGGCCGCCAGGCCCTTGCACGGGCGGGCCAGCCGCATCCGGCATGACGGCAGGGGCCTGTTCCTGGGCCTGCCCCAGGGCTTCCGGGCCGGCCGCTACCATTCCCTGGCCGTGGAAGAGGCAGGCCTTCCCGCCTCCCTGAAGATCACCGCCTGGGCCGATGACGGAACCGTCATGGGCCTGCGCCACAGCTCCGGCGCCGTCGGACTGCAATTCCACCCTGAATCCATCCTGACCCCATGCGGCAACCGCCTCCTCGCCAATTTTTTGCGTCCTTGCTGAGCCTGGCGCTGGGCCTTGCGCTGCTGCCCCGCGCCCTGCACGCGGACAGCCTGTTCCTGCCCGGCGGGCCCACGGCCACGACTGTGCCCCGGACCCTGACCTATACGCCCGACATCACCGTCACCACCACCTTCACGCCCAGCCCCAGCAGCACCGCCACGGGCACCCCAACCCCGGTGCCGGCGGCCACCAACACCTTCGGCCCGTCGCCCACGCCCAGCAACACCTTCACCCCGGCCCCGGCCGGCGAGCTGCCCCAGGCCCCGGGCCAGCCCCAGGGAACCTTCAGCCTGGTCACGGCCACCGGCCAGGGGCCCAAACCGGTGGTGCAGCTGGCCTGGCCGGCCGCCGAGCCCGGCAACTACCTGATCAAGGGCTACCGGGTCCTGCGGGCCGGGGCGGGATCAACGGATTTCCAGCCGCGTTCCGGCGACGGCCTGGTGGCCGGCCTGTCGTTCAGCGACGGGGTCGACCTGGGCAGGGCCTACGCCTACAAGGTGGAGGCCGTCGACGTGAAGGACCGGTCGGGCGCGCGGTCGCCGGCCTTCAAGATAGACCTGGCCGACGTCCCGGACGCGCTGCTGGCCCCCCCGGCGCCGCAGGGCCTGACCGCCACCTCGCGCCGCTCCACGGTGGCCTTGAGCTGGAGCCCCATGAGCGTCTGGCTGGCGCCGGTGTCGGATTACCGCCTCTTCCGGGCCCGGCGGCCGGGGGACCTGGACGGCGCGGCGCCGCTGACCCTGGCGGCCACGGCCAGCTCCTTTGAGGAGACCCCCACGGCCCGCGGCAAGGATTGGTGGTACGCGCTGCAGGTGGAGGACCAGGCCGGCCGCCTGTCGCCCATGAGCCTGACGGTCAGCGGGCGCGCCACCGGGACCCT
>Ga0210401_10007970_pt1 | contig 10553 bp, 6 predicted proteins | sample IncBWH32MmetaG_FD_150866 | JGI IMG/M metagenome (GOLD analysis project Ga0210401, IMG submission 150866) | Forest soil microbial communities from Barre Woods Harvard Forest LTER site, Petersham, Massachusetts, United States - Inc-BW-H-32-M | ecosystem: Environmental > Terrestrial > Soil >... | reverse complement strand
GTGGCTCAAAGCGGAGGTCGCGCACACTTTGCGCATGCTCGAACTCATTGGACGAACCGACATCCCCGTCATCCCGGGCGCCGAGTATCCGCTCGTGCGGCGAAAACAGGAAACGGAAATGTGGGAGGAACGTTACGGCTCGGTGCGGTGGCTGGGAGCATGGACGCCAAGACTCTATCATCCGCCGGACCAATTCGGCGACATGCCCGAAGGCCTGCCCACTACGAAGCCCGCAGACGATGACGCTGCGCATTTTCTCATTCGCATGGTCCACCGGTTTCCCAACGAAATTACGATTTACGAAGGTGGACCGATGACAAACCTTGCTCTGGCCATTTCCATTGATCCGGAATTCGCTGGGCTGGCCAAGCAATTGGTCTTCATGGGCGCCAGTCTGGCTCCGCAAACCAGTGATCCCGAGTTCATCAATGCTCCGCGGCGCGAATTCAATGTTTGGTTTGATCCAGAAGCCGCTCATATTGCTCTACGTGCGCCGTGGAAGAAAATTGTCTGCACAACAGTGGACATTTCTGTAAAGACTAGATTCACACCAGAACTGATCAACCAGATCAAAGCCAGCGACTCGCCCGCAGCGCGCTATGTCGGTACGTACACACGCCTGCATGGCGAATACAATTATTTGTGGGATGAACTGGCCGCGGCTGCATGGCTCGACGCCAGCCTGATTACGCAGAAAGAAACTCGCTACATGGATATCAATCTCGATCCGGGCGCGGGATACGGCGACACCCTAACCTGGGCAGAGCAAGATAAACCGAAAGTCGATGTGCGGCCCGTAGAAATTCAGGTGGATCTAGATCTGCAGAGGTTTTACAAGATGTTCGTAGATTTATTGACCGCACCCACGCCAAAACATTAATGGAGGCCGGGCGAGACGCCGGCTCTTCACTACCGCGATAATTCTTCGATCATTTTCTGCGCCTGTGCGTTCTCAGGATGCTGCTTCAGAAGCTCAAGGAGAACCTCCCGCGCCTCATCCGTCGCTCCTTCGATGCTATACACCTTCGCCAAATTCAAATAAGACTGATCGAAAGCTGGCGCCACGCGGATGCATTCTTCAAAACTTGCGACCGCTTGATCTCTGCGCTGCGTCCGTAAATAAAGCACACCGAGATTGTTCAACGCCTCGGGATAAACCGGACGAACTTTCAATGCTCTCTGCAGATATTCGTAAGCGCGGTCACTGTCGTCCAGTTGCGCAAACACCATTCCCAAACTATAGTTCGCCTCCGGATCTTTCGGTCCGACAGCAACCGCGCGTTCCAGCACTTTACGCGCTTCGTCCCATTGCCGCTGCTGACGATACGCATTGCCAAGATTATCCAATGCGATTAAGTGGTCGGGGCTTAGCCGCAGCGCTTCCTGGAAATACGGAATTGCCTCGGCAGTGCGACCCTCTTGCGTCGCCAGCAATCCCAGGTTATTCCAGGCATTCGGCAGGGTGTCAGGGTAAGTGGGTTTCAGTTTAGTCGTACGTTCAAAACTATGCCGGGCTTCGACAGCGTTTCCTTTCTTTAGATAAACGCTGCCCAAGCCGTAAAGCGCCTCGGCACTCGCCGCATTGGCACTCAAAGCGAGCCGGAATGACTCTTCGGCCTGATCAAAATAACCTCGCTGAAAAAAAACTGAACCGTAAGATAAATAATTGCGGCGGAATTCTGACGCGTCACTCACTCCCGGAAACGGCAGTGCCTTCGCCAATCGCTCCGCTGAAGTTTGCGGAATATGCCGAAAGTCGCTCTCAATGTGCTCACCATTCACCAACCCCTGATAAACCTTGACGATTTCACCCTTCTCACTGATCAGGAACGAAGTGGGAAAGCCGAGATCGCGATGCCTGTCGAACAGATATCGATAAATAATGTTGTAAACAGCTGCGATGTCATCCGACCCCAAAACAATAGGAAAAGAAAGATGGAATCCTCGCGCCACCGCCCGTACGCTGTCCGCCTCGGTTGCATCGTCGACGTTCACTGCCAACATTTCGAGGTCTGAATGTTTATGCACTTCATTGAGAATCCTTAGATTGTCCCGGCAGGTAGCGGCTCCCAATGCCCAGAAATTGAGCAGGACTGCTTTGCCTGACAAGGCGCCGAGTCTCCAACTCTTTCCGTTTAGATCAGGAAGAGAAAAATCCGGTGCGCTTATCGGGGCAATTAACCACGTTTCGACTATATTCGGAAGTAGCTCGATTTCAGCGGCTGCGCTTTGGCTCGCTAAAGATGCGGAGGGCCTTGGCAGCGCAGTTTTAAACGCTTCCATCCGGGTTGGTTCCGCTCCCTCCTCGACCCAGACTCGATAGTTGATGGGAAGATCATTCAATTCTTGGACGAGTCCACTCGGCCAGCGGATGGAAGCCCGCACCAGACCTTTAGCTTCTCCTAAGCCGAAAAACACTTCCTTACTGTGCTGAGACAAGAATCCTGATCCCGCTTGCAGGAATCGAGTCTGGCGGCCGAACTCTGTTTCGATTGTCACCGCAGCGCCGATTGCGTCACGATTACTCTTGCTCCCACGCAGGCTGAAAGCGATCGACGGCGGAAGATTCTCAGCTCCATTCTTCAGGAGCCGCAACTGCGGACCGTTGCGGTTCTTCAAAAATACTTCCTGCCGGCCATCATGATCGAAATCGGCTAGTGCGAATGCTCTGCCATCCTCAATAAAATCAAGGCCTACAACACCTGACACGTCAGAAAACGTTCCGTCACGATTATTCGCGTAGAATGTGTTCCGCTCAAAGCCGCTCCAGTTGGAGTCCGATCGGATGAGTTCATTCAATGCGCTCCAACCTTGTTCGTAATCGTGCGCCGGCGTGGCATCGGCCGGCGAATTGGCAACCACCTCACGCCAAAAGAAACTGTTCAGATCTTCGGTTCGGCTTCGGCCCAAAGGGCTGGAGATCATACCGTTCGTAATATACAAATCCGGGAAACCATCGTGATCAAAATCCCATGCGTCACTCGACCACGCCCAGCGGCCCATCTCGACGCCCGCCGAAGCGCTCGTATCCTGAAAAGTTCCGCCATGATCATTCCGAAATAAAGAATTCCCTCTCGCATGTTTGCGATACAGCGCTCGCACTTTTTCGGGCGCGCTCTTGCCGAAAACATCTTGCATCGAGACACGCATTCCTGCGGCGGACCACATGTCAGCAACGTAAAGATCCTCAGCTCCATCGTTGTCGTAATCAAACCAGCAGACGCTCATGCCGGCGCCGATGTCTTCGACTCCCGCCTGCGCAGCAATGTCAGTAAACGTTCCGTCGCGATTGTTGCGATAAAGATTTTTTCGGCCGAAGTCATTCACTACGTACAGATCAGGCCAGCCGTCATTGTCGTAATCGCTCCATCCGCAACAAAAACTGTAGCGCGTATTGTCGCCATCCAGACCTGATTCCACTGTGACGTCGCGGAAACTTCCATCCCGGTTATTGCGCATCATGAAGTTCGGAGGACCGTTTTCCGCGTCGTAATACGGAGAGGGATACCTATACTGATCTGTGCCCTGGTAATAAATGTAGAGGCAGAAGTAAATGTCCAACCAGCCATCGCGATCATAATCGGCAATAGCTGCTCCGGTGAAAGTGCCTTGCGGTGGATTAGCGAATTGAAACGCTCCGGTCCGCTGGCGAAACCTGCCATTGCCTTCGTTCATAAATAAGATTGGGCCACTTGTGCGCACAACGATCAAGTCCTGCTGGCCGTCGTTGTCAATGTCCGCAAACAGCGCGCAAGCCGTATTCTCGAGGACTCCGACACCTGATGCGTCGGTAATGTCTTCAAACGTTCCGTCGCGACGATTGCGAAACAGCCGGTTGGGCAGGCCCGCGGGCTGGCAAACATAAAGATCGTCAAAGCCGTCGCCGTCGATGTCGCCAATAGAAACGCCGTTGTGGCCGTATATATCGATGCCGCATGCACCGTCAAGAACCGTGCGCCAATAGTCACTTCCGTGCTTCAATTGCGAGGCAAAACTCGAATTGCTGGCAAACGCCTGCGAGGCGATATCCACGTAGATTGGATTAGCCGCGCGACTCTGCGTCTCGTCGAGCACGCGCCATGTCTTCAGCTCAAAATTGCCCGCTGAATTCCGTTCCCACTCGAAGTCCCAGTGACCCACTCTTTGGCCGCGATGGAAATCGCGCCCCGAACCCACAATTTCATAACGCACGCGAGTTCGCAGGCCGTCGGGCAGTTGGTCCTTAGCGGTGTCGGTGCCTCCGGCATTAGAGGGAATCAGACTGATGCTCACCACTTGAAACTCGGCCGTCACAATTTGCGAAAAGAAACTCATCGCGGCTTGCAATTCCTGAATGAACGCCTCGCGTTCGAGAAGTGTTTGGTTGAGAAATTTGTTCTGCCGGATTTCCAGCATCGCACTCGAACGCACCAGCCGCGATTCCGTGGGGCGAAGAGATGATCCCGAGAAGTTTGAAGCAAGAATCTTTTCGACCACGTGTGTGTTCTTGCAAGACTGCAGCAGGCCGGCTCTCCATTCTTCAAGAATAGCGGCGATCTGATCCTGATATTTTTCTGTGATGAATTCGTCGAGTCCCGATTGCGTTTTGACAATTGCAGCATCCAGCGAAGTTTGAGAGCGGTAATGCGGATGCAGATGAAACTCTGCCGTATCCGATGGCGAGAACGTATTGCGAGAATCGAAGGCAAAAGGAAAAGCCACGCCGCGAAGTCCTGCCGGAACCAGCGCAGCGGAAGCTCCCTGGAAACACTGGATCAAAAAGTCGCGACGGGTGCGATCTGCGAGATCGACTGGAAGCGACGATCCCTCGGCCAAATGCCGCGCACTTCCCTTCCGCCTCAGAACGCCCCCCAGAACTTTGCGTGTGGAACCGAAATCTAACAGCCGCGGCAAAGCCAGTCAAGGTTGAGTTCGACCGCCCTCCGCGCAGGCAACTGCAACGACAGCTGATCGTCTGACGAAGAACCTAGGTCACGTTAATTGAAGCACGGAAACACAGCAGGGATGTCTGCTATATTTACCCTCTCGCGGAGGTTCATCCATGTCCCGCATAGTACGCTGTGGCCTCATTCAGGCAGGTAATGTGTTGAACAGCGACCGCTCGCTGCCGCAGATCAAGAACGCCATGATCGATAAGCACCTTAAGCTGATCGAGAAGGCTGCCAAACAGAAAGTCAAAATACTTTGCCTTCAGGAATTGTTCTACGGACCTTATTTTTGCGCCGAGCAAAATATTCGCTGGTACGAATTGACGGAGCGCGTCCCTGATGGGCCGACAACAAAACTAATGCAGAAGGTCGCGTCCAAACATCGCATGGTGATTGTCGTCCCCGTGTATGAAGAACAGATGCCGGGAATGTATTTCAACACTGCCGCTGTTATCGATGCAGACGGAAATTACCTGGGCAAGTACCGCAAACATCACATCCCCCATGTTCATCCCGGTTTCTGGGAGAAGTTCTACTTTACGCCAGGCGACCTGGGCTATCCGGTTTTCAAGACGAAGTACGCGGCTGTCGGAGTTTATATTTGCTACGATCGGCATTTTCCTGAAGGCGCGCGCATTCTCGGATTGAATGGTGCCGAGATCGTATTCAATCCTTCGGCGACCGTCGCCGGACTATCCGAATATCTTTGGGAATTGGAACAGCCTGCGCACGCGGTGGCGAATGGTTATTTTGTCGGCGCAATTAATCGGGTGGGTACAGAAAAACCGTGGAACATTGGCGAGTTTTATGGGAAGAGTTATTTCTGCAATCCGCGGGGCAAGATTGTGGCTCAAGCCAGCCGAGATAAAGATGAGGTGCTGGTCGCCGATCTCGATCTCGACATGATTGCGGAAGTAAGAAAGACCTGGCAATTTTTCCGCGACCGACGTCCCGAGACCTACGACGCGCTGACTGCACAGAGTGGACGCGCAGTCGCGGCTGACTAATTCCGATGGCTACCCGAGAGCGGCTGCGTCCTGCGATTGAATCGAGCCCTCTTTACAACCCTGACCTGGCGCCCGTCACGAGTGAGCGGCGTCATTGGGGAACCTACAACTACGCCGCGTTGTGGGTATCGATGTCGGTCAATATTCTTACTTACATGCTGGCCGCGAGCCTGATCCAGGGCGGGATGAACTGGAAGCAGGCGGTGGCAACGGTTTTCCTGGGCAACACCATCGTTCTCGTTCCGATGCTTCTGAACTCGCATCCAGGCGCTCGTTACGGAGTGCCTTTTCCGGTGTTGGCGCGCGCTTCATTCGGAGTTCTCGGCGCGAATGTAGCTGCGGTATTGCGTGCTTTGGTCGCGTGCGGATGGTTTGGCATTCAGACCTGGATTGGCGGCGAAGCCATCAGCACCTTGATCGCTACTTTAATTCCTTCGTGGAAAACTTTTCCTTACAACACGGCAATTTGCTTTTTTGTTTTCTGGCTTATCAACCTTGCTGTCATTCTCAAGGGCGTGGAATACATTCGCGTGCTGCAAGGAATCAGCGCGCCAGTTCTGCTGGCAGTCGGACTTCTGCTGTTGGCCTGGGCATACCGCGCTGCCGGCGGGTTCGGGCCCATGCTCGCGGCTCCATCGCGGTTAGCCAGCTTTCCGGATTTTCTCAAATTCCTTGTTCCCGCGCTGAATGCGACTGTGGGTTTCTGGGCTACGGTCTCGCTGAATATTCCCGACTTCACCCGCTTCGCCCGGAGTCAGCGGCAACAGATGATTGGCCAGGCTCTGGCGCTGCCAACTACGATGACGCTCTATTCGCTGATCGGAATTCTGGTGACGTCGGCGACCGTGGTCATTTACGGGACTGCGATCTGGGATCCGGTGCAACTTCTGAGCCGGTTTCAATCTCCGGTCGCGGTAGTGATCTCGTTGCTCGCGATTCTGCTTGCAACATTGAACGTGAACATTGGCGCGAACGTGGTTTCTCCGGCAAACGACTTTTCTAATCTGTGGCCGCGCCGCATCAGGTTTCGCACCGGCGGAGTAATTACGTGCTTCATGGGCATCGCGATGATGCCATGGAAATTGCTGGGCAACTACAAGACCATGATCTTCGGATGGCTCGGCGGTTACGCTGCGTTCCTGGGGCCGGTGGCCGGGATCATGATCTGCGATTATTTTTTGGTGAGGCATCGTCTGCTTCTGGTTGACGATCTGTACCTGCGCGATGGAGCTTATGAGTATTCGCAGGGCTTTAACTGGCGGGCAATCGCGGCGTTGGCGTTGGGTGCAGGGACGGCGTTAGTCGGACTAGTGGTTCCTGCCCTGCGGACACTTTATGACTATTCGTGGTTTGTGGGTTTCGCGGTTTCTTTTATTCTTTACTACGCACTGATAAAGTTGCAGAGCGAACCGCTTCCGGCGTAGGCAATTCGAACTCCCAATTTGGAACGGAGTTTACTTTCAAGTGCGGATACCCCCTCCCCCCTTTTGGCCGCAAAATACAGAAAACAATGGCCGTAGTTTTTTTGGTCTTGCCAGATCTTTGAGTCTTCAGGAGTTAGGCACAAAATCTTGAGAACACAGCAGTTAAAGTCGGGGGACGACAGAACTCATGCCATGGGTAGAGTAAAATTGTCAAAGATCTATGATTATCTAGAAGATAACTTACATCTTTATATGTTATCTCAATTGAGTAAGTGGTGTCAACGAAAAACGCTCCTGCGGACCCCAACATTCGGTCCATTCTGGGTCGCAACCAAAAACGACGAAACCTTGGAGTACGCGAGGTATCATTCCTGGAAGGTTACGCACACGCCGTTAGGATCAATTGCGGCGAATTCTTTTGTGCCCCAGGGCTGGGTTTTCAGTGGACCGTTGGGGTGCACCTTGCCGCCACGATTCTGATATTCGGAGTAAAGCGCCTCAATTCCCTTCACCGCAATCCGCACCATGGTCTGGTCGCCGATTTTGCGGGCAAGCGCTTTGTCATCCATACCTGCGATGTGGAGGTAAGCGTCGCCACGATTTATTCCGGCGTAAGTTGGAGGGGTACGGTCGCGAAAGGTTTCCTTGAAGCCACAGATTTCAGTCCACCAGCGGAGCGACTCAGCGGTATCGGCGGCGGGGAGAACTGGTATGGCACCTTTGATGTTTGGTTCCATGGGCGAAGTATAAAACGAAAACCTCTGTGTATTACATACAAGTTCCCCAGGTCTCGCAAAAGCGGCGAGACCAGGGGCACCCGTTTTATAGGGAGACAGCTAGTCTTTTGGCGAGTCGGGACAGCCGGACTACCCGATACATTGGTTGCAGAGATTTTGGAAGGTGGACTGCGTTCCATTCGCTCACACTCGGAGTAAGGGCCAGACGCGAGAGGAAGCGGGCCCGGTCCTGCCAGCGTTCTCGCAGGCGCAGCATCAGGCGGAAGTAGGAGATTGACTCGGTAGGGTACTGGGTGCTGCGTTCGCTGATGCGCCGAATCTCATCGGCAAAGAAGTTGAGTGACTTGTCGTTAACTAAGCGTTCGGCGATCGCTACATGTGGTGGCGTGCCCAACAGCTTGTGGGCGAGCAGGAGATTCAGGTTGACGATGCGTTCGATTCCCAGTCGGCGGGCTTCAGTCTGGACGGCAGTCCAGTCAAGGTGCGGGGACTTAGCCAGTTGGGCGATGTCGCATAGCCAGGAAAGCTGGAGCCACACGTGTTTAGCGGCGTGAACGCAGAGCACCAGCAGAAGATCTACAGCGCATAAAGTTCGCACTGAATGTCCGCCTACGACGATTCGATCGGCTCGGTCAAGAAAATGTGCCACCTCAAAATCGATTGAATAAAAACGGGGGACGATGCGCCACTGCAAGTCGAGCAAATTTCTTCCAGCGGCTGTGTGAAAGACGTAGCCACATCCTGAGGCAATGTAGGCTGGCTCTTCCTGCGAGCGGAGTTGCGGGTAGCACGCATACCCAACGGCGAGTGCGACGGCTTTTGCCTTGGGCACATCCTCGGGACGGACGAGGATGTCGAGATCGCTGTACTGTCTTTCTGTGACGTCACCGTATAAAGCTTTGGCCAGGACTGGTCCCTTATAAGCAAGAGTCTTGATGCCCGCGGATTCGAAACAGCTGAGGATACGCAGCAGTTCACCGGTAAACCACAAGGCTTTGTGAGCGTTTTCCTGGTAGCGCGAGCGCAGCGCGCCGAGCACGTTGTCAGGAAGCAGACGCGAGAACGCGGATACTTGCCCAAACAGTTGCGGCACCACGCGATGGTGATCCGTCAGACATAGCAATCGTTCCCAATCAAGAGGAAATGAAACCATTTGCCGGACACGGTCGGCCGAAGGTTCAGCAGCGCAACAGGCTAACAGCAAATCGAATTCAGGATCGGCGCTGAACGCTTCTCTAGCCGGTGACTTGTCGTATGCAATCGGTCGCAGTTCGGCGACGGTAGCCATTGGAGAGATGGTATCTGCGCGTTTGGACGGCGCTAAGTTCGAAGGAAGGTTCCCTGAACGCTCGCCAGCCGTGCAAGGACGCCCGGCCTCCACAAAGATCCCTCACTTCGTTTCAGGATAACGGTCTAAATTAGGATTGTCAGGATTTGACCATAGTGCGCAACCGCTTGAGCTGATTGTCAGGTTAGCGATTACTTTGGTTTTAGAGCCGGACCGGTTGCCCCAAATCAGAGTTCTTACGCGACGTACAATCTTAAGAGCGACTTATGACCTTGATTACGCAATCGTTCGAAGCGGTGCGGCGGAGCACTCGCGTTCGGGCGCAGATACCATTTCGGCTTGTGAGCAGGGACCCCGCGGTTCCTTTCAGCGAGCAGTGTTACACGCTGATAGTAAATACCGAAGGGTGCGGTGTACGGCTCACCCAGCCTTTGGAACCGGGCCTCCCGGTTTTGCTCGATGAACTTCCTAGCGGGACTAAAGCGACGGCGCATGTGGCGAATTGTGTTCCTCTGGGTACGGAAGGTAAATACTGGCTGGTTGGCATTGCGCTCGAAGAGCCAGGAAATATATGGTGCATACGGCCTGCTCCGGCAAACTGGGAGCGAGCGTCAAATGCGCGGGCTACGCCGACACCCACAGTTGCGGCCCCCAAGAAAGCGGGCGAATGGCCTTACTCAGTGTTTTCCAGCAAGGGAGAAGCTCATCCGGGAAGGAAGTAGTAGGTTTGTCCCATCCAGAAAATTCCTACGCGAGCCTGCAAAGTTAAATCTTTTTTAGCGGTTGATTTTTTCGTGATAGCGATTGTCGTACATCGCGCTGGAATTCTGCACGAATTCGAGGACGCGGTGCATTTTGACTTTGTCCTCACGATTTAGTTCCTTGAACTGCACCGCGACGCCCGAACCGGGATGCATTCTGGCGACGGTACCTTCGGTCTGCAGCTTGCCATCATCGATCGAAAACACCAGAGTCAAACTTGTACCTGGGGTAAGGATGGCGCTGGTTTCCACGTAACAGCCGCCCATGCTGATGTCGACCAGATTTCCGAAGATCGGACCGCCCTGGTTTTCGGGGTTCAATTCAATCGTAATGCGGCATTTCATCCGAGGATAGAGTCGGCGGTTTTTACGGCTTGGCTGTTTCTGCTTCTCCACATACATGCGCCG
>Ga0210401_10007969_pt1 | contig 10553 bp, 11 predicted proteins | sample IncBWH32MmetaG_FD_150866 | JGI IMG/M metagenome (GOLD analysis project Ga0210401, IMG submission 150866) | Forest soil microbial communities from Barre Woods Harvard Forest LTER site, Petersham, Massachusetts, United States - Inc-BW-H-32-M | ecosystem: Environmental > Terrestrial > Soil >... | reverse complement strand
GTCGGCAAGAGGAAATTGTGCATTTCCTCTCGCAACCCCGTGTATTTAATGCAGATATTATCGGTCGATGGTTGCTTTTTCCACAGGGGTCGGCCGCGCGATTCGTTGACGCTGACGTAATCGATGTTGTATGCTTGCAAGGTTTTAGAGGAAACGGGCAGTCTGCGACGAGCATCTAACATAGGTGTCTATAGGCGCAGGCAAAAAAACGGGCGCGGGCACGAAATCATCGAAGGGGATTCCTCTGTCTTTCTGTCTAAATTTCGAAGGATTAAAAACGGCCGTGGTGTGTCATAGCGGTCGCTTTGAGCTTGGGGACTCTTTTGTGCGGGGAGCCTGGACCGAACGGGGGACAACGGCGTGACGCTGGCTCTTGAAGAAAAATACGATCAGGTACGACAGCTCATCGCAATGGGCAAAGAGCGCGGTTACCTGCTCTACGATGAGGTGAACGATATTCTGCCTCCCGAGGTGCATTCCTCGGAGGAAATTGACGATCTGCTCTCCACATTCGAGCGGAACGGTATCGATGTGTATGAGGACCTGGCGAGCGCGAAAGCTGCGCTGGCCGCGGCCGACGGCGATACCGAAGTAAAGGAAGAATCGCCCAGTGAACGCGAAGAGGGCGATCTGGACCTTACGCCGGGAACGCTCGAAAAAACCAACGATCCGGTGCGCATGTATCTGCGCGAGATGGGCACTGTTCCGCTGCTTACGCGCGAAGGCGAAGTTGCGATCGCCAAGCGCATCGAGCGCGGGCAGTTGCTCGTGCTCAAGACGATTACGCGCGCTCCGCTCATCCTGAAGGAACTGATCCAGGTCGGCGAGGATCTTCGCAACGGTTCGCGCTCCATCAAGGAGATCGTCCAGTTTGACGACGAAGAACTGACCGAAGAAAAGATCGAAGCGAAGACCAAAGAGACTCTGAAGCAGATCGACAGGGTCGGCAAGCTCTACATCCAGGCGATGAAGCTTGCCAGCAAGCTCGAGAAGGTTCCGAAGGCCAAGAAGCGTCCTTATTTGCACGCGCGTTACGCCGTGGCCCGGACCCGCGTGGAAATGTCTAGGCTGGTCCGGGACATTGACTTCAACCCGTTTGAAAAGAAGCGCCTGATCGACAAGATTCGCCAGACCGTCGAGCGCGTTCATTTCCTCGAGCGCGATGCCGCGAAGCTCGAGCGGCGCGTCGAAGCTTCCAAGGCCGAAGTCCAGGCTGAGGCCCGCAAGGATTTGCGGGCGCGGCGCCAGGAGCTCGAAGAGATCGAGGTCGCCAGCGAGGTCAGTCCCGCCGAACTGAAGCGCGCGCTTCAGGTGATTCTTCGGGGCGAAGCCGAAGCGGAAGTCGCGAAGAAAGAACTGATCGAAGCGAACCTGCGCCTGGTCGTTTCGATCGCCAAGAAATACACCAACCGCGGTTTACAGTTCCTCGACCTGATTCAGGAAGGCAATATCGGCCTGATGAAGGCCGTCGACAAATTCGAATGGCGGCGCGGTTACAAGTTTTCGACGTACGCGACGTGGTGGATCCGTCAGGCCATCACGCGGGCGATCGCCGATCAGGCGCGCACGATCCGCATTCCCGTGCACATGATCGAGACGATCAACAAGCTCGTGCGCACGCAGCGTCAGCTGGTGCAGGAACTCGGCCGCGAACCTACCTCGGAAGAAATCGCGAAGCGGATGGATATTCCCGTCGCGAAAGTGCGCAAGATTTTGAAGATCGCGCAGGAGCCGATTTCCCTCGAGACTCCGATCGGCGAAGAGGAAGATTCGCACCTTGGCGATTTCATCGAAGACAAGGCCGTCGTTTCGCCTTCCGATGCAGTGATCAACCTGAGCCTGAAGGAACAGACCTCGTCTGTGTTGAAGACGCTCACGCCGCGCGAAGAGAAAGTCATCAAGATGCGCTTCGGTCTGGACGACGGCAGCGAGCACACACTTGAAGAAGTTGGCCAGTCCTTTGCGGTGACGCGCGAACGCATTCGCCAAATCGAGGCGAAGGCGCTGCGCAAGCTGCGGCATCCCTCGCGCTCGCGAAAGTTGCGGGCGTTCCTGGAGGGCTCGGCGAACGACTACTGAGGCCTGCCCAACAAAAAAGTCACGAAAGGTTGCTCGGCAACGGGCAGCCTTTTTTATTTTGCGCGCGCTTTCACTCGCTTGATCGAGGCAGGAATTGGGTAATCACTTCTATTTTGCCGACGATGCTGCGATTGAACTGCGCAAGATCTGCTGCGGGAATCCAGTATTCCTGGTGAACGGCGCTGCCGACGGTTTTGACGTCGAAGCGATCGAGAAAATCGGTGCGAATCTGAAAACGTGTGACAAAACCGGCTCCAATGGCCGGATTTGCGGCGTTCCAGTCTCGGGCGATTTGAATTGCATATTCTTCGTTGAGAACCGGATAAAAGTAGGGCTGCCCTTCGAGCCGCGGCGGGAACTCCCGAAATCCCGAGTTTTCGATGAGCTCAAGTTCCTGCGGTCCAACCGGGCGGAACAACGTCGTTAGGCGCACATCTTCGCTCATCATACTGACGCGCCCTAGGCTCCCAACAGGCTCTGCAATCGGCCGAGGGCCGCGAACCAATGGTCCTTCATCTGTTGACATTCCTTTGAGCTCGCGAGTTTGATGTGGTCGACGGCGACCTGTGTTTTCGCCGGACCCTTGGGATAAAAGTTCACGCTGAGGCGGCTTTTGCCGCCATCCCAGGCGCCGCGCAGGGATTTGTTCTCGGTTTTCGTGCTGATTTCCAGTTTGTCCGCGCCAATCCATTTCCTTCGCAAGCCGTCATCAACCCATGCGCTGTAAAGCTTCGCGATGGGAACGGCCATCGTCCGGCTTCCGGAAGCAGCGTATTCGCCGTCGCACTTCTGATGCATATCGCGGAGGCCGCGCTCCCGCTCGTATTCGACGGCGACCATCTGGCACCACCACGGCCCCACTTTGCATTTCTCGTAAAGATGTTTCGAGATGTCGCTGTGCGCCATTTTCTTGGCGCCGGCTTTATCGAGAATCGCGAACCATTCCTTCCAGGCTTTTCCGGTGGCAGCCTTCACCGACTCGTCGCTTGTCCTTGTGTTCGTGCGAGGTTTCTTGGGAGGCATGGAAACCGACTCCTGTGTTTTGAAATACTACTACGGCTTCGCCGGCACGTTCTCTAGCTGCGGTGAGATTTCCTGTTCGGGCAGGCGGCCCAGTTTTGAAGTGGGACCGAAACCACAAAAACGACAAACCGCGCCGTCGCTTTCGACGGTGAGCGCGGCTCCGCAGTGGCGGCAACGGGTATCACGCATGGGTAGTCTTATATAGGATTCCCAGGCGATAGATCAATCGGGCGGCAAGCGACTAAGGAATCACAACTTCGTGGAAGGTCGAGCACGCGGCGATCTGACGTTTGGGCTTGTCTCGATCGTAGAAGACAGCGACAGGCATATCGGTGAAGAGCTGCTTGGTGTTGTCGTTGCACATGCCCCTGTGTTGCTGGCCGGTGAAATCGGCGAATTCGTATTCGATGCTGGAGTTGCCTTTGTCGGTCCACTGGCGAGTCACGCGGCCCATCACGACTTCGCCGTTTTCGAGCAGATCGCATTCACGCACCTGGCTGCGCCACAGACCGTAGGGAACGAGCAGAAGCAGAGGCGCTATGACAACCAGGATCCAGTCGTCGCGCTGAAACGAGGCGAAGGAATTCGGGGAGGCCAGGATGCTGTACAGATGAACGCACATAGGCACCAGAAATACGCAGCAAGCGAACGCGGCGACCCCCAGGCTGATGCGGCCGCCCTTTGACATGCGAATCCGGCGCGGCACCGGCGCGCGCAAAAGAGCCTGGTCGGCAGCCTTAACGGGAAACGTTGCCGGCGCAGCGGGCGCACTGCAGGGAACGGCACCAAAACCAGCCGACATTCCTGCCGCTTGTGGCGCAACAGCCAGCGCCCGCAATTCGGCAAGCTTGCGCCTTATCGAAAAGTACTGCCAGGGCAGAATCAGTGCGGGAAAGGCAAAAAACAGCATCAGTTGCGGGGAGTTTTTGAATTTCATGCCCCAATAGACGAAGGCTGCCATCCCAACGAACATCAGCACGCCGATGGGGAAAGAATTCATGCTCATCTTCAGCGCGGAGATGGCCGAATCGCGATTCCAGCCGCAACTAGGGCAATAGACCGTGCTTCCCGCACACGCGGGCTTCTTGTGGCAGACCGGGCATTCGGCTGGAATCATATAGATCAATCTAAACCGAAATGCCTGCGGCGGCGGAGTTGTGCGGCTATGATGTTGCCATGCGATCAGCCCGTACCAAGGTACAGGTCAAAAGACCGCAAGGACAGGAGCGCGATTATTCCGACCGGCTGCTGATCGACAAACTCGGCGTCAAACAGGGGCAGCGAATCGCCGTTCTCGGCGTCGAAAGCGCTGAGTTTCTGAAGGATCTTGCCGATCGCGTCCCCCAATACTCGCGCGGCGAACCAGTAGCCGACGCGGATCTGGACTTTTTCTCGGCCGAGTCGCGAAAGGATCTCGCCCAACTGAAATCGCTCGCGCGCTCTGCCGCCAAAAACGGCGCCGTTTGGGTCATCTATCCAAAGGGCCAAGCTCACATCCGGGAAATTGACGTGATCAGCGTCGGCCGGTCTGACCGACAATAAGGTGTGCCGCTTCTCGGACACGCACACGGCGCTGCGATTTGTGATTCCCGTTGCTCGCCGTTGACTTCGCGCGTCACCATCGCGAAAAAATCCGGCCAAACCTTCGCCGCTGCGTGCCGGCGCGGCTATGATGTGGCTATGGCCGCACGTCTCAAAGTGCACGGGCTTTCGGTGAAGCTGCCGACCGCCCACGGTTGGGTCTGCCCCGTCAATGACGTGTCGTTCTCCGTTGGCGAAGCCGAAACGCTCGGCATTGTCGGAGAATCGGGGTCCGGAAAGACGATTCTTTCGCTCACCCTGATGGGACTCGCGCCGCCCGGCGCGCGACTTGCCGGTGAAGTGCTTTGGCGCAGGAGCAACAACGGCGGCGGATCCCGGAATTTGCTCGAGGCCAGCGCCGACCAAATGCGCGCCATGCGCGGTCGCGAGATCGCCATGATCTTTCAGGAGCCGATGACGGCGCTAAACCCCGTGATGCGCGTCGGCAAGCAGATCGCCGAAGCGATTCGCGTTCACGAGCAAAAGCTGTCTTCCTCAGAGACCCAAAGTCGCGTACTGCATGCACTTGGGCGTGCTTCAGTGCCCGAACCGGCCGTTCGTGCGCGTCAATATCCACACCAGCTGTCCGGCGGCTTGCGGCAACGCGTGCTGATCGCGATGGCTCTCGCGTCGAATCCGGCCCTGCTGATCGCCGACGAGCCAACGACCGCGCTTGACGTCACGGTCCAACGGCAGATTCTCGAACTCCTCGCCGTGCTGCGCCGCGAATTGCAACTCTCGATGCTCTTCATCACTCACGACCTGGGCGTAGTCGCCGAGATCGCCGATCGTGTTGCCGTCATGTACGCGGGGCGAATCGTGGAGGAAGGGCCCGTCCTCGAAGTTCTGAAGCATCCGCGTCATCCTTATACCGAGGGGTTGCTTCGCGCCGCGCCTCGGCTCAAACACGAAAGGCCGGCGGCAATTCCCGGTACGGTCCCGGCCCTCGACGCGCTGCCCAAAGGATGCGCTTTTGCCCCGCGCTGTTCGTATGTGCGTGAGGAATGCAATGCGGCCATGCCCGAATTGCGAAGCGCCGGAGAGAATCACCAAGCGCGTTGCGTGCTTGTAGGAGAGAGAAGAAATTGAAGGCGCAAAGCGACAATAAAGACCTGGTTCGCGAGCAATTCACCAAGACCGCCGAGGTCTTTGGCAAATTCGCGGTGGCGACACGAGGCGTCGAAGCGGGCAAGCTCCTCGAGATGGTGCGCGCGGGGAGGGATGATCGGGCAATCGACGTTGCCTGCGGACCGGGATCGCTGGCGCTGCGGTTTGCACTGCAGACCCGGTGGGTTTGCGGCGTCGATCTGACTCCCGCGATTCTGCGCCGCGCGAAGGATTCCGCAGCCGAGGACCGGCTCCCCAACCTCGACTTCACCGTAGGCGATGCGCACCGGCTTCCGTTCGCCGACAATTCGCTTGATATCGCCGTAACCAGCTACGCGCTTCATCACATGCCGGACGCGCCGCGCGTCGTCGGCGACATGGCGCGTGTTGTCCGGCGCGGCGGCCGCGTCGGTATCGCGGATATTTTTGTCGGCGAAGATCCGGCCGGCGCTGATTTGACAAACCGCATCGAACGCACCCGTGACGCCTCGCATACCCGTACCCTGCGGCGCAGCGAGTTTGACCGAATCTTTCGCGAAAGTGGACTTCGCGTCGTTGCCACCGAGATACAGGAAAACGACCGGCAATTCGATCACTGGCTTCACGTTGCGGGATGGCATCCGGGGGAGGCGCCTTACCAGGAAGCACGGCGGCTGATCGAATCGACACTGGAGAATGACGCGGCCGGTTTTCACCCGCGCTATGAGCCGGTCGGGCCGGGAGCCGAACCCGAACTGATGATTACGAACACGACTCTGCTGATCGCCGGGGAGAAATCCTGACGCACCACGCCAAATGAGCGAACGCGAAGCCATTTTCGAGGCGCGCAATCTGCGCAAAACCTACAAGGCCCACGGCGCGACGCACACGGCTGTCGACGGCGTGAGCTTCTCGGTTGAACGCGGCGAAACGCTCGGCATCGTCGGCGAATCCGGTTGCGGCAAAACGACGGTCGCGCGTATGGCTCTCCGGCTGATCGAGCCGGATTCGGGCGAAATCCTTTTCCGCGGCGAAAATTGGCTGCGTGCACGGGGCTCGGAGCTGCGTGCGCTGCGCCGGAAAATTCAGATGGTCTTTCAGGACCCCATGGGTTCGCTCAATCCACGGCATCGCGTCGGCGGCATCGTTTCCGAACCGCTCGCGATTCACGAACCGGACCTGTCGCGGGCGGTGCGCCGCGAGCGTGCGGCCGCAATGCTTGCGGAGGTAGGAATGGCCACCGATGCGCTCGATCGCTACCCCCACGAATTTTCCGGCGGGCAGCGGCAGCGTATCGGCATTGCGCGCGCGTTGATTCTCAAGCCGGAAATATTGGTGGCCGATGAACCGGTCTCCGCGCTGGACGTGTCGGTCGGCGCGCAAATTCTTGAACTGCTCGCGCGGCTTCAGCAGGAGTTTTCGCTCACGCTCATTCTGATCTCTCACAGCATGCCGGTCGTAGCGCAAATGGCCACACGCGTCGCTGTGATGCGCGCCGGCCGAATCGTCGAAACTGGCTCGACCGATCAGGTTCTCGAAAATCCGCAGAACGAATACACGCAAGCGCTGCTCGCCGCCGTGCCCGAGATTCCTGTTTAGCCGCTTAGCGCGCGAATCGTTTCTTCCCGTAGGCGCAATCCTGGAGTAGACTCCGCGGAATAAACTCGACCGGCCGAGCGTACTAGCGGGCAGACCGCGCAATCCCTCAGCCAAGGAGACGAAAATGGCCAGCGCCGCAACGCAAGCTCCGGGGGCCTCAAGCAACTCGATCGCACGCATTGCGGGCGTTCTGTTCAGCCCGAAAGAGACGTTTGCGTCCATCGCTCAGCGGCCCACATGGCTCGCACCGGTTGTCCTGGGCGTCATCGTGGGAGTTGCTCTGATTGCCGTCTTCACCAATCGCGTCGGCTGGGCGACCTACTTGGAGCACCAAAACTCGCAAAACGCCGCCATGGCGCAGCGACTTGAGCAAATGTCGCCCGAACAACGCCAGCAGACTTTGAACCTTCAGGTGAAATTTGCCGAGCCGATCGGGTTCGTGCTTGCGGCGATCGGTCCGTTTCTTTTCACGGCATTGCTCGCGGCCATCATGCTCGGACTCTTCAACCTGGTCTATGGTGCCCAGATCGGATTCAAGACGTCGCTGGGCGTCGTGGCATACGCGTTTGTGCCCCGGCTTATCTATTCGCTTTTGGGGATGTTCATTATTTTCGTGAAGGATCCGTCCCAGGTGGACCTGCAAAACCTGACGGCTTCCAATCCCGGTGCCCTTATGTCCAGCGAAACGACGCGCTGGATGGTGGTGCTCGCCACGCAATTCGATCTTTTTGCGATTTGGGTCATCATCCTGCTGGCAATGGGTTACCACGCCGCAAATCCGAAAAAGGTTTCCTTCGGAGGCGCGCTCGCCGGAATCGTCGGCCTTTGGCTGTTTTGGGTGATCGTCATCACCGGCTTTACGGCTCTCACCACCTGATACACTCCCACCGATGGCATTTCATTTCGAAGTTCTCGCCACCGACCCTAGCGGTGCGCGCCTCGGACGGATCACCACGCCCCACGGCGCAATCGATACGCCGGCGTTCATGCCCGTTGGAACCGCGGCCACGGTAAAGGGCCAAACGCAGCAGGACCTCGAAGCTCTCGACGCGCAAATCATTCTCGGGAATACCTATCATCTCTATCTACGTCCCGGACACGAACTGATTCGCCGGATGGGCGGATTGCACAAGTTCATGTCGTGGTCGCGTCCGATCCTTACCGACTCGGGCGGCTTTCAGGTCTTCAGTCTCAGTGAATTGCGCAAGGTGAATGATGACGGCGTCACGTTCCGTTCGCACCTGGATGGCTCTGAACATTTCCTTTCTCCCGAGAAAGCGCTCGAGATCGAAATCGCACTCGGCTCGGACATCGCGATGGTGCTCGACGAGTGCATCGAAGCCCCCGCTGACCGATCGCGCACCAAAGCGGCGGCCGCGCGAACGCTCGATTGGGCGCGCCGCTCGCGAGATTATTTCGCCAAGCACGGCGAGGCGACCAAGCAGATGCTTTTCGGCATCGTGCAAGGCGGTGCACATGAGGCGTTGCGAATCGAAAGCGCCAATTCGCTGGTCGATCTCGACTTTCCCGGCTACGCGATCGGTGGTCTTGCGGTCGGTGAGCCGCACCCGGTGACTTGCGAAATGACCAAAGCCGTCACGGCACGCCTCCCGGCGGACAAACCGCGGTACCTGATGGGCGTCGGAAAGCCGGAACAGATCGCCGATTACGTCGCCTTGGGCGTGGACATGATGGACTGTGTTCTTCCGACGCGCAGCGCGCGCCACGGCTGTCTCTATACATCGCAAGGCCGCGTACTAATACGAAATTCCCAGTACGCCACCGACCCTCGCCCCATCGATGAGAACTGCCGATGCGCCGTCTGCCAGCGGTATTCGCGTGCATACTTGCGGCACTTGTATTCCACCGGAGAGTTCCTCTCGACCATCCTGAACACCCACCACAACCTGTACTTTTACCTTGACACCATGCGGAAAATTCGGGAGGCTATCGGTTTTGGAAAGCTCGAAACTTTCCGCTCTGACCTCCAGTCACGCCTTCAGCGGGCCGAACGCACGGGTGGACGCGTAAGCGGTTAAAGGTGGGGCGGTAGCACGGTTGGAACGGTGTCGAAAGTCTCGGATCCGCCGGTCCCGGCGGCAAAGGCGAAAGAAAAGTGATCATGGCGCTCGCGACTCCTATTGACGGAATACTCGTCGCTCAAGCGGCTCAGCAGCCGAGCATTGTGACCCTTGCTCTGCCGATGGTGCTGATCCTGGTTGTTTTTTACTTCATCATGTACCGCCCCGCGCAAAACCAGCGCAAGCGCGTCAACGAAATGCTCAACAATTTGAAGGTCGGAGACAAAGTCATCACCAACGGCGGCATCTACGGAACCATTGCCGGCCTTGAAGATGATGCGGTGCAGTTGCGCATCGCTGAGCAGGTGAAGGTGAAGATCGCGCGCAGTGCGATCGGCGGGCTCCAGCCGGAAAAGAAAGAGAGTTAGGCGCTTCGCATGAATACCGCGCTCCAATATAAATTCGGGTTTATCTTCTTCGTGATTCTCCTGTGTCTGGGCGGCATTCTTTGCGTGGACGCCGCTGGGTTCAAGTTCCCCACGTCCGGCAGTCAACTCGAAAAGAACCTTTCGGACCGGATCCATCTCGGCCTCGATTTGAGGGGTGGCAGCCACCTGGTTGTCCAAGTGCAGTTGCAGGACGCTCTCGAACAGCACGCGGCGCAGGCCGTCGACCTGATCAAGGATCAGGCGCGCAACAAGAACGTCAGGATCGGCGACGTCAGCCAGATGCCTGACAATGCCCGCATCGAGGTGCATGACGTTGATGCCAATGCGGTTTCGACGTTCCGCGACATCGTCAGCAATCAGTTGTCAGACTGGACTCTTTCTGATTTGGCCGGCGAATCCAATGGCTTTCTGCTGTCCCTCTCACCAACCGCCCAAGCCACCCTTCGGCAAAACACGATGGATCAGGCGCTTGAAACGATCACGCGCCGCGTCAACGCGCTCGGCCTAAGCGAACCAACGATCGCGTTCACTGGCCGCGCCGAAGACGAGATTTTGATCGAGCTTCCGGGAGAGGGCAATCCAAGTCGCGCCGAAGCGGTTATTTCACGCGGCGGCCAATTGGGGCTCACGCTGCTCGCCGACGATGCTCCCTACGCTTCGCAGGCCGAAGCGCTTGCCGCTCATAACGGCGTGCTTCCTGCCGGGGCGGAGATTT
>Ga0210401_10007967_pt1 | contig 10554 bp, 8 predicted proteins | sample IncBWH32MmetaG_FD_150866 | JGI IMG/M metagenome (GOLD analysis project Ga0210401, IMG submission 150866) | Forest soil microbial communities from Barre Woods Harvard Forest LTER site, Petersham, Massachusetts, United States - Inc-BW-H-32-M | ecosystem: Environmental > Terrestrial > Soil >... | reverse complement strand
CCCGTCCTGAATGGTCAGACGGTCGTGCGTGGACATCATCGCTTTGAGACTGGGCAGATTTGCGATGAGGGCGGCGCTTTGTTCCGCTTGCTGGCGGCGGGCTTCCTCGACCTTACTGTAAACGTCGGATTCGGTGTGGAGCGCGGAAACCAGATCACTCGAAACGTGGGCCCGCATGCGCACCTGGACGAGCGCCAGCACCGCGGCAGTTAACAGGAACACCACCGCCAGCAGCGAAACGAGCAGCTTCGTCCGCAGATGTTCGAAAGGCCGAGACAACATACGCAGCAAGAAGCTTAATGGTCTTCTTTCATGCCAGGCTAAACACTTTGGTAACTCACCCAAACACGAGTAATGTTGCTTTGGGTACTTCGAGTGCCCAGAATCGAACTACCCATGACCCGGAACCCATCTTTGCGGGCCGAGCCCTGCCCGCGGCAATCCATCTCCGCGGTACGGTGGAGATCAGTCCTTTGTGGGACTTGGCTGCTGATCGGTCTGCTGGTGGGTGGCTTGTGGGCACAGGATGCGACCGTGCGCGGCGCTGTCCAGATCCTCCACCAGTCGGAAAGCGAGATGGGGAGCGGAGATGTGGTGGTCTGGCTCACACCGATCTCCGGCGGAGCCGCCGGGCCGGGACCCACCGCACATCTCTTACAGAAGAACAAAAAGTTTATTCCCCACGTGCTTGCTGTCACCCAGGGAACCGAGATTGAATTTCCCAACCAGGATCTGTTCTTCCACAACGTGTTTTCGATTCACCAGGGCAAAACAATCGATCTGGGGCTGTACGAGAGTGGCGCGGCCCGAAAAATCCGATTCAGCCAGCCGGGAGTTTCCTACATTTTTTGCAACATCCATCCCCAGATGAGCGCGGTGGTGCTGGTCCTGCGCACGCGTCTGTTCACCGTAACGGACACGGACGGAAGCTTTCAGATCAATCGCGTCCCACCTGGCCGCTATAAATTGTCGGTGTGGTATGAACTGACACCGCAGTCGGAGTCGGCGGGACTCGACCAGGAAGTCGAAGTCAGCGCGGGTACGGTCGAGGTTCCAAAGATCACGCTGCACTCTTCAGACACGCGGCCGGAACATCTCAACAAAGACGGGCAGCCTTACTACTGAACGTTGCGCCCACACGGGGTTTCCCCGACCCGAGATTTGCGGAATCGTGGTGCGTTCCGGGCACCCGGCGATGTTTCAAGATAAAGATCGTCAGCACTGGAGACATGCCTGGGGGCCGACGGCGATCTTTTGCGCGATGCGGCCCCGGCTTGATACGGGTATCAAAAAGCCAACGCCCGAACCTAGAACAGTTCGGGGCTCCAGACCATGGACTCGCGGGCGAGATCGTAGTCCCAGCGCTGTTTCCCGTTGGTAAATACGACTGAACCGAAGCCCATCTGGCGGGCGTGTTGTGCGCGCGCGGACATCACAAACGAGCGAACGTCGCTCCGATGGATGGACGGCCATTCGATGCGCAGGACATCGCGGCTGTCGCCATCGAGCTGAACGCGGGCGTCGACGCCGCCTGAACGTAACTGGCTCTCAAGCGAGGTGGCATAGTCGGAACGGGTTTCCATGGAAACCGCAACGACTCTGGGTTGGGTTGAGGTTGTGGCGGTATTTCGCGACTGCGCAGCTGACCCCAAGGTTACGAGCGCCAGCATCGCACCACTGCCGAGCAAAGTTGCGAACTTGAACTTGTAGGTTGTCATAGGGGTGACCGACGCCAAAGGTACCTCGCACGCTGACAGACCACCTAGATCACGGTGGTAACGACCATCACCTTTTTACAAATGGAAGCGGCGCCTCGTTGCCGGCTGGAAAGGCAACGACGGCCAAACGCTACTGCAAGAATTTGCGCATGTCAATGCCGTTACGAGTTCATGGAGAGAGATTGCTCAGGCGGTTCTCGACAACATGCAAGGAACTCGCACGCACCCCGCTGGTTCCAAGTCAATGCCCGTCGACGTGTTCATTTATGAGGATGTCCGTTCCGGCAAGCTGTGGAGCTAGTGTGGTGCGTCAAACAGATCGACATTTATGAGTCGCAGGTTTCCTTCGTGATCCTCTGTGCCCTCTGTGGTTTAAGCCTTTGAACTCCTCGCCCAGCGCCACAGATCACGCGGATCGAGGCACAATATTTAACGCTCACTATTTCCGACGCACTAGACTAGGCGCGCTATGGTTTCCGACAGAGAACGGAGAGGGTGCAGTCACGTGTTATTTCGCGGAAGCGGCGCGAACGGACGGTGCACCGGAGGCGGGGGATGAGTGGGCGGGGTTCGCATTGATAGGTTCGAGTACGCCCGCTTCCGCCGGTGTCGATTTCGGACGGAAGAAATCAACGATCGTCTGGCCGAAGTACGTAAGTGCCGGGAGGGGATCGTTCCAATGGAACGGCGTGCTGAACGATGTTGACCAGGCTCGGAACAGGGAGAAAAGGCCGGTTTTGCGATGAACGTTGTTTTGTTTCCAGCCACGCAGGTCGTTGAGCGCGAAAAAGCAGCGCCGTCCGATCTCGTACCCGCGTACTTCGTCGACCGGAAGGCCCAAAGCATCCTGGTAGGCCATAGAGCAGACATCGACCCCGCAGTGAGCCGCAAATTCCACATACCACCACGGCCGCGCGTTGATTTCGATCAGCTTGAACGTCCGGTCCCGGAGATCGTATTTGAACTCGGCGCTGAAGATGCCACGGTAGGACATCTGGTCGAGCAAGTATTCCAGAGGAAAGGCGGCGCCGTGGAGATTACGCAGCGGCACGCTCTCGATGAAGGTACTGTTGCCGAGCTTGCCCGGATGCATACGCAGGCGACGGCGAGCGAACATCGCGGTAATGCGCCCCGAGCGATCGCGGAAGCCGTCGAGGAAGTACCCGGCGTTTGGAGGGCCGGGAACAAATTCCTGCAGCATGATAGGCAGTTCGAGCTGCCCGATGACCTGGCTCGCCTGCTGAAGGCTGTTCACCATATAGCCCTTCACCCCATGCTTCGAGGCGAAGTCTACGGACGACAGAGGCTTGAGAAGCGCTCCGTCGAAGAAACTCTCGGGCAGAGCGTCGAACTGGCGGAGCGATTTGATCAAACAAGTTTCGGGGCGTGGAATCTCGTGTTTCTCGAGCAACTGGGCGAAGAGCCATTTGTCGGTCAGCACACCGACCGAAGGCGAGACGCATGACGGAAAGCGCTGCGCCAGGTGCGCGGGCAAGGCCGCCACCGCGCGGAGCCAGTCGTCGGAGCAGGGCAGCAGGACAGCGGATTCGACGTCGAGGCTCTCGAGCAACGCCTCAAGATCCGCCGGCGCCGGATTCGGCAGAGCCGTGGGCAACGGGCGATACCAGCGCGAGCGGCGCACGAAATCTGTCTCGGGACAAAGGGCGTAGCACGGGATGTCGGTCTGCCGCAGAATGTTCAGGACCGCGGCCAGAGTGACACCGCCGCCAAGGGCGAACACAGGCGGTTGGTGCGTAAAACGGGCGGACGACGGCTGCTCAATATGAAAGTTAGTGGTCACGATGGTAGCGCGGCGGAACGCTGGAGGAGAGGAACGTCGGCCTAGTTGGCAGTGTAAGCACACTTCGGTTCGGTGTCAGTGCTGTGCGCCTATCGAAGGTCATCGGAGCGCCTCTCGTTGGTAACTCAAAATGGCCTGGAGGTAACCTCTATGGCTGAGGTGGATGCTGGGGCTGGGGACAAAATTGGCTTCCGAAGCCGCTGCTTACCCGATGTCTCCGTTATACTTAGCGATTGTTCCCCGGAAGCTGACGCCGCTCGCTGTAGTCGGGGCTTCGGCTGTCTTAAAAGAGGGTCGGTCCGGCTTCCAGCGCGAATGGGTCGAACGAAAACGAATGTCGGGTGAGGCGTAGGGGATGAATTGGTCGGAGCAGGTGGTCCTGGTTACTGGTGGGACGGGTTCTTTCGGCAAGAAGTTTGTGGAGATCATGCTGCGGGACTATCGCCCGAATAAGCTGGTGATCTTCAGCCGGGACGAACTCAAACAGCACGACATGCGTGCGGCGGGGTTCGACCATCCCAGCCTGCGCTACTTCATCGGAGACGTACGGGATCCAGCGCGGTTGGAACGGGCCTTGGCCGGAGTGAGTGTGGTTGTCCACGCGGCCGCCCTGAAACAGGTGCCCGCGTGCGAATACAACCCGTTTGAAGCGATCCAGACCAACATCATGGGCGGCCGGAATGTCATCGACGCGGCTATCAATCAAGGGGCCCGCCGCGTTCTCTTGTTAAGCACTGACAAGGCCGTCAATCCCATCAACCTGTACGGCGCCACGAAACTCTGCGCCGAGAAGATGTTCGTGCAGGCCAACGCCTACGCACGTACCAATGATTCGCGCCTTGCCTGCGCCCGTTATGGCAATGTCGTGGGCAGTCGGGGCGGAGTGGTGCCGGTATTTCTTGAACAGCGAAAACGGGGCAAGATCACGATTACGGACTCCCGTATGACCCGTTTCTGGATCACGCTCGAGAAGAGCGTAAGGTTTGTCATCCAGTGCTTAGAGGAGATGGAAGGTGGGGAGATCTTCGTGCCCAAGATTCCTAGCATGAGAATGCTGGACCTGGCCGAATCGCTTGCTCCGGGCTGCGAGATTGAGACCGTTGGCATCCGGTTGGGTGAGAAGCTTCACGAGGTGCTGGTGTCCGAGGACGAGGCCCGCAACACCCTGGAGGTCGGGGATATGTATGTCATTCAACCTGCACACCCTTGGTGGCGGACTGACAGCTGGGGAAAGGGAACTCCGTTACCCGACGGTTTCCGCTATGCGAGCGATACCAATCCGGTTTGGCTTACGACTGAGCAACTTCAGGAGTGGATCGCTTCCAGCGAGCGCGACATATCGCCAGTTCCAGTCTGACGCACGAAGGACATGTGCCCAATCCATGCAAGTCCGGAAGTGCTCGCCATCGATGGGGGATGTCCCGTCCGCAAGACATTGCTCCCCTACGCTCGCCAGTCCATCGACGAAGACGACATTGAGGCCGTGGTTGCTGTCCTGCGGTCTGATTGGCTCACCACCGGCCCGAAGGTCGATGAATTCGAGCACGCCTTTGCCGCTCGGGTGGGCGCAAAGTACGCGGTTACCTTCAGTTCAGGAACGGCGGCCTTGCACGGAGCGATGTTTGCCGCTGGCCTCAGTCCGGGTGAGGAAGCCATCACTTCGCCTCTATCTTTCGCGGCGACCGGAAACTGCATTGTTTACCAGGGCGCACGCCCGGTCTTTGCAGATGTCACCTCCGATACGCTTAACCTCGATCCGGAGCGCGTAGCAGAGCACATCACAGCAAAGACACGCGTCATTTTGCCAGTAGCTTATGCGGGGCACCCGGCAGATCTGCACCCCATCCTTGGGTTGGCAGAGAAGCATGAGCTCACGGTCGTCGAGGATGCCTGTCACGCTCTGGGCGCCGAGTACCGCGGGCGCCGCACCGGCAGCATCGCGCACATGTCGGTTTTCAGTTTTCATCCGGTGAAACACCTGACAACTGGCGAAGGCGGTATGGTCACGACCGATCGCGCGGACTTCGCCGAATCCCTGCGCCGGTTCCGGAACCACGGCATCTCGACAGACGCACGCCAGCGGCATTCCTCGGGGAGTTGGCGCTATGAGATGGTTTCTTTGGGATTCAACTACCGTCTGACTGACATCGCTTGCGCGCTCGGACTTTCGCAGTTAAGGAAGCTGGAGGCCAATCTCGTTCGCCGAAAAGAGATTGCCGCGACATACCATTCCGCCTTCAAGGACATTCCGGGCGTCATTGCTCCAAGAGTCCGAGAGGATGTGAAACCTGCCTGGCATTTGTATCCGATCCGCATAAACGCAGCCGCGCTGAACGCGGATCGCGATCGGTTGTTGCGCGCGCTGCGATCCGAGAACATCGGTGCAAACGTACATTACATCCCGCTGCATCTGCATCCCTATTACCGCAACCATTTCGGATACAAGCGCGGGGAATGCCCGGTGGCGGAACAGGCGTACGAACAGTTGATCAGCTTGCCGATGTTTCACGGAATGAGCGAAGAAGATGTGGAGGACGTGATCTCCGCGGTAAGGAAAGTGATGAATTACTATTCGCACCAGTTGCACCAAGGTTAGAAAGGCTCTGGCTCTGGGACCCAAGGCAATTGCGATGGACCTGTGCGTCACTCCCAAGGTGGATCGCTAAGCATGACTGCAGCGAGACCCCTCTTGATTCGTTGCGATGCTAGTGTCGCCATGGGAACGGGACACGCTATGCGGTGCCTCGCACTGGCGCAGGCCTGGCAGGACGCGGGCGGGAACGTTGTATTCGCGATGGCCGAAGCAACTTCCGCGATTGAAGCACGGCTCCGGATTGAAGGTGTCAAAGTGGTGCGTTTGCCCGGACCACCCGGGAGTGACGAGGATTCATCCCAAACGTCTGACGTGGCTCGCCAGGAGGGAGCCGAGTGGGTTGTGGTCGACGGATACCGGTTTGGTTCGCCCTATCAGCTGGCATTACGAGCGGCGGGGCTCAAGGTGTTGTTGGTTGACGATGACGGCAATGCGGCTCCGTACTCCGCAGATCTTGTTCTGAATCAAAATGTGCACGCCAGTGAGAGCCTCTACCGCGACCGCGCGGAGCACACGCGACTCCTCTTAGGCCCTCGATACATCCTGCTGCGGCGCGAGTTTGCGTTTTGGCGGAAACGACCGTTCGAGATTGCGCCGCGTGCACGCCGGATTCTGCTGACCATGGGCGGCAGCGATCCGGACAATGTCACCGAGCAGATTCTGAGAGTTCTTCTCGACGAGCCGAACCTGGAGCTAACGGTGGTAGTCGGCGGCAGCAATCCTCATCTTGCAAATGTTGAGCTATTGGTGGAGAAGGCGAATGGTTCGATTCGATTGTTGAAAGATGTCTCCGATATGGCAGCGTTGATGGTATGGGCGGACTTGGCCGTCGCGGGTGCAGGGACCACGAGTTGGGAGATGTGCATGCTGGGATTGCCAGCTGCTCTGTGTGTGCTGGCTCCTAACCAGGAAAGGATTGCCGGCGAACTGGCTCGGTTGGGAGCGACCACCAACCTTGGCTACGCTGGACAGGCACACGCCAACGAAAGGGGAAAAGTGCTGCGCGAACTCCTTCGGTCTCAGGCGAAACGATCGGAGATGTCATCACGCGGACGACAGATTGTGGACGGACTCGGAACAGAACGCGTGTTGGCATTCCTATGGGGAGACCCCGTGCTGCGTCGAGCCATTGACTCGGACTGCAGGAACTTCTGGGAATGGACGAATGACGCCGCGGCCGACTCCGCGTCGTTGGCCAGAGAATCCATTTCCTGGGAGCGGCACATGCAGTGGTTTCGTGCACGACTCGCAGACCCGCAGTCCATCCTCTACACTGCAGTAAATCGTCAAGGGCATTCGATGGGCATGGTGCGCTACCAGGTGGATGGGATGCATGCAGTGCTGTCGATCGTTCTGGGGGCTACCTTTCGTGGGAAAGGCAACGGGCGCAAGATGCTGTTTCTGGCCGCCGAGGAACTCTTTCGAAACTCCAGTGTCGCGGCGATCCATGCCTTTGTGAAGCTTTCCAACCAGCCTTCAGTACGTCTCTTTGAGAGCGCCGGCTTCCGAAAGGCAGGCATCGAAACTATGCACGGCGAACAGGCAATTCGGTACGTGCTCGACAAGAGTGTTTGTCATTAGCGCCACTTTAGAGAGATGGATTTGCTACTCGGACGCGACCAACGCAACAGCCGAGTCCACTGGGGCAGGACTGAGAAGCTTTCTCATAAATCCGTTTTGAAAGGGCGTGGCTTCAGCCGCGCCGTCCAGAGCCGTATAAAAGTTGGGGCTTTAGCCCCTGAGGAGATCGAAGCTTATACGTTTGGTCCATTATGAGATAGCTTCTGAGGGCAAGATTAGACTCGCACAGGTTCACTCCGAGTAACCGTCGGCGTTGTCATCATCGTCGTCCTCTTTGACCTCGCCGTCGTCCTCCTCTTCATCTTCTTCCTGTTCTTCGTCAGATTCTTGTCGCAACAGGACAACGAGAGCTACCGAATGACGAGAACCGTCTACGCCGAAGCTTGGTGGATATATTTTGGTCATCTTCCAATGGTACTCTCACGTTGGACAGTAGGCTCTCACAAACACTTGGAAAGCCGGGTCACTGGTGGGCTCGATTCGCCTATAATTCGATACCCGAAAGGAATCAACACAGATGGCTCACTTGGCACAGGTTGTCCGCAGTCTCGTAGCTCAACGCAAGCAAATAGAGGCGGAATTGAAACGGGTCACAAACGCGCTGTCAGCCTTAAACGGAGTCGGTGTCAAGGCGTCCACATTTCGCACCCGACCCACGATCTCAGCGGCAGCCAGAGCGCGAATTGCGGCCGCCCAAAGGGCACGCTGGGCGAAGTGGCGCAAAGCGAATAAGAAATCAAGATAGCAACCGCAAGGTGGATCCTATTCCCCTAATTTCCCGCAGGGCGACTCAAGGCCGCGCGGGGCGTGAAAAACCGAGTGGAACTCGGGCCAGCATCAATGTGCGCACCAAGCGCTCGCGCGAATGTCTGGTGCAGAACTACTCCGGGTGCGGAAGCCCAATCCGGCGCAACAAGTCGGCGTAGCGGGGATCGGAACGCATCCCGTCCCAGAACGGGTCTATTGCGAGATAGAGCATGCCCGCTGAACGTTCCTCGTAACCTTTTTCCAGCATTCGGAAGGCTTCGTCTTTCTCGCCGAGGCCCGCATAGATCGTTGCCAGTTGATAGAAATCGACATAAGCGTGCGAAGACAGCTCTTCAACTCCTTTGGCGATCTTCAGCGCATCGGCCCGCCTCCCCGAGACGGCATAAACCCAACCAAGGCCGTCTGCAACCAACTGGTTCTCGGCTGCGACGGCCTTGTCCGGTTCGGCGATTTTGCCGTACTCGGCAAGGGCTTGGGGGTACATCCCTTTCATCGCATAGGCCCAAGCCAGCTGAGCGCGAATGAATGCCGCACTAGGATATAGATCGAGAGCTTTCTGAAAATGAGGAATCGACTCATCGTATCGCCGCATCACTAAGTACGCATGCCCAAGACCGCCCATGGTTTGCGTTGAGACGGGGTCAAGCTCCTGCGCTCGCTTTATCTCACTTATACCTTCGTCAAATTGGGTTCTCGTCAGCAGGCATTCGGAATACCGGAAATGCGAGACAGCACTGTTGGGGTTTAGTTCGATAGCTGCCTTGAATTCTCGCTCGGCAGTTGGCCAGTCCCAATCGTAGAACCACTCAGCAAAGCCTAGTGCCGCGTGGGCCTCGCCCACCGTATTATCCAGTTCCAACGCCTTCATGGCTGCCGCTTTCGCCTTCGGAATAGTCTCTCGGGGTGAAACATAATTTAATCCCCCTCCGAGCGTATTGTAGGAATCAGCCAGACCCACGTAGGCCATCGCATAGCCGGGGTCTTTGTCGATGGCTTGCTGGAAATACTCTATGCTCTTGTTGAGTCCGTCCGCCGTCGATTGGTTCGCGACATAACGGCCCTTCAGGTAGAGTTGGTACGCCTCAGGATTGGTCGCGGATGCCTTCGCCAGACGGGTTTTGTCTTCACTGCTCAGCCGAAGCCGCAGATTTCCAGATATGGCACTTGCAATTTCCTGCTGCACCGACGCGACGTCCGCGAGCTTTCGGCTGTATTGCTCCCCCCAAAGCTGTTTGTCCTCATTGGCATCCACGAGTTCAGCGCTGATCGAGAGCTCGTCGCCTCGCTGCATAACTCTTCCCGTGACTAGCGCCTCCACTCCCAGTTCCTTCGCCACCTTTTGCGGCTCGATTTCGCGCTTCTTGTAACGGAAAGCCGACGTCCGTGAAATCACTTTGACATTCGGCAGCCCCGAGAGGCGGTCAATGATGCCCTCAGTGATTCCGTCGCTCAGGTATTCTGTGTTGGGATCACCATTGGCGTTGGCGAAAGGTAGCACGGCGACCGAGTTGATGCGGGTGTGCGTGCTGCCGCGAAAGTAGAACACGCCCACCCCAATCAGCGCGATGACGGATACCAACGCTATTGCGCTCATCACGATTGTCCGGCGCGACCAGCGAGAAGTGGGAACACCAGCCGCGATGGACTTCCCGCTCTCCGTGTCCCTCTTCAATCGCCGGAGGTCGGTTCGAATCTCGGAGGCATGCTGGTAGCGCAGGTTCCGATCTTTCTCCAGACACTTCGTAACAATCCGTTCCAGTTCGACTGGGAGATCGGGATTGAGTCGGACTGGGGGAACCGGAGCGCGGTTCAGAATCGAGTCAAAGATCACTCCCGACGTGTCCCCACGAAACGGGAGCGCACCGGTCGTCATTTCGTACAGCAACGCGCCGAACGAAAACAGGTCGGTGCGAGTATCAAGTTCCTTGCCCTTGACCTGTTCCGGAGACATATAGGCGACCGTGCCCAGCGTCGATCCTGGACTGGTAAGGTTCTCCTCCGAGCCGACGGTTGAGGCGTTCATGGAAACGCTCTCCGGCTTGTTCGAGACCTTGGCGAGCCCGAAATCCAGAATCTTCGCCTGACCTCGGTTG
>Ga0210401_10007966_pt1 | contig 10555 bp, 8 predicted proteins | sample IncBWH32MmetaG_FD_150866 | JGI IMG/M metagenome (GOLD analysis project Ga0210401, IMG submission 150866) | Forest soil microbial communities from Barre Woods Harvard Forest LTER site, Petersham, Massachusetts, United States - Inc-BW-H-32-M | ecosystem: Environmental > Terrestrial > Soil >... | reverse complement strand
CTTGTTCGCCGCTTTTTTGAGCATCGTCGGCCTGGTACTTGCGCTTCCTGGAGGCGCTTGGGCTCACGATGATTCCGATGATTTTTCCACCAAAACGCCCATCAAGCACGTCGTTGTAATTTTTCAGGAAAATATTTCCTTCGATCATTACTTCGGCACCTACCCGTATGCCGCGCCCAACGCCGATGGTTCGGTCTATTTCTCGCACCCGAAGGAAGACACCCCGCGCGTGAATAATCTGAAAAGCGCGGGCCTGCTCACAAATAATCCGAATGCCATCAATCCCTTCCGCATGGATCGCGCTTTCCCCAACACCTGCGATCAGGACCACGTTTATGGTGATGAACAATTTGTGTTTCACGGCGGATTGATGGACGGGTTCACGGGTACGAAGCCCGGCAGCACTGCTCTCTACAGCTGCAACGATCCGCACTACGGAAAGTTCAGCGTGATGGGCTATTTTGATGGCAACACGGTAACCGCCCTCTGGAATTACGCGCAAAACTTCGCCATGAGCGATAACCACTTCGGGACAACCTTCGGCCCCTCCACACCCGGACTCCTTAATTTGCTGGCCGGCTCCACCTACGGGGGAACCATTATGAAAAATTCGCCGGCTGGCTTTATTTCCGGCGGCACAACGTTTGGCACAGTGATCGGTGACGCCGATCCTTTTGGTGATATGTGCTCAGGCGCAACGCGCGGGCAGGTTCAAATGACCGTGAACCCCAGCGTTGGCGATCTCTTGAACAAAGCGGGAATCTCCTGGGGCTCGTTTATGGGCGGGTTCAATAGTTGCACGCAGACCACGACAGGGCTAACCGGCCTCGCTTCGAGCACCGATTACATTCCGCACCATGCCTTCACACAGTATTGGGCGTCCACCTTGAATCCGAATCACACCCCGCCTGCTAACCCCAGCTTGATCGGCACCTCTGATGGCATCTCCAATCACGAGTATGATCTCAGTTTGTTCTTCACAGCTCTTAAGGAACACAATCTTCCGGCGGTTAGCATTCTGAAGGCGCCCGCCTACCAGGATGGCCACGCGGGATATTCCGACCCTCTCGACGAACAGTTTTTCCTCGTCAACACGATCAATACCCTCATGAAATCCGATGAATGGAACGAAACCGCGGTGATCATCACCTGGGACGACTCTGACGGCTGGTACGACCATGTCATGGGTCCGATTGTTAACCAATCGAATGTCGTTGAAGACCAGCTGCTCGGCCCCAAAAATTGTGGCACTCCGAAACCAGTCGATTCACAGGGCGATCTGCAGAATGGCCGCTGCGGTTATGGTCCCCGCATTCCCCTGATGGTCATCTCTCCGTATTCCCGCAAGAACTACGTCGACCATCGTGTCCTTGACCAATCTTCGATTCTCAAATTTATCGAAGATAACTGGAACCTTGGGCGTATTGGAACCGGGTCGACCGACGCGATTGCTGGCTCCCTGAATGGCATGTTTGATTTTGATGGCCGTCAATTCGGGCAGGGATCCAGACTCATTCTTGATCCTAAGACCGGAGTGGTCGTCGATAGCAAGTAACCGCGGCTTCGGCATTTACATTGCCTGGTATCCCGATTCGTCCTCGTTTGTCGCGGGCGAGTCGGGATCTCCGTTTTATATGAAATATTTGAAAGCTTTCGGGCGGTGATGGTCAAATCGCGGACTAGATATCAGGGCTGTGTTGCGCGGTGAGAGACCCTATGTTAGCTTTTCATATGCTCGCGAAACAACTGTCCACTATTTGGGATTCGCGGGAATAGTCGCGTGAAACTACCGGAAGCCCTAAAATCCGCGGACCTCGAAGAAGAACAGCTGCTCCGTGCACTGGATGCGGACCGGCTCCCGCAGCATGTTGCCATTATCATGGATGGAAACGGTCGCTGGGCTCAGCGCAGGCACCTGCCGCGCGTAGCAGGGCATCGCGTCGGAACTCAAACCGCGCGAACGGTAATCGAAACGTGCGCGAACATCGGAATCAACGCTTTAACCCTCTACGCATTTTCCATGGAAAACTGGCGCAGGCCTAAAGCCGAAATCGATTTTCTCATGCGATTGCTGCGCGAATATTTGCGCAAGGAACTTCCCATCATTCATAGGAATAATATTCGCATGCTCGTGATTGGACGTCACGACCAGCTGCCGGACGAGGTTCGCGGGGACATCGAACGCGCCATGGAACAGACAGCAGGGAACACGGGCATGACCCTCGCCGTGGCATTGAACTACGGAGGCCGCGCTGAAATCGTCGACGCTTTTAATCGCATCCTCGATCGTGTTCGTAATAATGGCCTCGAGAACGCCGCTGTCGACGAGGAATTGATTTCTCAAAATCTCTATACCGCCGGATTGCCCGATCCCGATCTGCTCATTCGCACTAGTGGCGAAATGCGTGTCAGTAATTTTCTTCTTTGGCAGATCGCCTACGCCGAAATCTACGTCACCGAAACGCTGTGGCCCGATTTCAGCCGCGCGCAACTCTACGCCGCCCTGCTCGATTTTCAGAAGCGCGAGCGTCGTTATGGTGGTCTGACCGAAACGCGCCGCCGTGTGATGGCCTGACGCTGCGCCCGGATGTGCGGCATTCCGCGCGGCCACCCTTCAAGGCGATTAATCCCAACGCGACACTTTCAAATTATTTCCGTGTGATTGCAGGCCTGCATTGCGACAATGTAGGGACGTGGAATTTTGCGGACTAGTTCTTATGCAACGGTGCGATCATCGTTCTTTTTAAATTCGCAAAAGTATTCGCTGAAGAACGACTTGCAACTTCAAGAATAAATCGTCGATAAGGCGCATAACGGAAAGGGTCGAATGAGTTCAGGGACCGGCAAGCGAATACTGACGGCAGCCATCCTCATCCCTATCGTTGTAGTCGCCATCTGGTTCGGGCCCACGTGGCTGATCGCCATTGCTACAGCCGCGGTTGCGGTTCTGGCGCTGTGGGAATTTTTTTCGGTCGCGGAGCATCAAGGCTTTTACGCGTACCGCCTCTGGACAAGCCTTGCAGCCGTCGGAATCGTCGGCCAGCAATTTTATGCCTCTCGAATGGCCAGCGTCGTCAATCTTGGCGACATTTTAATCCGCGCCCCGCGCATCAATCTGGAAATGGTCTTGTTCGCATTTGTGTTGGGAATCGCCGCAATTTCCATAGGAACCAGCCGCCCGATGAACGAAGCCCTTCCCGCTATTTCCGTCAGCGCGGCCGGACTTTTATTTATCGTGCTGCCGTTCAGTGCAGTTGTCCGCCTCCACGGAGTTGACACTCTCGGCCCCATGCTTCTCCTCTTTACGCTGGTCATCGTTTGGGTGGGCGATTCCGTCGCGTACTTTGTCGGCCGCGGCATCGGGCGGTGGAAGCTGGCCCCGGAAGTTAGCCCCAATAAAACCTGGGAAGGCGCGATCGCAAATTTTTTAGGAGCGCTGCTGGTTGCCGCAATTTTCGGCTACTGGTCGAGAATCCCCCCGGTGCATATGCTGATTATGGCCGGCCTCGGTAGCATTGCTGGACAGGTTGGCGATCTGTTCGAGTCTGCGTGGAAACGTAGCGCAAGCGTCAAGGATTCCGGGTCCATTCTGCCCGGACACGGCGGCATGCTCGATCGAATCGATGCTTTGATCCTTGCCGCGCCCGCTGTCTGGTACTATTTTGAATGGATCGTATGGAAGAGAAATTAGAGGACAATCTTTGTGGGTCGCGGCTTCACAGGCTGCAGAAAAAGTACTTTTTGTCATCCCGTTCACGGTGAACGCTCACGGTGAACCGAGCGAAGCGAGGGATCTGCTTTTCTTCTCGGCTTCCAAGAAACAGCAGATTCCTCGGGCAAACACCGCCCTTCGGAATGACAAGGTGTGAGTTTTTCTGCAACCTGTTCAGCCACGACAAAAGTTCTACAAAGTGAGTTTGGCTTTAGCTCCTGAAGATTTACTGTTCGAAGGATTTGATATGCACTGGAGTCTTTCACTTTGAAGCAAATTGCCATTCTCGGTTCCACTGGCTCCATCGGACGTCAAACATTGTCCGTTGTGGAAGCCATGCCCGATCGTTTTGGCGTGGTCGCCCTGGCAGCCGGAAATAATATCGAAGAACTCGCGCAGCAAATATTACGGCATCACCCGGAATTGGTTTCCGTCGCCACTCCCTCCGCCGCCACGGCCCTCACGGAGCGCCTGCATGGCGTAGGCCCCGCGAAATTGCCAGAAATCCAGCATGGCGCCGCCGGAATGCTCGCCGTAGCCACGCATCCATCCGCCGCGACATTGGTCTCCGCGGCCGTCGGCGTTGTGGGCCTCGAAGGGACGTATGCCGCAGTAAAAGCAAGGAAGCAGGTCGCTCTTTCGAATAAAGAAGTCCTAGTGGCGGCAGGAGAAATTATTATGGCCGCCGCCCGCGAAGCGAATGTGGAGCTCCTCCCAGTCGATAGCGAGCATAACGCCATCCACCAGTGCCTGCGGGTAGGGAAGCACAACGAGGTAAAGCGCCTCGTCCTGACGGCCTCTGGAGGCCCATTTCGAAAGACGCCGCTCGCGCAAATGGCCGCCGCCACTCCCGAGCAGGCCCTGGCCCATCCCAATTGGGTAATGGGGCGGCGCATCACGATTGACTCGGCAACTCTTGTAAATAAAGGATTTGAGGTCATCGAAGCGCGCTGGCTCTTTGACATGCGCCCCGATCAGATCGAAGTCGTCATCCACCCGCAGTCCACAATTCACTCCATGGTTGAATACGTGGATGGTTCCATTTTGGCACAACTCGGCCCAACCGACATGCGCATGCCCATCCAATATGCGCTAACCTACCCTGAGCGCGCAGCATCCAATAATGTAGCCTTGGATTGGCGGAAGTTGCGCCGCCTCGACTTTGCCAAGGTTTCCACGCGACGCTTTCCGTGCTTGCGACTCGCGCAGGAAGCCATGCGCAAGCTCGGAGCTTATCCTTGCGCATTTAACGCGGCGGATGAAGTTGCGGTCGAAGCTTTTCTCGCGCGCAGGATTCCGTTCTCCGCCATTGCCCAGATTATCGAAGGCGTGATGACGCGAACTCCGCGAGTCAAAATGACGTCCATCAGCGATGTTTTGGAAGCGGATTTGGAAGCGCGCCGCATGGCGCGAGAAGAAGTAGAAAACAGGGTCGCGCGCAGCGCGGTCGCGTAAATTTAAATTGCAGTTCTAGAATTTCGTAGGAGAGTACACCGTGTCTGATTTTTTGGTGATGATTGTTTCAGTCTCTGTAGTCCTTGGCGTGATGGTCCTCGTCCATGAGTGGGGACATTTCATTGTCGCCAAACTATTCGGCGTCCGCGTCGAGATCTTCTCTATTGGCTTCGGCACACGTCTTTGGGGAATCAAGCGCGGGGACACCGACTATCGCCTCAGCGCCTTGCCGCTCGGCGGCTACGTGAAAATGGCCGGCGACAATCCGATGGAAGAGCGCAAGGGCGATCCTGATGAATTTCTATCCAAGCCCAGGTGGCAACGCGTGCTGATCGCGCTCGCCGGGCCTGCGATGAACGTAGTCCTCTCCATCGTGCTCATTGCTGGGATCTACATGCACGGCAGCAAGCAGCCTGCTTTCCTCGACAAGCCCATGATCTTGGCCGGAGTGCTGCCCGATTCCACAGCTCAAAAAGCCGGTCTTCAGGCTGGCGATCAGGTCACCAAAGTAAATGACAAATCGAATCCCACCTGGGATGAGGCGCGCCAGGAATTGATGTCCACATTACCCGGCCACAATCTCTCGATTGATGTGAATCGTGGTGGGCAATCCGTTTCGCTCTCCGTGCCCTCGGGTCAATCGCTCGAAGATATTTACGGGTTCCCCGCGGATCGCCTTGTGGTCGGGGCGGTTTCTTCCGGCATGCCGGCCGAGCGCAGCGGCTTAAAAGGCGGCGACGTAATCAGCAAAGTGAACGGAAAAGATTTAATCAGCCCGGTTGAATTTCCAACCCTGGTGCAGCAATCCCAGGGAGGTCCCATGAATCTGGAAGTCCAGAGGGGCGATCGCACGCTTCAAATTGATGTGCGCCCGCAGCAGGTCAGCGTCAAGAACGGCGTACCGCACTGGCAAATTGGTATCGGCATTCAAAGCGGTGATCTGGTCGAGCGTCGTCTGCCGTTGGGCGCGGCAATCGTCGATTCCACCAGCACAAACTTGTTGATGGCCCGGCAAATTGTTTTCGTTGTCGCCGAACTCTTCCGCGGAAACATGTCTCTCAAGCAGCTCGAAGGCCCCCTGGGAATTGCCAAAGCCTCCGGCGAAGCCGCGAAAGAAGGTATGGCGGAGCTATTCTCCCTGATGGCCATGATCGGCATGAACCTGGCTGTATTGAACCTGTTGCCCATCCCTCCGCTCGACGGCGGCCACATATTGATGCTCTTTATCGAAGGAACGATCCGGCGTGACCTGAGCCTGCGCGTCAAGGAGCGTTTCGTCACCGTCAGCATGGTGTTCCTGTTGCTGGTCTTCGCAATCGTTATGTACAATGACGTTTTGCGGCTGATTCCGCATCACTAGTTCGGATTTCACTCAACGAATCATGATCCGCAAAGAAGTGCTGTATCCGTGCGGGCCGCAAGGTTCGCGCATTTAGTAGCGCGGGCGTCTCGCCGGCAGTTTTGCGCATCTTAAGCACAATGCAAAAAGCCGGCGAGACGCCGGCGCTACCGAAGGCTCACTCAGCACCATGTCCACCACCGCACATCGAGTCTCCACCGGCGAACGCATCAACGCCCACGAGGGTCCCGGTCGCCTGCAGGAAGCTCTCACCAAGCAAGGCGTTCGCCTCACCCGTCAGCGAAAAATTATCCTCCAGGTGATGGACAGCGCCGAACGCCACCTCGATGCCGGCGCCATTCTCGATCGAGCCGTAAAAATCGATCCGCGAGTCCACCGCGTCACGGTCTACCGCACACTCGATCTCCTGAAGCGCAACGGCCTGATCGATGAACTGGATCTACTGCACCTGCGCGGCGATCAGCATTTCTACGAAAGCCACGGCCCGCGCGATCACATTCACGTCGCCTGCCTGAAATGCGGTACGGTCCGCGAATTCGAGTCGCCCATTTACGAAAAACTAAAAAAACAAATCGAAAAAGATTGCGGAATTGAAATCACGACAGCGCGCACCGAGGTAGGCGGCTACTGCGAAAAGTGCCGAAAAAAGCAGCAGTAATCATTTCGCCCGTAGAATTTTAACGAAATAAGCCGATCAGACGCGGGTCAATAGTTTCATTCCTGGCAAAAAATAAATCGAAGGGTGAAAGGCCGAAGGGTTTTCAAATCTCAAATTTGAAATTTCAAATCAGAAACAAAAATTAAGGCTTTCAAATTTCAATTCTGCAGCGAAATTCTAACCTCCTCGCACTGAACCATGCATAAGAATTTTAAATCTCAAATCTCAAATTTCAAATTTTGGATTGTGTATTAGAGCGATGAATTCGAGGATCGCGAGACAGAAATATGTAGCCTGGTTGTTCCGTCCTTCTTAATTTTCTGAATGCCAGTCACTTTTCCCTCGAACTGTGCGCCACGTTCCGTTCCGCAAAATATTTTCGCGCCGTTTCGATGTCCAGCGCAATTTGCGCGCGCAGCGCGTCCACGCCTGAAAATTTCTGTTCGTCGCGAATCCGTTGCAGAAATCTCAACTCCATTCTTCCGCCCGTCACACTCTTATCGAATCCCAAAAGGTGGCTTTCCACCGTAACTCCCGCCCCATTAAATGTAGGCCGCGTCCCCACATTTGTGACTGACGAGTACGTACTTCCGCTCAAAATCGATTCCGTCGCATACACTCCCAGCTTCGGCAGCAACTCTTGCTCCGGCGCCAGATTCAAGGTAGGGAAGAGAATCGTGCGCCCGCGCCCTTCGCCCGAGTGAATCTCTCCCGTCAGCGAAAACGGCCGACCAAGCAGCGGAATCGCCGCACTCACATTGCCGCTCGCAACTTCGCCGCGAATTGCCGTGCTCGAAACTATTTTTCCGCCCACCTCAACCGGCGGTACAATCTGCACCTCAAAGCCGGAGCACTTTCCGAATTCGCCCAGTAGCCGCACATCGCCTGCGCCGCGATGCCCAAATCGAAAATTTTCTCCCACTAATATGGCGCTCGCATGCAGCCCTTGAACCAGAATACGTTCGATAAATTCCTCGGCGGAAACCAGCGATAGCGCGTGATCGAATCGAAGCACGAGCGCCGCGTCCAACCCCAATTCCTCAAACCCCGCAAGCCGCTGCGAAAGCGTTTGAATCAGGAAAGGCGCGCGATTCGGAAGCAATACCCGCATCGGATGCGGGTCAAATGTGACCGCTGTACCTAGCTGTCCGGAAGCGCAAGCACGTTTCCGCACGGACTCCAGAATTTTCCGGTGACCCAGATGCAATCCGTCAAATGTGCCGACCGCGACGACCGTCTGTCGATCGCCGCCAATCTGGTGCGCCCAATCTTCAATCGAATTAAAAATTAAAAAACTCATCAGACGCGCACCTCGAAATGGAGCCCGTCGTAAGCCAGCGAAACATTGGGGTATCCGGCCTTCGCCAGTCGCGCAATCGTTTCGGCGTGCGGCAATTCGTGCGCAATGTGCGTGAACCACGCGCGGCGCGGCTTCAGCTCGCGAATTAATTCCAGCGCCTGCTCCACGGTCTGATGCATCGGATGAGGAACATCCCGCAGCGCATCAATAATCAAATCGTCCAAATCAGCGAGCAACGGTTTTGAACTCTCAGGCAGTTCGCTGAAGTCCGTAAGATATGCAGCCTTGCCGAATCGAAACCCAAGCACGCCCATGTCTCCATGTTTTGCTGGCACTGGAATAATTTGCACTCCTATAACCTCGAATGGCCCATCTATGGGCTTTAAGATAACTTGCGGAATCGCGCTGACCGCCGGCAGATTGTCAAAAACGTAAGCGAACGTTCTCTTCAGCGTGCCAATCGTTTCCGCGGACGCGTAAACAGGCATCGCGGATTTTTGGCGAATGTTATACGGCCGGATGTCATCGAAGCCCAAAATATGGTCCGCATGTCCATGCGTATAAAGAACCGCGTCCAGCCGGTCGAGTCCAACGCGCAGCGCCTGGTAGCGAAAGTCAGGAGTCGTGTCAATTACTACGGCATGTCCATTGTGAGTGAGCAGAATTGAGGGCCGCAGCCGCTTGTCGCGCGGATCGGTGGATGAGCACACGCTGCAGTGGCACGTCAGGGACGGCACGCCCATGGACGTGCCCGACCCGAGCACCGTAAGTTCGATTACTGATTGAGCAGAAGCGGGCAGGGTGAATCCTCGATCAGGGACGGGACTGAGCTTTTTCCTGCTTTGCCGCAGCCTTTGCCATTTCCATAAAGGCCAATTTCAAATTTCCAAGAACATCCAGAAGCAAAGTATCTTCTTCCGCCGCCAGATTTCCTAGCGTCTTCTCGCGGAGAACGTCGAGCATGTCAATCATCTCGCGCGCGCCTTCCAGATCCAGCATAGGCTGCCCCGTGCGCGGGTCCGCATAACCGCCCAGCAGCATGGCCGCGTTCTGCCCTAGTGATCGCACCAAATTCTCAAACGCAGGCGACCGCTTCGGCGAATCTGCCGCAACCGCCGCAGGCACGGCGCCAGAAGCCGCCATTTTTTGAGGTGTGGCGTTCATTTCGGCAGGTACAGATGCCGCCGCAATGGTCGCAGGCGCAGCATTCGATGCGCTCGGCGCCGGAACCGCTTCGCGCTCGCGGTCCTGCTGCTCCGCAACTTCTTTCCGGAATTCTCCCTCCGGCGTAAAAAGCCTGCGGTCTACAACCTTGAAACTCTCATCCTGTTTTGAATCAGCCAACGAAATCCCCCTGAATCAATTACCCACCGCAGCGTTCACGATCCAGCAGTTTAGCATCGCACAGCGCAGCCGAACAAGTGCTCACCTGATCCTTATAATTCGCCGCATCATAAAAGCCGTTCGTCCGGATCCTTCCGATTGATCGAGATTCGCAATTCACCGAAAGTAAAAGTCACGTAGGGGAGAAATATTTTAGCCCACCACGGAAGTGGTGTGAAGCGAAGTCAAATCTAAGAAAGCCCCGTCAGGGGCGACACAATGCGCCAAAATGCACCCTACACCCCCATAACCCGCCGCCTCCTCTTGTGAATTCGCCACACCTGCCGTAAAGTTTCCTTTGACCCAAGGAGCTAACCGTTCCCGTGACTTCCCATCGATCCAAGCCCTCCTCCTCCTTAAAACGCAGGAAGCCCACTAAAAAATCCGCCACGAAGTCTGCCCGCCGACAAGAAGCCGAATCGCGCCCAGCGATCTCAAAACAACTAATCGCGCAAATCGGAAAACTCTTCACCGACCTGGTCTCTGTCCAGGCCAGGCTGCGCGCTCCCGGTGGCTGCCCCTGGGATCGCGAGCAGACTCACGCGAGCCTCCGCACCTACCTGATCGAGGAATCCTATGAAGTGCTCGATGCGATCGAGTCCGAGTCCCCAGAAGAATTGGCCGAGGAACTAGGCGACCTCCTGCTTCAAGTCCTGTTTCATGCCGATATGGCGCGCGAAGCCGATA
>Ga0210401_10007965_pt1 | contig 10555 bp, 6 predicted proteins | sample IncBWH32MmetaG_FD_150866 | JGI IMG/M metagenome (GOLD analysis project Ga0210401, IMG submission 150866) | Forest soil microbial communities from Barre Woods Harvard Forest LTER site, Petersham, Massachusetts, United States - Inc-BW-H-32-M | ecosystem: Environmental > Terrestrial > Soil >... | reverse complement strand
GCGCTTCTGTTTCGCGATGGGGATGAGATCCTGATCCAGAGTCGCGACGAAAAGCCGCTCAACCGCTACTTTCCCGAGCTGCTTGAGCCGTTGCGCTCAGCGTTGTCTCCGCGCTGCGTCCTCGACGGAGAGATTGTCATCGTCAAGAATGACGGACTCGATTTCGACGCGCTGCAGCTGCGCCTCCATCCAGCTGCATCGCGCGTAAATCTACTCTCCCAACAAACTCCATCGTCATTTGTGTTTTTCGACCTGCTTTGCCGGGGAGACCGCGATCTGCGAGGCGAGCCATTCCAGACCCGGCGCCACGAGCTGGAATTGATGATTTCATCGGCGGAGCCACCTATCCATCTCACGCCGGCAACCTCCGATCACAGTGTTGCCTCCGACTGGTTTCGTCGTTTTGAGGGCGCAGGCTTTGACGGTGTCATGGCCAAGTCCGCCTCAGGAACCTACGAGCCAAACAAACGCGTGATGCTCAAAGTCAAACACGAGCGCGACTGCGACTGTGTGGTGGCAGGATTTCGTTGGCACAAAAAAGGCGATCGGACCCTCCTAGGCTCATTGCTCCTCGGCCTCTTTGACGATGCCGGTGCTTTGCAGCACGTTGGGGTTTGTTCGAGCTTCAACGTTGAGAAGCGCAGGGAATTCGTGAAATTCCTAAACCCTTACCGCAGAGACGCGCTCGTCGCCCACCCCTGGAAGCATTGGGCGGAGGGCGGAACCGAGCCTGGTGAAGCTGGAATCGCTCATCGCATGCCGGGCGGGCAGAGCCGCTGGAGTCAAGGCAAGGACCTATCGTGGGAACCGCTGCGACCCGATCTGGTGGTCGAAGTCGCTTACGATCACATGCAGGGCAGTCGGTTCCGCCATATCGCGCAGTTCCGCAGATGGCGAACTGACAAAAAGCCGAGCTACTGCACCTATGCCCAGCTCGAAGTCGTTCCCCCGCAAGAGCTGACGGCGATTTTCCCCCGGGGGCGCTAAGTCTGGCGCCCGCTACTTATCTGCTCTTTTTCTGCGCCATTCACGCGTCGGATCATCATCGGGGTCGGGAATTTCTTGCGGCGGGCGAAGCGCCTCCGGCACGTGACGCAGGTTGACTCGGATCCGGGTCCACGTTGATGACCTGCCTCGCATAGAGTCGACCAGCACGTCGTCTACCCTAAGGAAACCGGCCATCCCGGCGTGTTTCCTCTTCCACCTTTCGAGACCCGCCAGCGCTGCTCCTTTATCTGGAGAGTTGGCAACCACGATGAGCGGCATCTTGACCCGCGGCTTCTTTACCGCTGATTTAGCGCGTGACGGAGCTATTCGCGCCGCTTCCCCTTTCATCTTGCGAAAGTGTGGCGGCCAGGGCGCGTCGCCCAGACCGGCAGCTTCGTCTTTTTCCGCAAGCGCGAGCAACTTTTCAAGCAAACCAGGCGCGGCGTCCATATCCGCGTGCGGATTGCCGATTTTCGCGAAGCGCTCCGGAATCGTGAATATCGTGAAATCGGCTGGGTCACAGTCAGGGACCTCGTGCCAATGAAGAGGAGTCGAGACACGGGCATCGGGAAGCGGACGCACCGAATACGCAGAGCACGTGGTCCGGTCCTTCGCATTCTGGTTGTAGTCGAGGAACACGCCATGTCGCTCTTCTTTCCACCATTTCGAGCTGGCCAGAGCGGGCACACGGCGCTCGACTGCGCGCGACAGGGCGACAGCCGCGCGGCGTACTTCAGCGAACGTCCAGCGCGGTTCGATACGCACATTCACGTGCATGCCGCGTGAGCCGCTGGTCTTGGGCCATCCGCGAAGCCCTACCTCTTCGAGGAACCCCTTCACTTCGAGAGCAACATGGCACACATCGGTCCAATTAACACCAGGACCCGGGTCGAGATCGATCCGCAATTCGTCGGGGTGCGCGAGATTGCCGGAGCGAACCGGGTGCGGATGTAGTTCGATGCAACCCAGATTAACGATCCAGGCGAGCCCAGCCACGTCATCGACCACGATCTCTTCAGCAGTTCGGCCCGAAGGGAATGACAGCGTAACGGTTCGCAGCCAAGGCGGCCGCTGAGCAGGCGCACGTTTTTGATAAAACGCCTGTCCTTCGGCGCCGTTGACGAAACGCTTGAGAACAATTGGACGATCCTGAATTCCGGCAACCGCGCCCGACGCAACGGACAGATAGTAGCGTACAAGATCAAGCTTAGAGATTCGTGCCTGCGAAAAATACAGCTTGTCGGGATGCGTGATACGGACTTCGCGTCCCTCGAAAGACAGCACAGTGCTGGCGGCTTCACCTGCCACTCATTTAGGCTACCACCCCCATGCTGTACGGTGCGCGGATTGGCTAGTCCCGATTTCCGGCCGCCTGACGGTCACTGGGAACTTAAGGACGGTTTCATTTCTAACTTCCGGATTGCCGACCACTCGGAAGGCGGCCAGACCGGTCGATACAAGGGCGTTTCCCGGTGCTAAACTCCCCGAAGCATCCATGGCTCGAAAGATGGCGGATCATAAGTCTGTCTGATTCCTAGTTCACCACAAGTGAGGCGGCAGCATGGATGATGCGGCGACCTTCGTTTGCAAAGCGCCGTAAGGCGCGTAACACAACTGCGCCGTTATCGCGTTTCGGCGATATAATCGCCCCGATATCAGGTGGACGCAATGCGGACCGCATGCGTTATCGGCTTAATTCCCGTTTCCCTTGTTCTTGCTCCCCTGAGTTATGCCCAACACGGCGGCGGGCACATGGGCGGCGGGTTCTCTGGCCGAGGTACTTTTTCTTCCGGCCATCCTTCAGTTCCGGTTCGTTCGGGTGTCGTTCGCCAAAAGTATGCTGGTCGCACCTATTACCTGAAGGGCGTTGCTAACAGTTGCGTCTTAGGTTCTTACTCATGAACACCGGCTGGTCTGGAAAGTGGAGCGGTGAGGTTAGAAGGATTCTCTTTCTCATACTTATAGTTCCAGCCGCGTATGGGCAGACGCGCGTCCCGGAGCAACCCGCAAACCCTTCCGGGCCGCCCGCCGCAACGGCGCGCGCAATCATTGATCAATATTGCGTACCCTGCCACAACCAGAGGCTGAAAACAGCGGGCTTGATGCTGGACAAACTGGATTCCACCGAGGTTCGCAAGGACGCCGAGGTTTGGGAAAAAGTGGTGCGCAAGCTTCGGGCCGGGATGATGCCTCCCTCGGGTTTGCCGCGTCCCACTCCGGCCATCTACGAAGCGCTGACCACATCGATCGAAAACGAACTCGACCGCGACACCGTAACCCGCCTGCCTCCGCCGGGTCTGCACCGCCTCAATCGCACCGAATACGGGAATGCGATTCGTGATCTGCTAGCTCTGGAAATCGATCCAGCGAAGTTTCTGCCGTCGGACGATTCGACGCGCGGGTTTGACAATATCGCAGGTGCCTTATCGTTATCGCCGGCGCTGCTGGAAGGATTCACGTCGACTGCGGCGAAAATCAGCCGTTGGGCCGTTGGCGATGTTACAGAACCGTCATTGTCCACCTACCGCGTGCCGTCGGACACCTCTCAGGACTACCATCTTGAAGGCCTTCCTTTCGGAACGCGCGGCGGATTGATTGTGCAGCATGAGTTCCAAGCTGACGGTGACTACGTCTTCAAGCTATTCCCCATCAACCAGGGCCTCATGGACAACAATCGCGCGTTTGGAGAAATAACGGGGGAAAAACTGGAACTCTTGGTGGATGGCGAGAGGGTACACCTCTACGATTGGGATAAGGATCTGGCGCGCGGCTCCGCGGTGCACGCCGGCACAGCCGACGTTCATTTTCATGTTAGAGCAGGCGTGCACGGGGTAGGCGTCACTTTCCTTGCCACTCAGTTAGCGCCGGGTAGCGACCTGAATCAGCACTTTCTCCGGAGCACGATTGAAACAGGCGGTCTGCCTGGATTTAAGTTCTATCCTCATGTAGGCAAGCTTGAGATCCTCGGCCCCTTCAATCCGGCCGGCGCCACGGATTCGCCCAGCCGGCGGAAGATCTTCGTGTGCCATCCCGCCAGTACGACGGGAGAGACCGAGTGCGCGAAGGAGATCGTAAACACGCTGGCCCGCCGCGCCTTCCGCCGGCCAGTGACCGACCAAGATACAGAGTTGCTTATGGGGTTCTACCAGGAGGGTCGCAAGGAGGGGAATTTCGATACCGGGATCGAAAGGGTGCTGCAGCGCATCCTCGCCGACCCGGAATTTGTGTTCCGCAAGGAAGCCGAGCCTCCTGGCGTTCCCGTAGGCGGTACGTGGAGGATCAGTGACCTGGAGTTGGCGTCGCGTCTGTCTTTCTTTCTTTGGAGCAGCATCCCTGATGACGAGCTGATCACGCTGGCAAGCCAAAATAAACTACATGATTCTTTAGTGCTCGATCAACAGGTGCGGCGGATGCTTGCTGATCCACGTTCGGACCAACTGGTGGCCAACTTCGCCGGGCAGTGGCTGAACTTGCGCGCGTTGCAGTCCTGGGCTCCGACGGCGGCGCTATATCCGGATTTCGACGACAATCTGCGACTGGCGATGCGAAGGGAGACCGAACTGTTCATAGGCAGTATCGTGCATGAGGACCGCAGTGTAATCGATCTGCTCGACGCGAATTATACGTTCGTGAACGAGCGGTTGGCGAAACACTATGGAATGCCAAATATCTACGGGAGCAACTTCCGGCGAGTGGAGCTTTCGCCGCAATTTGATATGCGCCGAGGACTCCTTGGTCAAGCGAGCCTTCAGACCATATCGTCGCAACCCCAGAGGACCTCTCCGGTGGGGCGCGGCAAGACCATCCTGCAGGTTTTCCTCGGTGTAAGCCCTCCCGATCCTCCTCCCAACGTGCCGGCGTTAAAGGACCAAGCCAGCTCGGTCCACGCCGGCGGCAAGCCGACCATGCGCCAGCAGATGGAGATGCACCGTAAGGTGGAGCCTTGCGCCAGTTGTCACAGGATCATGGACCCAATCGGCTTTTCCATGGAGAACTTTGACGCCATCGGAAAGTGGCGCATCACGGATGATGGAAGCCCTATCGATGCCTCCGGCGTACTCGTAGACGGCTCCAAACTGAACGGGGTAAAGGGACTGCGGGAAGCGCTTCTGCGCTACTCGCCCCAGTTTGTCCGCGTCATCGTCGAGAAGCTGCTGATTTACGGTTTAGGCCGCGGAACGGATTATTACGATATGCCTTTGATTCGCTCCATCGTGCACGAGGCGGAACCAAGCAACTACCGGTTCTCATCCCTGATCCTCGGCGTGGTAAAAAGCGACGCGTTCCAAATGAATCAAAAGCTTGCGGCCGGTTCCCAGACCCAGGCTATCTTGAGATTTTCGGGCGGCCCATAATATGGAAGGGAGGAGAAAATGTTTGTAACCAAGAAACACCTATCCCGGCGCACCGTCCTCCGCGGAGCCGGAGCCGCGTTGGCGCTGCCACTGCTGGACTCGATGGTGCCGGCGCAGACGCCTCTAGTCAAGACGGCGGCCAATCCAAAGACGCGCTTCACCGGTATCTTTGTTCCGCATGGTGCGGCGCCAGGATGGTGGGTGCCGGAGGCGGGAGGTCCGGGCGAACCGAAGTCGGAGCCGCGCAGCAAGAATTTCAGGTATCCGATGATCTTGGAGCCGCTGGAACCGTTCCGGGATCGCACGGTGATTCTGAGCGGGCTGTGGTCGAAGTCGGCCGAGCCTCCTCCAGGACAGACTGGCGCCGACCATTGGGTCGCGGCGGCCTTTTTGTGCGCCAATAAACCGAAAAAAACCACCGGCGCCGACATCTACGATGGCACAACCATCGATCAGATCATCGCCCTGAAGATCGGCCAGGAGACGCTGTTGCCCTCTCTTCAGCTGGCGCTGGAGGACCCCGGAGCCAACTCGAGCAATTGCGGAGAGGGTTATAGCTGTACTTACTCGAACACCATCTCGTGGGCCACGCCCACGCAGCCGCTGCCCATGGAGCTAGATCCGCAAGTGGCCTTCGAGCGATTATTTGGCGCCGGCGGCACGGCGACGGAGCGAGCGGCTCGCAGAGAGCAAGATCGCAGCATCCTGGATTCGGTCACCGAAAGCTTGGCTCGATTCAAGAAGGACCTTGGTCCAAGCGATCGCTCCCGCCTCGATGAGTACGAGACGGACATTCGGGAGCTGGAACGGCGCCTGGAGATCGCCAAAAAGGCCGTTGGCGCCATTTCGACCGAAGGAGTAGTCGTCCCGGCCGGCGTGCCGGAGTCGTTCGACGAGCATGTGAAGCTGCATTTTGATCTACAAACGCTTGCTTTCCAGGCCGACATCACGCGGGTTTCCACAGTTCTGTATGCTCGCGACTTAACTGCCCGGTCTTATCCGGAGAGCGGCGTCAACGGCGGCTTTCATGGGATGTCGCATCACGCGGAGAATCCCGATATTATCGCGCAATACGCGAAGATCAATCGGTACCACGTGAAGTGCCTGGCGTATTTCGTTGACAAGCTGAAGAGGACGCAAGACGGAGACGGCAGCTTGCTGGACCATTCGCTGATTCTCTATGGCAGCAACATGGGCGACTCCAATCAACACTTGCACTACGATGTGCCTCACGTGCTGATTGGCGGAGCGTCCGGGCAACTCAAAGGGAATCGTCATGTGGCTTATCCGAGCAAGACCGTTACGACAGGGAATCTTCTGTTGAGCATTCTGGACCTGTACGGGGTTCACCAAGACGGCATCGGCGACAGCACCGGAGCGTTGCCGAATCTTGTGTAACGGCTGACGGAGGAAGATTAAAGAAACATGCGTGTTCGCCAGGCAATCATGGCTTGTTGTGCAGGGCTGTTGATTTATCCGTTGGCATCTGGAGCTGCAAATAGCCCCGTGGCTGACGCCGCCATGAGAGGCGATAAGGCCGCGGTGCGATCTCTGCTCGAGCAAAAGTCGGACGTAAACGCTCCCCAGGCCGACGGAGCCACCGCGATCCAGTGGGCTGCGTACAAAGACGACCTGGAGACGGCGGACCTGTTGATCACCGCAGGCGCAAATGTGAAGACGCCGAATCGCGAAGGAGCCACTCCCCTTTACTTGGCCTGCATCAACGGTAGCGCAACCATGATCGGCAGACTCTTGAAGGCTGGCGCCGATCCGAACGAGCGCGGGCCGCAGGGAGAAACTCCCCTTATGCTGGCTGCGCGAAACGGGAACGTGGACGGGATCCAGGTACTGCTGGATCAGAAAGCGGATGTCAACGCAAAGGATAAGCTCCGCGGAACCACAGCGCTGATGTGGGCGGCTGAGCAGGCGCATCCTGCCGCCGTTCAGCTATTGATCGAGCGTGGAGCGGACGTTCTGGCTGCGTCGAACCCAGATACCAGGAATGCCAGGAATAATCTTGCCGACACGGTGACCAAACGATTGAATTCCAGACTAGGCGTTCTAGGCCAAGCCCGAGCGGGCGCAACCAACAAGAGTGCGCCGGGAGCTTCGCCTGTTCCGGCCGTCGCGGCGGGTGCACAAAATCTGCCGGAGCCGCTTGGAGAGGATGCTGAGGCTTTCCTTGCTCCCTCGGAAAAAACGGATGGCGGTGGTTTAACTCCTCTGGTGTACGCAGTCCGCGAAGATTGCCTGGAGTGCGCCAAGATTCTGGTACAGGCGCGCGCCGATGTGAATCAGCGAACGCATTATGGGTGGACTCCCCTGCTCGTGGCGACGCAAAACCGGCACTACAAACTGGCGGCGTATTTGTTGGATAACGGCGCGAATCCGAACATCGCGAATAACGGCGGCTGGACGCCCCTGTATCTGGCGACTGATAACCGCAATATTGAAAGCGGCGACTATCCGGTGCGCACGCCGGATATGGACCATTTGGACTACATCAAGTTGCTCTTGGCCAAGGGTGCGCAAGTGAACACACGAATCTGCGGAATGGAATCGACGCCGGCGAAATGCATTGGCGACAGCACCGAGACGCGAAATAATTTCACCATGCAATGGCTGTTCGAAGACGGCGCGACGCCCTTCCTGCGCGCAGCGCAATCCGGCGATGTCACCTTGATGAAGCTATTGCTGGACCACGGTGCGAATCCAAAAATCTTTACGGCTCATAACGTAACGCCCTTAGCCGTATCTTCGGGCATCGGATGGGTGGAGGGTGTTACCTTCGAATGGTCGGAGGCCGAGAGCCTGGATGCTGTGAAGATGTGTCTAGCTCTGGGTATCGATCCGAACGTGGCCGATGACGAAGGACGCACCGCGTTGCACGGCGCAGCCCACAAAGGAAGGTCCGAAGTGATTCAACTCCTAGTGGATCGTGGCGCTAAGTTGGACGCGCACGACGGCGGGAGCCGGGACAGCATAAATGGTGCGTTGCTCGGAAAAACATGGATTCCACTGGATTGGGCGCGCGGCCTGGTTCGAGTCGGCGTGCAATCTGCCATCCCACACCCTGAGGCCGAAAGGCTTCTCATCAAATTGATGACCGAGCGGGGTCTTGCCATCCCACCTCCGCCCGCGTCCTCCATTTGCCTAACCAAAGGTTTCAACGGCTGCCAGTAATCCTTCACCTGCTATTTTTGTCGCCTACGGGTTGGCTGCGCTAAACGTTCGGTCGAACTTTGGGTCTTCCTCCGCGCGAGTACCGAAAGCGATTCGCGTCCGCCTCCTGACAAATCCAAATAACTGTGTAATGAGATAAATCTTCTTCGCCTTAATGCTATAAATCAGTGCGGCCATGCCCGACCAAGAACAGCGTCATGAAATGCATGCAGACGCCACCCGTGTGTCTCAGGCACACCCGAGCGAGGTCGGAACCGAATGGAGTACATGGCGGCCGTTACACCTGCCTATTTTCCGGAATCTGCTGGTTGCCGACCTGGTCTCAGATATGGGCACGTTTATGCAAGGTGTTGGTGCCGCATGGCTGATGGTTTCGCAAGGAGCCGGGCCGCTGCTTGTGGCGCTGACACAAACTGCTTCGGCATTTCCTTTTTTTCTTCTCGCGCTGCCTGCAGGAGCTCTAGGCGACATCTTTGATCGGCGGAAACTAATACTGACGACGGAAGTGTGGATGTTCTCCGTAGCCGTAGCGCTCGCTATTCTGACGGTGCTGCATTTAATTACGCCTTGGGTACTGCTCCTTTTGACACTTGCTTTGTCGATTGGAGATGCGCTCGAAGCGCCGACCTGGCGAGCGCTCCTTCCAGAACTGGTCCCGCAACAGGGGTTGATGCCGGCCATTGCTCTAAACGGGATTGAATTTAATTTGGCCCGCGCGCTCGGTCCAGCGCTGGGTGGATTTCTGATAGTGGCGGCAGGAATTGGCACTGTGTTTTGGCTGAATGCCGCATCGTATCTCGGCGTGCTATGGGTAATTGCGCGGTGGAAACGACCGCCAGATCAGCCAGGCCCGCTGCGAGAGCCCGTGTCGGGTGCGATCCGCGCGGCGGTTCGGTACACAAGAAACGCGCCTGACATTCTGACCGTTCTCGGACGGATTGGATGCATCATGTTTTTTGCAAGTGCGTTTTGGGCGCTCCTGCCGACCGTCGCTCACGAATTGCGACAGAGCGCCACCCTTTATGGACTGCTCCTGACTGTCTTTGGCGCTGGCGCAGTGCTAGGAGCCATGGCGCTACAGCGAACACGTTCATTGTTCTCGTCCGATGCGCTGCTCGCACTTGGGACAACTGTTTTTGCTGGGTCACTTTGGGGCGTCGCCGCATTCAAATCCGTAGCACTCCTATCCGTTGCCATCTTGTTTGGCGGAGTGGCATGGACCGCAATCATCTCTTTAATGACCACGGTCATGCAGAACTTGGCACCGGATTGGGTGCGCGCGCGTGCAATGGCTGTGTTCATGCTCGTGTACATGGGAACGTGGACAGCCGGCAGCACTTTTTGGGGATATGTCGCAGGCCGGCAGGGTACACACATTTCTTTGATTGCCGCAGCTACTGGCACGGCCGTTTGTCCAATATTGATTTTGATTTCGCGTTTGCCCGATACGCCTGTGGATCTTGGAGCTTGGGACCACTGGGGCAAACCGGTGCTGGTTGGAGACGTAGACCCAAGTCAAGGACCCGTACTGGTTACAGTGGAATATGAGCTTGAGCCGAGGAAGTCGGACGAGTTCCTGGAGGCTCTCCACAAATGTGCACGAGTGCGACGGCGGGACGGAGCATCAAGATGGGGCGTTTATCGCGATACTGAGCATCCGGCGCACTACATCGAAACGTTCATCGTGGAATCTTGGGCGGAGCACTTGCGACAGCACGAGCGATTGACGAGCTCAGACCGCGAGCTTGAGGAAAACGTGCGTCGTTTTGAATCGAAGCCTATCAAGGTGAGGCATTTCATCTATGCGCGTAGCAAACGTGGTCGGCAGTAAATGGGGGACGCGAACTGAAGAGGCGGGCAGAAGCCACGTGAAGCGTAAAGCGATACCCCGGATTGTTGTTCTTGCATAGCCTTCTTTCCAACCGCGATCGCGGACCATGTGTTTGGGTGTCAAACCGCACATCCGGACTATAATCGCCGGATGGCATCCGCGGCAGATGGCTCCCCACGACCTGCCCCAGCGCTAGACG
>Ga0210401_10007961_pt1 | contig 10558 bp, 14 predicted proteins | sample IncBWH32MmetaG_FD_150866 | JGI IMG/M metagenome (GOLD analysis project Ga0210401, IMG submission 150866) | Forest soil microbial communities from Barre Woods Harvard Forest LTER site, Petersham, Massachusetts, United States - Inc-BW-H-32-M | ecosystem: Environmental > Terrestrial > Soil >... | reverse complement strand
GCGTAAGTCTTACTGTCGCGCGCCGCCGCTGGCGGTGTCTTTCGACGCCGCCGGCACAATCCGAAGCGCAAAGCGCTTCTTAGAAAAGAGAAAGCTATGGTCACCGTCAAAATCAAGGGTGGCACTCCCGAGGGAGGGCAATCCTTGTGTGTGACATGCCGCTGGGCCCATATCGTGAAAGGGTTTAGTGCTTCGCAGGAGATAGTCCGTTGCCGTTGGGTCGCCGATGATCCGCTGGTGCAATTTCCAGTGAGTCAGTGCAGTTCCTACGACGACCGGCTGCCCTGCAAGCGCGATATGGAAAAAATCGCGTGGATACTGCTGACCAAAACGGCGGGCCGAAGCATCGGCTTCGTCACGGCCAAGCAGTTTCTGGCGATCGAAGGGGATGATGCCGAAATCATTCCTGCCGCGCGGATAAACCAGATGAAAACAGGAGGGTGAAGTTCAAAGCTCTCCTGGGAAAGGAGAAGCCATGACCCTGATTCGCCTGCTGCGGTACGCGCCGGAAGCCGCCACCGGACTGTGCGCCACCTGCACCTGGGGCACAGTCCGCAAAGGCTTTCGTGAAAACGAAGCCGAAGCGTTTTGCCGCCTCGTCGGCCCGAACTCGCGCGTCCCTTACGCGGTCCGCGAGTGCAACGACTACTGCGACCGGCGCGTCCGCATGACCGCCAGCGAAGCCCGCCGTTATGGCTTCGTGACCGAGATCCGGTTGGATGCGGAAGAGATTCGTTCCGCCTCCGAGGACTAGCCCGCATAGCCTGCCCTTTGTGCCTTCTACAAAGGGTGGGCTCTTTCCGGGCAAGATGCGTAATGCGACGAGCAAGAATTCTGCAAACTCAGGGAACTTGGCTTCCCTGTGGTGGACAGGGTTATGGAGAAAAGCAAAGGGTGTTTTAACTTCTGCGGGCGTATACGGTTTCGTTCGTTTGAGTTAGCTCGGCGCCGGGACGCCAAATTCAGTTCCCCGGTTGGCATCCGATATGCTCATTCAGTGCTTGCGGGCTACTTGGCCGGACGCCTCAATCCCCACGGCCCCTTACGCCAAGGGAAACCTAAATTTGACCGGACCGGCGAAGCTAGCCCGCGCCAATTTTGTATTGTCTCTGCCCAGTCGCAGACAGATCGTCAGGTGAGACCATGTGGCAGAAAAATTGTCCGGTTTGCCGGAAGCCCCTCGAGAAGAAGCACCCTGCGGAAACCATCCCCTGCCCCTGCGGCAAGTATGTCTGGAGGGGATAGCGCTACCAGCAACTAGCCGGTAGATTCGCGCTACGCTCCTTCGCAAGCCCAAAGTGTGGGTTCTCTCTTCTCCATTCCAAGCTCAGTGCTCTCTGCCTGCCCTGAGCGAAGCCGAAGGGTGTCCTCTGTGGTGAAATTTCTTCCCGCAGGTGGCCGGGGCCACCCGCAGTGCGGATTGGCGGTGGCCTGGGATTGCCAACTCCGCTCCATCCCGCTTAACCCGCTGTATTGAGGACTGTTGGCTCACCCATGACGTTTGCCCTGTTCAGCGTTCGCACATCGCGGTAATATTCAGAGGTGATTTGCCGCCGCACGATTGCGCTTTTCGTTGCCCTCCTTGGGATGGCTTCTCCTCTGTTGGCCTGTTTGCCGAGTCCGTCCATGACATCCGGCGAAATGGAGTGCTGCAGGAAAATGGCGGGTAATTGCGACATGGGCGGCGGTAACCACAAATGCTGCGACGTGACGCTCAACCATGCGGCTCCCGTCGCCGTGATCGTGCATAGCTCCAGTCTCCACGCGCTCGCTCAACCCATGATCCTCGTCGATGCGCGCACTGAACTTGCATCGCCTCGCCTCGTCGAAAGAATCATCTCTCCGAGCGTAGTAGCCTCTCCATCACCTCCCGGTTCTTCAACTGTTCTAAGACTCTGATCCCTCCGTTTGCGGTCCGTGAAAACAGACACACGCCTACGTGTGTCTGAGCTCGCATATTCGGGGGGAATCATGAAGCTATTGTTTATGCTGCTGTGTTGCTTGTGTTTGGTGCCCAACGCGATTGCGGACGGGCATGGCCCTGTCTTTGGCCTCGCCACACCCACCAATTCACAAGGCGAATGGAGCTTCGACACCGGAGTGTTTGGCCGTGCGAACGACTTCGGTTCAGAGGCTTCGTTTCGAGAATTGATCGGGTACGGCTTTACGCCGCACGTCACGCTCTTCGTTAGCGCGCCCGCTGTTTCCGGGAGCTTACATCTCACTCCAACGCGCATTCAACCCGGCGCGGATTTCGATGCCACTCTGAAGTGGCGTTTCCAACATCGCGCAACCAAAGTCGGCACGCGCATTGAATCAACGCTATTCGCGGGCGCCGTCGCTCCGGGGCCACAATCGGGCTTTCAAAATATTGTGACGACAAATGCACCGGGAACCATGTTCGGAGCCGTGACGGGCATGGCCTCGCGCAGTCATTACGTTTGGCTAGGTGCTACGTTCACCAAGTTCTACCAACACTCGGGTTCGAAACGGCCGGATGTCTTCGACTACAGTCTCGTCTACGGCTACCGGCCCCCCAAGTGGCGCCGTCCACCGGACAAATGGGATTGGCGGTTTTTCGCGGAATTGGTTGGTGAACATTCCGACCGCTTTGTCCAGGGAGGCGTCGCGGTCCCGCAAACGCAGGCCCACCAAGTCTTCCTCGGCCCTTCGTTACTGGGCATCCACCGCAACTACACCATAAGTTTCGGAGCACAGGCTCCCATCTATCAAAGCGTCGGCTCCCTGTATCCCAGGGAACGAGTGCGGTTTGCCGTGAATTTCAGTTACTTGCTCTTTCAGCACTCACACCAGGAGAAATCAAAGTGAAGAAAATCGCATTTGTCTTATTTCTCGCAATGCTCGCCGTGCCAGCACGCTCGGAAATCCGCTCCATCGATATCACGATCTTCGGCATGGATTGAGAGGTCTGTGCACACGCCGTGCGCGTGTCTCTCATGTCGGTGAATGGAGTTGCATCTGTCGATGTCAACCTCGACAAGGGACTGGCGACCGTAAAGCTAAAGCCGGGCAATTCCGTAACGTTCAAGCAACTCCAGGACGCCATCACGAAGAATGGCTTCACGATGAAGCAATCCCGGGTCACCGCTGCTGGGACAGTGATTAAGGCCATCGGCGCCCCAAAGTTTCATATATCCGGTTCAGACGAAGTGGTAGGCCTGGTCCCGGAATCGGCAGGAGTTCCCGCACCTTCGACCAATACGGGGGCAGCAGTCATTGTGGAAGGAACAATTCCGGAAATTGCGAAGGGCAAAAATCCCGAAGCTATCCGATACCGGTCTCTGACCGAGGAGAAACAAAAATGAATGGCATTGCCAAAAAGAATTCATCCGTCTTGTTCAGCTACTTCTCACTGTTCACATCCGTTGGGACGCTGCTATGTTGTGCCTTGCCATCGTTGTTGGTCCTTGCCGGACTCGGCGCGTCGGTGGCGTCCATGCTGTCCGCAGCCCCCTGGCTCGTTACCCTCTCGAGGCATAAGCCTTGGACGTTCGGGATTTCCGGCGTGTTGATTGCCGCCAGCTTCGTGAATATGTATTACGTCGCACCACGGCTGCAGAGGCAGGCTTGTTCTCCCGATAATCCCGATGCGTGCGAAGTCGCTTCGCGCTTCAGCAAGGCAATCCTCTGGGTCTCCGCGACCATTTACGTGGCGGGATTCTTCGTTGCATTTCTTTTGGGTCCAATCCTCACGAGATTCGATCGGTCTTAAAACATCCAGAAACGATGGGCGGGTGGCCCTCGATATAATCGAAACTTTCTTGAGCGCTCCTCGTCGATCAAACGAGTGAACTTTCGCCTCATTCACAAATCAAAATAACGCGCAGGGTGCCCCAGGTTCCGGTTTTTGGTACCTGGGTCTTGGGGTTGAATTTTCTTCTCACTCCCCTCACTGATTCGACAGGTGGCTCGGGCCATATGCGTCTTCCGTTTACACCAGTGCGACTTCCCGGTCGAAGTTAGGTTTCCTTTCCGCGCGGAGTTTCAACGCGACGCCGCACGCAGCAGCAATACGTTCGAGCATCGTAAGCGAGTGCCCCGCGTATTCCGCATCCTCCAACCGGGCAATCACCGATTGCGTCGTGCGCGCTTTCTTTGCCAATTCCGTCTGGGTAAACCCAGCGGCCTCGCGCATTTCGCGCACCAGCATGGCCAAATCGATCTGCTGCAGCGTCCGCGCGAACGATTTTCGGTACGCCGCGCTCTTACGTCCTCGTTGCTCGACAAACTCACTATGTCGGTCACGCTTCATAGTCCCAACTCCTTCAGAATTGCTTCTCTTTCCCGCTGTGATCCTCTGTACTGGTTCCTGTATATCAGCCAAAGCCTTCTGAGCTTCTCCGCCTTCGCGATCTCACCCGGCGGAGTCTGCTCCGTCTTCTTCTGAAAGCCGGATGTAATCACGATCAGCATTCCCGGCTGGTAGAAGAAGAACACCCGGAAGATCCGATCGAACTGTTTGACCCTCAGCTCGAAAATGTCGTCCGAGAGTTTCTTAACAAACTTTCCCTGCATCCGGTTGCCATATACCCGCAGCCGCTCTATGAACGCGTCGATGCGGGCGGCTGCTTTGTCGTCCAGCGAATCAACGAATTCGCGCGCCGGGATTCGACCGTTCGGCAGTTCCACATACTCAATGGAAAATTTGCCGTTCACTCCACACTCTCATCATTATCGCATTATTGCGATATGCCGTCAATCCTGCGCCGTGCGGGTGCCCCAGATTCCGTCTTTCGGTACCTGGGGTTGCCTTTGCTTCTCTTCCGAGGGGCCTCCGATGGGATTCGAACGCCTCAATCCGCCATTCGAATATACATGTAACTCCCTGTAACTAGACGGCTATATACACAATAAATTATCCTCCCCGCATGACTACGAAACACACCGAACCCACAGATACTCGCTGCCAGCTTCGATTCGCCGACGGGCGCCGATGCGCCCTCCCCGCCCACCCGCGAGGCGACGGCCTCTGCTACCCCCATGCCCACGCCCCTCACCGCCGCCTTCGCCCTTCCGATCTCACCCGCGAACTCATCACCCCGCGCGGCACCGTGGTTCCCGCGCGCAAAATCCGTCGTGTCCTCGCCAAACTCCCCATCGCCGTAGCCGAGGGCCTCTTCTCTCCCGCCGAAGCCGGCATCCTGACGCACCTCTGCAACCTCATGCTCGGCTGCAGCCGCGACGCTCGCGCGAACCCCCATGCGAACCCCAACGCAAACAATGCTGAACGCTCTCAACTTCCGACTAATGGCTAAAGGCTTTCGGCACAGAGCTTTCCACTCCCCACTAACCCCTTTCCTTCCAACACTTGCGCTCACAACTGTTAACCATAACATTTTCAATAATCTACAGCCCATAGGGGTGGGGGCCCCCCCCCTCCTTCCCTACAACGCAAGTATGGGTGCCACACCCCTGGGTGCCGCACCCTTGTGGTTTTCAAGGGTGCAGGTCTTGACTCTTCTTGCTTGTTCTCGGGTTGTGCTAGCGGGCGGTCTCGGCTGCGCTTACGACTCCACGAACCGGCGCGCTTCATCAACTGTGGAGCTGGCTTCGCGCATTTTGTCAGGTGTATTATTGCGACTCAGGCTGTGCCCGCCCAACTGCACGACCCAGTTCATCTTGAGCAATTAATCCATCGCGAAAAAGACCTGGAGGAAAGATATGACAAGCGTTGGCACCGCTCCCCAAAAACAACCCATCGTACATTTCAAGACCGCGCGCATAAACGATCTCGACATCTTCTATCGCGATGCGGGTCCGCAAGATGCACCGGCGATTTTGCTGCTGCACGGATTTCCGACTTCGTCGAACATGTTTCGCAACCTGATTCCGCGATTGGCCGGCTCATTTCGCGTGATTGCACCGGACTATCCGGGTTTCGGCCAAAGCAGCATGCCGGATCACAAGAGCTACGCCTACACCTTCGAGAATTATGCCGGCATCGTGGACAAGCTGGCCGAGCAGCTCGGCGTGAGCAAGTATTCGCTGTACCTGATGGATTACGGAGCGCCCGTTGGCTACCGGCTCGCGTTGCGGCATCCGGAGCGCGTGCAGGCGCTGATCGTCCAAAACGGAAACGCGTATGAGGAAGGATTGCGCGAGTTCTGGGATCCGATCAGGAAATATTGGAACGACGCGACGCCGGAGAATCGTGCTGCGTTGCATTTCCTGGTGGATGCCAAATCAACGCGCTGGCAGTACGAGAATGGCGTCACGGATCCGACTCTGCTGGATCCAACAACCTGGGCGCTGGACCAGATCGGGCTCGATCGTCCCGGCAATCGGGATATCCAGATGGATCTCTTCTATGACTACCGGACGAATGTTCCGCTGTATCCCGAATTCCAGAATTTTTTCCGCAACAATCAGCCGCCGACCCTGATCGTGTGGGGAAGAAATGATTTCATCTTCCCGCCGGAGGGTGCCGCGCCTTACAGCCGCGACCTAAAAAATGTGGAGACCCACCTCCTGAATACGGGACACTTCGCGCTGGAAACACATGGCGAGGAAATCGCCAGCCGGATCGAAACGTTTCTATCGAACAACAAAATAGGCCGATAAGCTCTGCCCGGAGATAAGCCTTCGCCAAGGTTAAACCCGGAACTGGCGCAGATGATGGTCGAGATGCTGATACATCAAAGCCGCCCATTCGACCGGAGTGAGCGGGCCGAAAAAGAAGTGCGGATGCTTGGTGCACATCGCCGGCCCACGCGCCACAAAGCGATCGATCGATTCGCGCAGCCGCTGCCTTTCCACGGCGAAATCGCGTTCGTCGGCTACGAGGCAGCTCTTTTCGGTCGTCGCATTGCGGCGCATGGGCTCCCCCTTCACCAGCAACGATTTCTTCACCAGCGGCCCAAGCAGGCGTCCAATGAAGACTCGCGACGATGCAGGTGGCTTCCCCATCGCCAGGTCCATTGCCGCGGTGCAGTGCGCCAGAGCCTGTGCGGAATTCATCGTGCCCCACTGGCGCTGGCTATCCGGCTGCATCCGCTCCAGCCGCTGCTTCACTTCTTCCACCCTTGCCGCTTCAAAGAGATTCTTCATGTGCAAACACCTCCTCCGATCATCGCCGGTATTTGTGTGTCCCGATGCTTCAGCTTAGGGCTTGAGATCAAAGGCGGGCCGCAAGCTGCCATCCATGTAAAACGGGACCGACGTATGCTCGTGGACAATGCGCCAGGCGTCCGCATCTCGATGCAGGCACACCGTTGCCCGCATCCAGAAACTGATCGGCCGGCCCGCCGCCTTAGGAGTTCCGCCAAGCCGGTAAAAGCCATGGCAGAAGGCGAAGTCGCCGCTCACGGTAATGTTGAGATCGCGCGATTCACGTTCGATTGGCCCTTCCCACGTGTCGAGCCACGCCTGCTTTGCCTGCAGATCCATCCCACAATAGAAAAGCGGCGGCGCGAGATCGCATACGACCGCGTCTTGCGCATACGGCGCGACGATGGCGGCGGCGTCCTTGTTGTGATGGGCCTTTTCGATTGTCTCAATGAGCGCCCGGATGTCGGCTTCGTCTCTCGTGTACTGTCCTTTTACGGTTGCGGTTGACATGGTGTTTCTCCTTTCATTGGGTTGGGAGGAATAGTCTGCGTGGCGCGGACTGAGATAAGACGTTAGTACTCAGTGCGCATCCATGGGGGCGGTAGTACCGTCCGACCACTTGAGCACCGGAATCATGAACTCAGTTATTGGCTCCGGGGCGCCCTGAAACTGCGGATTCAACATAACCGGGGAGCCCGGCAAATCCGCTCCCCATGACTTGGGATCTGTAAGCGGAATGTAAAACATCAAATGAGGCACCCAATGCCCAGCTGAGTCATTCAGAAACCCCTGGGGTGACATCATGTAGCACATCGCGCCGGGCTCCAGAGCCGGCAGTCCCTTCGCATCGAAAGCCTTGATACCCTCGACGATCTGAGATTTGGAGAGTCCAGCTAATACCAACTCCGTCCTCTTGAAAGTGAGTGGCAGAATGGATCGCACAGCGGGAGGATTGAAACAAATCGGACCTCGCATCTTGGGGTTCCAGAACTCCGGAAAGTCAAACGGAGACATCCACGATCGCTCCACGAGGCACACGAATCCGTTCTTTCCTTTTGCCGCGGTTTCGTAACCATGCCGTCCGAGGACCATGACCTCGGCATCAAGGGAGATGGATTCGGGGGCAGCACTCCGTGCCAGCGTTATCTCCGCATTCCGGTCTGCAATAAGGTATTGGTCAAGCGGGGCCATGCTCGGATAAGGGGTTTTGGGGCCCTGTGCTTGCGATTGCCATACCGCACACAGCACAAGAACCAGCGCGAAAGTTCCCACTGCAATCATCCTGACCATCTTTCGGTTCATTTGTTTTCTCCTGGAGATCTGAATTAGCGTAGATGACCTCCCAATGTGTTCTTATATCGCGACTCTACCCCAGGGCCTCCACCAGGGGACGAATTTCGACGACGCCCGTGGGCCCCGAGGGAATTCGGGCGGCGATGGCGATCGCCGCGTCAAGATTCTTAACGTCGATGAGCCAGAAGCCGCCGATCTGCTCACGTGTCTCAGCGAACGGACCGTCGGTGACGAGCTGTTTGCCGTCGCGCGTCCTGACCTTGGTGGTTGCCGAGGTCGAGTGCAACTGAGCACCTGCCACATACTGCCCAGCGATCTCTTGCCTCAACTTTCCGAACTCGCCCATGTACTGCTGGCGCTCGGCCTCGCTGAGGTTGGCCCAACCTTTCTCATCGTCGTAAATGAGCAACATGTATTTCACTTGATCCTCTATAGGTGAATCGAATGGGGGCTGCGCCAATCGACAGCCCAGGCGAAAATTTTTGTCGGGCGGCATGGCTCAGGATGCCGCCGGGTAAGTCCAATTATTCCCGCACTTACGCAAACAAGGGGAGGGGGGCAACTTGTAGACGGAGGTTTCTACTTCAGTGTGGCGAGGAATTGCAGTTCACGGTTGGCGATTTCGCGGGGGAGAGGGGCGTAGCCGAGGGCGGAGCAGTCGTTTTGGCCGGAGGTGAGAGCCCATTTGAGGAGTTCGAGGAGGGCAGGTTTCTTGTTGGCGCCTCCCAGGGCCTGCGGCAAGAGCCACCAGGTAAACGTGGTGATTGGGTAGGCGCCTTTTCCAGGAGCATTGGTGATCGAGACACGAAAATCGGAAGTCATCGCTTCGGCTGCGCCCTTGGCCGCGACGGTTACACTCGTGAGGTCCGCCTGGACAAATTCGCCGGCGGCGTTGCGCACGGCTCCAAAGCTCAACTGATGCCGCAGGGCGTAGACCACCTCGACGTAGCCGATGGAATTGGGAGTTTGTTGAACCAGCGTGGCGACCCCTTCATTCCCCTCCGCGTCCGCGCCCACGGGCCATTTCACTGCCCAGCCCGCTCCCACTTCCTTTTTCCACTCCGGACTCACCTTGGAAAGATAGTCGGTCCAGGCAAAGGTTGTGCCGCTCCCGTCCGAGCGATGAACGACGATGATGGAGGTGTCCGGCAGGGGCACGTTCTTATTCGACTCGCGAATTTTCGGGTCGTTCCACTTCTTGATCTTTCCGAGGTAAATTCCCGCAAGAGTCTCGGCCGTAAAATTGAGTTTCGGCTCAGCTCCCTTGACGTTGTAGATGGGAACCACGGCACCCAGCACGGTCGGGAAATGGAACAGCGAAGATTTCGAGTCAGCCATCCACTCGTTGGAGAGAGGCACGTCTGAAGCGGCAAAATCCACTTTGCCTTCGGCGAGCAACCGGAGGCCAGTTTCGGATCCGACCGGGTTGTACGAGATATGAGCGTTGGGATAGCGCTGCTGAAACGACTCGAACCACTTTTGATAAAGTGGCGCCGGAAAAGTGGCCCCCGCGCCGTGCAGGTTGATCTCCAGGCCATGATCGGAAGTAGAAGAGACCACCGCTTTCTCCCCACCGCGCTCAAGCGCTCCCGAAAGCCTTGTCACAAGCTGTTCCGCCATATCCTCGGTGATAGAGCCGGCCCTGAGCTTGCGCGGAGTTATGAGGTAGGACCACAAAGGCTCGCTGTTCTTGCCGACAACTTCGACGGAAAGAAAGCCATGCAGGATCGGCTGGCGCGCGCTTGAAGGCGCGCGGGGATTTGTAGAGGTGTAGCCCACTACCCAGATACTGCCGTTGCCTTTGATGATCGCGTCGGCGCCGTTCGGGCTGGGGATCACTTCGAGTTTCTTGTTCTTGTGGAGTTGCTGGATCGTTTTTTCGCGGAGATTCGCCGCGGTCTCATCCTGGCCAAAGGATTCCACGTAGACCTTCTTTACCTGAGAAAGAGTTTCTGCCGTTTGCCCTCGGGCGCGGAGCTCGCTGGCGAAGACTAGAAACGAGAGAGCTATGAATCCGAGAAGGAGCTTCCAGAGCGAGCCACGAGGTGCAGTCTGAAGATGCAACCAAGAAAGCAATTTGCCACTCCGCAGGATTGTGTGTCGCCGCAATTATGACCCGGAAATCCCCACGGCGCTTGCTGAACGCGAGTTTTCATCATTTTGTAACATGGGGCGCGAATCCGGGTGGGGACGTGGA
>Ga0210401_10007960_pt1 | contig 10559 bp, 3 predicted proteins | sample IncBWH32MmetaG_FD_150866 | JGI IMG/M metagenome (GOLD analysis project Ga0210401, IMG submission 150866) | Forest soil microbial communities from Barre Woods Harvard Forest LTER site, Petersham, Massachusetts, United States - Inc-BW-H-32-M | ecosystem: Environmental > Terrestrial > Soil >... | reverse complement strand
CCCCAAAAAGGTGTCGCTGTCTCCGGTCACGTTACTGTTATCTCTGGTGCCCCCCGCAGCAAAGCCTATTGCCGTATTGCCGCCGCCGGTGGTGTCGCTGCCGAGTGCTGCCGCACCGACGGCGGTGTTGAATCCTCCGGTGTCGTTGCCGAGCGCGGAAAGGCCAACACCCGCGTCGAGCTGGACAGTATTGTTCGTGTTAGGGCTCCCGGCAAAGCCGAGGAATGCGTTGCCGTTCCCATAGGAGCCATAGTCAAAGAGGGTACCTCCAATCTGGAAGCTGCTGCCCGAGACCGCTCCCGCCGCGATCACGTCACCCGCGGAGTCCACTTTGAACTCGGTGCTGTTGTTGTTGTTCCCTTGGAGGATAGTGGCACTGCTTTGATTCACTTGGAAGAAGCCAGCCGCGCCGCCAGGACCGGCAGCTACGCCCTGCACGCCATAGCCCTGCGTCGACGCCGTCGTACCGTACACACCCGCCGTAGTCCCCGAAGTGACGAAATTTACGCCGTACACACCGTAGCCAGAGGGAGAATTCGTTATGCCGTACACGCCAAAATTATTCCCCGATGTCGCTGTCGCCGATCCTTGGACGCCAGTGCCGGACGCCGAACTGGATGTGCCAACCATCCCCGTTGATCCAGTCCCATAAACTCCGATGTAGGAACTGGCACCCTGCACGCCATAGCCCCCAGGTGAATTCGTCGTGCCATACACACCCACCGAATTCCCCGTTTGGGCAGCATTTACGCCCTCAACGCCGTAGCCGGTGGGCGACTGTGCCTGGCCGAACACGCCAGCCGTCGATCCGGTGTCAGTGTCCGCGGTTCCCTTTACTCCGTAGCCAGCAGAAGACTCGGTTTGACCGTATACGCCATACGTCAAACCCGTCAGCGAGAATGCCTCCCCATATACGCCAAAGCCAGCAGACGATTGCGAGTCGCCGTACACGCCGATCGTGGCTCCCGTTGAGGCCGTTGCTCCACCTTCTACACCAGCTGCAAAGGTTTGAGTGCTACTGGTTGTGCCGATGAGGCCGAAGGGGTTGCTCGTAGTGGCCGTAAGCGTGCCGTTCACCGTCTGGTTCGCAGTGAACGTATTGGCACCCAAAGTGGCGAAGGGCGAGCAGGTAAACGGCAGCGCAATTAACGCGTTGCCCGAAGCACAAGCATTGGACGCGAGGCTGAGCGTGACTGAGCCGCTATTGCCGCCCCCAGTCAGACCTGAGCCCGCAGTGACGCCGGTGATTGTGCCCGCGCCGGGAAATGCCTGTCCGGTGGCGAACGTGATCTGGCCATTGCTGGCAATGTTCAATCCCGTCTCCGAGGGTGAGCCAGGACCGCTGCCATAAAGAAGATTCAAGGTTCCCGCCGGACTTGAGGTGTTGTTGCCGCTGGGTTCGGTCTGCCACTGAAATAACGGTCCGATCGCTTTTGCCGTGCTGCTGTTGAACGCCGATCCTTGCAACGAAAACGGCTGTGAGTTGAATCCGCCCCCGGCAGTCGCCGTGCCGGTGCTCGGCAGTTGCAATGCTCCGCGAGCGATCACGTTTCCGTTGACGTCCAGCGTGGCGGCGGGCGTCGTCGTGTTAATGCCAACTGTCGCCGAATTTCCCGATCCCGATTGAAACAGCACCGAGTCGGCGAGAATTGACGCGCTCGTCCAGAGCGGAACAAAGTTCGCCGTGCCGCTTCCGAAAATGAATGGTCCTCCCGTCGCGCCAGGGGCGGCGTTACCGCTGTTCCCGGGCGCATTCCCCGACGTTGGCGGTGCGAGCATGAAGGCTGAGGGCGGCAATCCGCCGATGGTTTCCGCATCACCTGCTTTCAATGCATAGGGAGCACTGACCAGCAGCACCCGTGGCTGCTCGGCTTGCCCCGACACTTGCACTCCCACCCAGTGGGCCTGTTCGGAGGTGAAAATACTCTCCGGCAACCCCTGGCTGGTCGTCGAACCCAGCAGCACCGTGTAGTGGCCACTACTGTCGGCAGTGACGTTTTGGGTCTCCAGCCAGAGTGCAGCCCCGCCGGTTTGCTCAGAGTAAAGAGCAAACGTAATCCCGACCACACCAGTCAGCGGACTGCCGCTGAGGTCTTTTACCGCGCCGCCGAAGCGGACCAGATGAGGCAGGGCGGACGCAGTTTGGACAGGCGTCTGGGCAACAGTCGGCTGGACCAGGGAAAGAACCAGCGACAACAGTCCAATCATCACAGCGATGCGGAGCTTCATGGGAGACTCTCCTTTGGATATCTACTTCCGTCCGGGAATATGTTTTGCGGGGCCAACAAACGGCAAAAATACCGTGCCTTACATAAACAAGCGGAAAGCATGGGCGAAACGCCTCATCGGCACAGTGGAAATTTTCCCAGTCGGGGAGGGTTTAGATTCGCCCTCGATGGGCTCAAAGGTGGTTGCCGACCGGCACGCTAACGAATGTCTGTGGGCTCTCCCCTTGGAGCGGACACCCGGAAGAGCGGGCAAGTCAATGAAATCGCTGCAATTGGGCTAAATGGGGAAGGGTCAGTTGTTGATACATCGCGATAGCACTCATTGACCCTGACGACCAAAGGTCAAAACGTGTAATCGATTGCAACAACTGGATGGTCAACTGAGGCTACAATCTGCCAATTTGCCCAACGTGGTCTCGATGATTGGGTGCTCTCGGCGCAGAAAACAGGGAGGGCAAAGGTGCCCTCCCTGGCAAAGAATTCCAGCCCCATGCAGATACTCGGGGACGAATCCTGTTATCGGCCGAAGTGGATGAGTCCGAATCTGTGCGAAGGCTGGTTGCCAACATTCGCGGGCAAATTGGATTTCGGGCGTGTAGGTGCGACGTCTGCAACCGACTTGCCCATGCTTTGGTTTGCTGGGGTTAACAGAAAGGCGTGGATGTTGCCCGCATCCGGCCCGCTGAGTACGATTGCCATGCCCGAGATTTGTCCGCGGTCGTTGATCTCGTTAGCCATGGTTATGAAGAGGTTGGAGTTGGCAGGAATCAGAGTGTTGAGGTCGGTCATCACATTGTTCTGCCAGATGAAACCATGGGACCAGCTGAATTCGGAGTCGAAGTTGCTTCCCACGATTTGGCCCTTGCTGTTGATGCCGCTGGCCAGGCCGCCAAAATCCCCCGGCAGAAGGCCGAGGCTTGTGAGCGTGCCGTTCTGCCAAAGCGCGCCGTATTGGGTTGTGCCGTCAGCGCTGCCTACTAACCCAGCAATTTGGCCCTGGTCGTTAACGTATTGGGCGATAGAGCCGGTTCCGTAGTCAGGAAGCTGGGTGGCAGTGAAGTTTTTCCACGATACGGCGTGAAGAATCGTTCCAGTGCAGTTTCCCGAGTCGCCTACGGCCTCACCGCGATCGTTGATCCCAAATGCAACCCCGTCCGTATCGCCAGTCAGGGTAGGAAGAGCTTTTGCTTTGGCATTGCCGTTTTCCCACAACACCGGTGATCTGATCAGATTGGGCGGGCATCCGGGGTCCGTGGCAGTGGTTTCCGCAAATCCTGCGATTTGTCCCGAGTTATTGATCGCGCTCGCCTGCCCGTTGTTCCCGCCGAGCGTCGGAAGAGCGCTCATGTGGAAGAACTGCCAAAGAAACGGGCGACACTCAAGGTGGGTGCCGAAGCCGCAAACGTCTTCGCCGTTCGGGTCGGGGACATTGGTTTCGGAATAACCTACTATCTGGGCGAAGTCGTTGATCTGGCCCCAGTTCATCCAACTGTTCTGTCCTCCGAGCGTGCCCAGGTCGAACTTGAATCCGTTGAGGTCTATCAGCGCGCGTCCGTTTAGAAGTGTCCCGAGCAAGCTATCCTGCTCCCCCGGTGGCAAGTTCCCAGCCATGATCTCCGTCCAGCCTTGATCATTGAGGGACATGGCACAAGCCAGATTATTACTCCCCTCAGTGCCCAAATCGGTAATTCTGTAACTCGCTTGCGCGACTGCATTGCTGAAGCAAGCCAGAACCACCGTCGTGACCCACAGTACCCAGAAATTCCGCAACCGTCTTACTGCGCTCATATCTTCTCCTTTTGGTCCGTGCAAAGTCTCCGTGCCGAGACGAGTGGCGACTCACGCAGCGAATCGTGCAGGCCAATGTCCACATGCAGGGCAAATCAGACAAATGACGTGGGCTTGTTGAATTCGGGTACGACGCTGACTGAAGAGGTGACGGACACACGGATGTCCCAAGAGACGACCGCACGTCATGCGGCGACTTATATGGGTATCGGTAGGAATATATTCATCGCGCTATGACTTTTCGTAGTGAACAGCATCCAGGCGATCCTCCCACAGAGGCTGCTTCCCACCGGACTTCCCCGCCCCGTGGAATGACCGAAGAGAATGCTTACACGAGACAGCGGCGCTTGTAGTCCGTCGAGACTTGACTTCAATCCCACCAGGCGTGGAGGCGAGAGTGGTGTGGGGGTGTTGTTCTTGGCTTTTCCTTGAATGGGCTACGTGGGCTACAGAAAATTGTCGAAATTTCCACGGCGCAAGCCGCATAAACCTATGAAGGGGTAAAAAAAGAATGGCTCCTCAGGTAGGACTCGAACCTACAACCCTCCGGTTAACAGCCGGATGCTCTGCCATTGAGCTACTGAGGAGTGTCGCCAGGCACCTTGAGAGCGCCGTTCCAGTTATCAATTCATCATATCACTGAGGGCACGGGCTGAAAACCGGCGCACGAACCTGGCTTGCTCTGCATTTGTTACCCTAGTCACATTCAGATTGAGTGAGCCATTTCCAATGAGGTGCATATGTCAGGAGGTGCGGGATTGCACTGGCTATTTCTCCTGTTATTGATTGCCGCGGCGGCGGTTTGGGCTGAGGATGATTCTTCCAAGGCCACTGCGGTCCCGGCGGCACCGCCCAATACGAAAGTGGATTCCGTGGTAGACGTCGTGCAGGGTCACAAGATCGCTGACCCGTACCGCTGGCTGGAAGACGCAGAGAGCCCGGAAACGCAAGACTACGTTCGCCAGGAAATGGCTTATACGCGCGGGATTTTGGATCCGCTGCCGGGGCGGGCACCGCTTCACCGGCGGCTGACACAATTGTTGTCGATTGGCACCATCACCGCCCCGCAGATCGCCGGCAAGTATTATTTCTACACCAGACGGGAGGGCGCACAGAACCAGCCGGTGCTGTTGGTGCGCGAGGGATTGCATGGCAAAGATCGCAGCCTGGTGGACGCAAACCAGATGGCTGCCGACGGAACGGTAGCGCTCGACTGGTGGTTCCCTTCCGATGATGGGAAATACGTGGCCTACGGCACTTCTCCGAGCGGGTCGGAGGAAAGTACTCTTCACTTGATAGAAACCGCTAACGGAAAACTGTTGTCCGATACGATTGACCGCACCCGCTTCGCGAGTATTGCGTGGAAAAAGGACAATTCCGGCTTTTATTACACCCGGCGCCCCAAGAAAGGCGAGGTGCCACCGGGCGAGGAGGTATATCACGTCAAGGTTTTCTATCACATGCTGGGCGCCGATCCGGCGAAAGATCCGCTGATTTTCGGCGACGGCCGCAACCCGCAAGACATTCCCCAGGTGACATTGCCGGACGACGACGATCGCTGGTTGTTGATAACCGTCTTCGAGGGCTGGGCCAAGAGTGAGATGTATTTGCAAGATCTGAAAGCGGGTACGCCGCCTGTGGAACTCACCAGCGGCAAGGAGTTTTTGTATAGCGGGGAGATTCTACAGGGCGAGCTGTTTATTACGTCCAACGAAAATGCTCCGAAATTTCGAGTGTTTAAGACCAACGTGAGTGAGCCGGAGCGTCGTTTCTGGCGGGAGATTGTTCCTGAGGCCGATGCAGTTCTAAAGACTACTCAGATTATCCACGGGAATCTTGTTGCCCTGTACGAAAAAGATGTGACCTCGCGTATTCGTATCTTCAACACAGACGGTAAGGTGCTTCAGGAAGAGATGGAACTACCGGGATTAGGCAGCGTCACCGGAATTGGCGGAAGGTGGGACAGCAATCTAATGTTATTCGAGTTTCAATCCTTTGCGACGCCGGTTAGCGTTTATGTGACGGATTTCACATTGCGGGGAATCTTGAAAAGGGCCGAAGCCGGCAAGCAGGTAGAACGCGGAACCTTTAGCGCACCCGAGCTGTGGAGCAGAGTGGGCGCGCCGGGAATTGATCCCTCGGGCTATGAGGTCAAGCAACTCTGGTACGCCTCGAAGGACGGCACCAAGGTCCCGATGTTTGTGTTTTACAAGAAAGGTCTGGCGCTCAATGGAAAGAACCCCACACTGATGACCGGCTACGGCGGATTCAATGTCAGCAATACTCCCGAGTTCCGCGCAAACCGGTTTGTGTGGCTGGAGCATGGGGGTGTGTTCGCGGTGGCCAACCTGCGCGGTGGAGCTGAATTTGGAGAAGACTGGCACCGGGCGGGCATGCTGGAGAAGAAGCAAAATGTTTTTGATGATTTCATCGCTGCGGCGGAGTTCCTGATTTCAGAAAAATACACGGACAAGGAACATCTCGCCATGCAGGGCGGATCGAATGGCGGACTATTGATGGGAGCGGCGCTCACCCAGCGTCCTGATCTGTTTCGCGCGGTGGTTTGCCAGGTGCCGCTGCTGGATATGCTGCGCTATCAGAATTTTCAGATTGCCAAGCTGTGGATTGCGGAATACGGCTCGGCGGAGGATCCCAAACAATTCGACTTCATCTATGCTTACTCGCCGTATCACCACGTGAAGGCGGGGACGGAGTATCCGGCGATTCTATTCATGACCGCAGACACGGACACGCGAGTCGATCCCATGCACGCTAAGAAAATGGCGGCATTGATGCAGGCGACAGCCGCCAACGGAAAGAACCGCGAGCGGCCAATTTTGCTGCGCATCGACAGCAAGGCCGGGCACGGACAAGGCAAACCCATCACCAAGCAGATCGATGAACTCACCGATGTTTATTCGTTTCTGTTTTGGCAGTTGGGAGTAAAGGAGTAGGAACCTAGTCGATTCGCTTGAGCGGGATGTCCCTGCCGTCGGCGTGGAGAGTCATGGACGTGATCCGCCCCTGGCCGTCGACTTCGAAGGTGTAGACGTCGTCATTGCCTTTGGCAAAGAAATCGCGGTCGCTTTCGCCGAATAGCTCCTGTTTGGGTTCATCGTTCTCCTGCACGGAGAGATGATCGCCCTCCCGCCGTATGACGAGAATGAGGTCGGGGGGCGTTCCGTAGCGGCCGACATATCGCTCCAGCAATTTGGGATCAACCGTTATTTGCTTGTGTACTTTCAGCGGCGGACGTGGTGGCAACTTGTCGTAGGGCGTGTATCCTTCCCACTCGATTGGCGTGTACGGATTCTTGAGCAGAGTCTCCAGCAACTCCTTGAACATGCCCTCGCCGTTGGCGCTGTTGGTCATGATCAGGAGGCCGGTCTTCGATTGGTCGAAGCAGACGGTATAGTTTCGCCAGCCCGCGTCGTGGCCCTCTTTGAAAAAGGCTTTGCCGTAGGGAGTCCAATAGAGGCCCCATCCCAGTCCGTAGCTCAGGCGGATGGCTTTGTTTTCCTCGGTGGCAATGTTCTCCATGGTCGGGAACTGGTGCCTGGCGAGAATTTGAATTTGCGGGCTGAGCATGAGATCGCGAGTTTTAGCCTTCAGCCCCTTGCCATTCATCATGGCGAGCATGAACTGAGCAAAATCTCGGGGAGTAGTTTGCATGGAGCCGGCGGCGTCGGCTGTAGCGCGGCGCTCGGGGCCGATGTTACGGCCATATTCGTCGTAACCATTCGCATAGTTGCTTTCGAATCGGTCCTCCCAAACCATGCTGGTTCGGGTCATGCCAAGCGGCTGAAAAACCTGCGCCTGCATGAGTTCTTGCAGGGACTTATGGGTGATGGTCTCGACTACCAACTGCAACAGCTCAATACCTTCGCCTGAGTATGCATAACGAGAGCCAGGCTCGAAATTGATGTTGAGTTTCTTGTCATCATTGAGCCAGCGGAAATTGGGAAATCCACTGGTGTGACTGAGCAGCATTCTTGCGGTGATCTTTTTGTAGCGGGGATCGGCGGCAAGGTCCTGATAGCTCGAATACTCCGGCAGCGGCTTAGGGAAATACTGATAGACGGGCTTATTTAGCTCGAGCTCGCCAGTTTCGACCAACTGCATCACCAGATAGGCAAAGGCAACTTTGGTGAAGGATGCGGCGGTCATTACGGAGTCGACGGTCAAGGGCAGATTTTTCTCCGTGTCGCGGAGGCCATACGCCTTCAGGTATGCGACTTTGCCATGGTTGAAGATGGCAATCCCGGCTCCAGTGACTTCCGCCGCTTTCATTAATCGAGCAACGTTGGCATCGATTTCGGCGGGAGAGATGGTGCTGCCGTCCAGACGTTTGACGGCGGACTGTGCTGCGGCGGGCAACACGGCCAGAGCCAAGATGAGCTGCATTGTGAGAAGTCTTACACGCACTTTGGCTCTTCCTCCTGGACATTCAGACAAATGGGATTCTATAAGGCCCGCTCGTTTCTTTAATCTGTTACGCGAATTCACCGCTTCAAGTTCCCCAACTTAAGATGGAACGCCGGGCCTCAATCTCTGGAATCCGCGTGCCGCAAGTTCTAATAGGACGGATGATGCTGGAAGGGATGAGCCATCTGGCGTGGAAACAGGGCCGTGGGTCAGTCTGGTTTTATTGCCGAAGCCAGCAGACGCGAGATAACTCTGAGAAGGAGGTTTGGTTGACCATCGGTCTCTAACATGTTATAAAGACAAGTCTTGCTGCCAAGTCCGCATCGGGGGTGTGAACTTCCCTGCCCGCCGACTTTCGCCGCAGACACTTGTGCTGGTAGGGTTACGCGCAGCACAAGGGAAATCCGACGCGGCCAAACTCAGCATTCCTATTGAGTCTTGCAGTGGAAGCGTGTTCGGAACGCCGGCCAATGCCGGACTAGCTGCTAAAACTCAGTCATCCTTAAAATACTTTTTTGGTGGAGGAATTTATGCGCATCGGGCCCGCTCAAGCTGCGTCCCAGGGACGCCGTTTCGCCCGGATTTTGGCCAGAACTTTGGCTTCCGCAGTGGCGGTGGTAACTCTGGCATCGGTCGCGTTCGCCCAGCCTTCCGGAGAAGTCGGCGGCGAGGCCAATCTTAAACTCCCTGATCTTTCCTCGGTAAGCTTCCTGAACAATGCCATTGATGGCCACAAGTTGCTGCTGATCGGCATTGTGTTCTGCATCTTTGGCCTGGGCTTCGGTCTGGTGATTTACACCCGGCTCAAGAACCTGCCGGTGCATCGCGCCATGCGCGAGATTTCCGAACTGATCTACGAGACCTGCAAGACCTATCTGATCACGCAGGGCAAGTTCCTGATGCTGCTGTGGATTTTCATCGCGGTCATCATCCTGCTCTACTTCGGCGTGTTGCTGAAGTTTGAGGCGTTGCGGGTGGCGATCATTCTGCTGTTTAGCATCGTGGGAATTGCGGGCAGTTATGGCGTGGCATGGTTCGGCATCCGGGTAAATACGTTTGCCAATTCGCGCACGGCGTTTGCGGGTCTGGGGGGTAAGCCTTACCCGATTTACAACATTCCGCTACAAGCTGGCATGAGTATCGGCATGATGCTGATCAGCGTGGAGTTGCTGATCATGCTCTTCATTCTGCTCTTTGTGCCGGGAGATTACGCCGGCCCATGCTTCATCGGGTTCGCGATCGGCGAATCGCTGGGCGCGGCGGCGTTGCGAATCGCGGGCGGCATATTTACCAAGATCGCCGACATCGGGTCCGACTTGATGAAGATTGTCTTCAAGATCAAGGAAGACGACGCGCGTAACCCCGGCGTGATCGCCGATTGTACCGGCGACAACGCAGGTGATTCAGTGGGGCCGAGCGCGGATGGCTTTGAAACATACGGCGTCACCGGCGTTGCCCTGATTACCTTCATTTTGCTGGCGGTGAAACAGCCGACGGTACAGGTGCAGTTGCTGGTTTGGATCTTCGTCATGCGTATTGCCATGCTGATTTCGAGCGCCGCAGCTTACTTCATCAACGGCGCGATCGCCAAGGCCAAGTATGCCCACGCCAACGAAATGAACTTCGAACACCCGCTGACGTCGCTGGTTTGGATCACCTCCGTGGTCTCGATTGGTTTGACTTACTTCATCTCGTCGATCATCGTGCCGGATCTGGGTGGCGATACCACATTATGGTGGAAGCTGGGATCGATCATCTCCTGCGGAACGCTGGCGGGGGCGGTGATTCCGGAACTGGTGAAGGTGTTCACCTCAACCGAATCACGGCATGTGAACGAAGTTGTGACCTCGGCCAAGGAAGGCGGAGCGTCGCTGGGGATTTTGTCGGGCTTCGTCGCCGGCAACTTCTCGGCGTATTACCTGGGCCTGGCCATGGTTGCGCTGATGTCGATCTCTTACTACTTCAGTTCAGAAGGGCTGGGAGCGCTGATGGCAGCCCCCGCGGTCTTTGCCTTCGGACTGGTGGCCTTCGGCTTCCTGGGCATGGGGCCGGTGACCATTGCAGTGGACTCTTACGGACCAGTGACCGACAACGCGCAATCGGTGTATGAACTCTCGT
>Ga0210401_10007955_pt1 | contig 10561 bp, 7 predicted proteins | sample IncBWH32MmetaG_FD_150866 | JGI IMG/M metagenome (GOLD analysis project Ga0210401, IMG submission 150866) | Forest soil microbial communities from Barre Woods Harvard Forest LTER site, Petersham, Massachusetts, United States - Inc-BW-H-32-M | ecosystem: Environmental > Terrestrial > Soil >... | reverse complement strand
GCTGGGATTCGGGCACCAGGCCCACCGGGCCTAGGTACCTTGCTTTTACGGTGCTCTCGGAATATACTCATTCTTCGCTCTGAATCGGGTCGCACCATAGGGTGGGCGCAAGCCCACTTTTTTGTTGCCGCCGGCGGGGATGAGCATTCGACCGGCTTAGGCCGTGGAGTCTTTAAGTGAATTTGGAGAAAGTCCGCGATGCCGCCGAGCGGGTCGCTCGTTCGGAAGGCTTGGAAATCGTGGATGTCGAGTGGAAGGTTGGGAAGCAGCGGTTCCTACGGGTGTACATCGACCGGGTACCCCCCGCGCAACCTGCGGAGTTGGTTGAGGGAGAAGAGGCGCCCAGTCCTTTTCCCAAGATCAGTCACTCGGACTGTGAGCGGGTAAGCAAGCAATTGAGCGTAATCCTCGATGTTGAGGAGCTTATCCCGGGTCCAGGCTACATCTTGGAGGTAAGTTCTCCGGGGTTGGACCGTGCTTTGCGCAACGCCGCGGATTTTGAACGTTTTCGTGGCCGCGCGGCAAAGATATCGACCCACGAGCCGATCGCCGAAGCGAAGTTTTTTGAAGGCCGGCTACGCGGTTTTGCGGATGGCAAAGTCCGCATGGAATTGAAAGGCAAGGAAGCTCGGATCGTCGAGATACCCTTGGAGACGATCAAGAAGGCGAATCTGGTAGTGGAGTTTTAGGAACGAGAAATGGCGAATTTGCTCTATCAACAAATTGAAATGTTGAGCCGGGAGAAGCACATCGAACCGGAGGTGGTGATCTCTGCCATCGAAGACGCCATGGTTGTGGCTGCGCGCAAGTATTACAAAACGGAAGAGGACTTGCGCGGAAAGTTCAACGCGGAAAGCGGCCAGGTGGACGTCTATTCGGTGTACACCGTGGTCGAGGAAGTGGCCGATCCCAAACGCGAAATTAGCGTGGCCGACGCCAAGAAAAAGAATCCCGGCGCGGAAGTGGGTACGGAAATCCTAACGGCAAAGCCTACCGATGTGTTGGGGCGCATTGCGGCGCAGACCGCTAAGCAGGTAATCCTGCAAAAGGTGCGCGAAGCGGAACGCGACACCATTTTCAACGAGTACCACAATCGCGCGGGGGAACTTGTCACCGTAATCGTGAAGCGCGCCGAAGGCCCCGACCTGATCGTCGACATGGGCCGTACGGAAGCGCGTTTACCCAAACGCGAGCAGTCCAAGCTGGAAACCTACAACATTGGCGAGCGCATTCGCGTTGTCATTCGCACCGTGGACCGCGCTGCAAAAGGCCCGCAAGTGATCGTTTCGCGTGCCGATGCCGCCCTGGTACAGCGCCTGTTTGAAATGGAAGTTCCGGAGATTTATGACGGCACGGTGCAGATCCGCGCAGCCGCGCGTGAAGCCGGGGAACGCACCAAGGTGGCGGTCGCAAGCCGCGACAAGGATGTCGATCCTGTAGGCGCGTGCGTTGGCATGAAGGGTATGCGCGTGCAATCCATCATCCGGGAATTGCGCGGCGAGAAAATCGACATCATTCCTTACAACGAGGAGACCGTCGCGTTCGCGCAGAAAGCGCTGAGCCCGGCCAAGGTTACTCGTGTTCAGATTACTGACCCGGAGAATCATAAGCTGGAAGTGATTGTCGAGGATTCCCAACTTTCCCTGGCCATCGGCAAAAAGGGCCAGAACGTTCGCCTCGCCAGCAAGCTCATTGGCTGGGATATCGATATCAAGAGCGAAGAAGAGAAGCGCCGTGAAATCGAGGAGCAGATGACCGCCCTCACGGCGCCCACCACGCCGCTGACGGTGTTGGAAGGTGTTGGACCCAAGACCATCGAAAAGATCGAGGCGGCGGGAATCACTTCGCTCGAGAAACTCGCCGGAATGACACCCGAGCAGTTGTTGGAAATTCCGGGCATCGGCGAAAAAATGGTCGACAAAATTTATCAGGCCGTCAATCGCTTCTACGAAGGTGGCGGAGAATCCGGAGCGGCCGGTGCGCATCCGGAGGGCACCGCGGCAACTGCCGAAGGTGCGGAAACTGAATCCGCCGAAGACAACGCCGAAAAGACAGAATCCGCAAGGGAACAAATGACCGAAACCACGAAAGATGCCGCCGAAAAAGCCGAAGGAAACGCGGAAAAAGCGGCCGAAGCAACAGCCGGCAGCGAAGAACCGGCACCAACCGAGACCCAGGAACCCACCGCGGAGTCTAACTCTGCGGCGGCTGAAACACCGGGAAACACTCCGGCGGAACAGCAGGAAGAGAAAAACTCCTAAAGCAGTATGAGTGACGCATCCCAAGTCCGTATCAATGAACTCGCCCGTGAACTCGAGGTGAAGGCCAAAGCCATTATTGACCTTTTGCCGGGTTTCGGCGTAACCGAGAAAAAAACTCATTCCAGCTCGATCACCGTCGAAGTTGCTGAAAAAGTTCGTCATCATTTGAAGGGTGTCGCCGATGCTGAGGCAGCCGCCGAAGCCGACCGCGAAGCCAAAGAAGCGGCGGCCAAGGCTGCACAGAGAAGGCCTGCGCCGACCGCACACGCGCCACAAGCAGCGCATCCTGCGCCTGCAGCGGCGAAGCCACCACTTCACGCTCCCGCTGCGCCCGTGGCGACGCACCAGACTCCTGCCCCCGTGCCCGCTGCCACTCCCGCAGCTCCGAAACCTGCTCCTGCAGCACCTGTCGCGGCGCCGCCGTCTCCCGGCGCGCCCGTTGCAAAGCCAGTTGCTCCCCAGCCGCCGGCGGCCGCGCCAACAGCACCGGCCGTTGCAAAACCTGCTGCACCAGCTACTTCTTCGGCTCCCTCCGCTGCTCCTGCACCGCCTCCGGCGCAACAGCCGCGGCCTGCAGCTGCGCCTAGTGCCACAACACAACAATCTTCGTCACGCCCTGCGCAAGGCGGCCCTCCGCCAGGAGGACGCCCACAGCAACCTGGTCAACAACCTCAGGCGGCGCGCCCTGCTTCTCCTTCACAGCCTTTGCGTCCCGGTGCGTCCGGTTCCGGTCAACCGCGCCCACCACTCGGACGATCGATGCCCACTGGGAATCGTGGGCCGATTCCTGGAACAGTTCCCGGTAGCGGACGCCCCAGTGGTCCGCGCCCCGGCCAACCTATGCGCCCGCAACAATCCGGCCAAGGGCAGGGTGGGCGTCCGTTTACCCCTCGTCCTGGAGGTTCCGGTGGTCCGGGCGGAACAGGTGCTCCCAATCGTCCGTGGGGACAAAGGCCCGGTGCAGTCCCGACAGGCTCGCGTCCCGGCCCTCGTACTCCCGGCCGTCCCGCGATGCTGCCGCCGCTGCCCGACAAAATGCCGTCGAAAGCAGAGCCCGGCAAGCCGCTGTATACGCGCAAGCCGCCACAACGCCAGCGTCCCGCGGCAGATAAGCGCGAGATGGAAGGTGAGCGCAAGCTTCACCCAACGCGTCAGCGTCCCGGCGCAGGTGGGCGTGGTGCCGCAATCGCGGCCATTGCTCCTCCAGAACCACGCGCGCCCCGCGACATCACCCTGACCGAAGGCATTACCATTCGCGAACTCGCGGAGAAGCTTGATATTCGCGCGAAAGATTTGTTGAAGACGCTGTTGGATCGCGGCGTATTCGCCAGCATCAACCAGGCCCTGGACGTCAACACCGCCACGGATCTGGCGCAGTCCTTTAATGGCGTCGTCAGTGTCGTCTCGTTCGAAGAAGAAATGGTTTTGGAAGTCGCGAAGGAAGAGACGCGAGAAAATTTGAAGCCGCGGCCGCCGGTGGTCACGGTCATGGGCCACGTCGACCACGGCAAAACCAGTTTGCTGGACGCCATTCGCGAAGCGGATGTAGCCGGCGGTGAAGCTGGCGGAATCACGCAACATATCGGCGCTTACAAAGTGCAGGTGCAAGGCCGCAGTGTGGTTTTCGTCGACACGCCGGGCCACGAAGCGTTTACGCGCATGCGCGCGCGTGGCGCCAAGGTCACCGACATTGTGGTGCTGGTAGTTGCCGCCGACGACGGCGTGATGCCCCAGACTCGTGAGGCCATTGATCACGCCAAGGCCGCGAATGTGCCCATGATTGTCGCCATCAACAAGATTGACAAACCGGAAGCGCAAGTGGAGCGTGTGAAGCGCCAGCTGAGTGATCTGGGCCTGATGCCTTCGGAATGGGGCGGCGATGTCGAGTTCGTAGAAGTTTCCGCGAAGCAGCGCAAAAACCTCGACAAGCTTCTCGAAATCATTTTGACGGTTGCGGATTTGCGCGAACTCAAGGCCAATCCCGATGCTCCTGCAGCCGGCACGGTGCTCGAATCCCGTGTCGACAAGGGGCGCGGCCCGGTCGCTACCATCCTCGTCCAGAACGGCACCTTGAATACCAGCGACTTCTTCATCGCTGGTTCCGTCTTCGGCAAAGTTCGCGCCATGTTTGATGATCGTGGCCGTCCGGTGAAAATTGCTCCGCCTTCTACGCCGGTCGAAGTGCTTGGTTTGCAGGGCGTGCCGGAGGCCGGCGATCACTTCCAGGTTACCGACGAAGCGAAAGCGCGCCACGTGGTGGAGTATCGCCAGTCCAAGCAACGCGACGCGGCCCTGCGCGCCAGTGCCGGCGGACGCATCACGCTGGACCAGTTGCACGAGCAGCTCAAGGCCGGAGAGGTCAAGGAACTTCCAATCGTGGTGAAGGCCGACGTGCAAGGGTCCGCCGAAGTTCTGGGCGAAATGTTGCCGAAGCTTTCCACCGACCAGGTGAAGTTGAAGATCATCAGCACCGGCGTCGGCGCCGTTACGGAAAACGACGTTCTGCTGGCCTCCGCGTCCGGCGCGATTATTATCGCGTTCGGCGTGCGTCCGGATCGCAAAGCCTCCGACCTCGCACAACAGGAAAAGGTCGACATCCGCACGCACACGATTATTTACGAAGTTTCCGACGAGATTCAGAAAGCCATGGAAGGACTGCTGGAGCCGGTGCTTCAGGAAACGTATTTGGGCCGCGCAGAGGTGCGCAACACCTTCCGCATCAAGGGCTCCGGCACGGTCGCTGGCTGCTACATTCTCGATGGAGTGGTGAAACGCGACGCGCAAGTCCGTGTGGTGCGCGATGGCTCGATCGTGTACACCTCCAAGCTCAGCTCGTTGAAGCGCTTTAAAGACGATGCCAGCGAAGTGCGCGCCGGCTACGAATGCGGCCTCGGCATCGCCAACTTTAACGACGTAAAGGTCGGTGACGTTCTGGAATGCTTCCAGGTCGTCAAGGTTTCCGCCGCCGAAGCGGCTGGACAGACTCCCGCCCACGCTGGACGCAGCAGGTAATACTGCCGGGAAGTATGCAGTAATCCCCGGAATCGTCTATGGCCGTTGGTCTACTCACGCTAGAGCTGTTCCTCGCGGAAGCTCATTCCCTGAAGGATAAGCGCCAGGTTCTCCGCAGCCTGAAAGACCGGCTACGAGGGAACTTTAACGTTGCCGTGGCGGAACTGGACTTTGAGGACACCTGGCAGCGCTCGGTAGTTGGGGTTGTGACACTCGCCAACGAAGAGCATCATGTGGAAGAATCGCTCCAGAAGGTCCTGGCCGAGGCAGACAGAATCCTGGGACCGCTGCTAACAGGGCATTCGGTGGACTTGCTTTAGGGGATCACTGTCATGAGCCCAGATAACCATCGCCATGAACGCGTCGGCGAAGAAATTGCGCATGAGATCAACGTCATGCTTGCCGGCGAATTAAAGGATCCGCGGCTGGAAGTGAGCGTGATCGTCAGCGAAGTGCGCGTGCAGCCCGATATGAAGCACGCGCGTGTGTTCGTCAGCGTTCCTCATACCACCCATAAAGAGCAGACCGACGCGATTAAAGCTTTGGAACACGCTTCGGGATTCATCCGCCGCGAGCTGGTGGAACGATTGCAATTGCGCCGCGTCCCGGATCTGCACTTTACGCTGGACCTTTCTCAAGAACATGTCGAGCGCATCGAACAACTGCTCAAGGAAGTGAAAAAAGAGAAACCAGCAAGCTCCGACTAAGCGCCTTGGGAGCGCGTCAGATTTCTCCTGCCTGTGTCTTACAGAGAGAGTTGCAAAAAGAGGTTCTTTCTGCGCGACGAGTTGCAAGCGATCGCTCCCTGACAACGGATTACTGACAACTGATAACTTCTCCATGTCCCGGCAACCACAACCTGCACCCTTCGACGGCGCGCTTGTCATCAACAAGCCGCAAGGCCACACTTCGCATGACATTGTGGATGCCGTCCGGCACCTGGCTGGATTCCGCCAGGTTGGCCATCTCGGCACGCTCGATCCGCTCGCGACCGGCGTTCTTGTGCTGTTGCTCGGCAAAGCCACACGTCTGGTTCGCTTTTATGCCGGACGGCGCAAGCGCTACACTGCCGGCTTCCGTTTCGGTTTTGCCACCAATACCTACGATTCCGAGGGCCAAGCGCAGGGACCGGATACTGCTCCTGCTCTGGATCGCGAACTGCTCGAACGATGGGCTGCTGAATCGCTCGGGCGTTTTGACCAAATGCCGCCGGCGTTCTCGGCCAAGAAGGTGCACGGCCGCCCCGCGTATGAACTGGCGCGCAAAAATCAGGTCGTCGAGCTGAAGCCTGCCTCCGTGGAACTTTACGAATATCGACTGACGGAAATCTCCGGAAGCGTCGCGCGATTTTCCGTCGAATGCTCCTCGGGAACCTACGTGCGCTCACTCGCGCACGACATGGGGCAGAAGTTGGGTTGCGGCGCACATCTGGAGGAAATCTCGCGCACGGCCGTCGGTGAATTCTCCCTCGAGCAGGCCATCACCATCGAAGAACTCGCCGATGACGCACGAGCGGGCAAACTCAAAGAACGATTGATCGCGCTGGAAAACCTGCTGCCCAATTTTCCCCGCACCAATGTGCTTCCCGTACTGGAGAAGCGCGTGCGCCACGGCGGCAAGTTCAACGTAGCTCCTGCGCAGTTGCAGGTGAGTCACACGGAGCTCCCTCCAGGCGCAACGACGGAACTGGATTCGGAAGCGTTGCAGCCGCCCCGGCTACGCGTTTTCAGCCAGCAAAATAGGCTGATCGCCATCGCCGAAGCGGTGGTTCCCCGCACCTATCAACCCATTGTGGTGTTCGATCCGTTGCCCTGAAGATCAGGCGAATCGCGGCCTCGTTCTTTCGCGGCGCTCCGTGCTCGCTCTGTCCAAACCTACGGCGGCGGCGGGCGTGGGGGATTTTCCTGGTTCGGTTGCTCGGGCGGTGGCTGCACAGGTGGTTGCTGCTCCGGTACAGGCTGCTCCGGTACAGGCTGCTCGGGCACGGGCTGCGGCACAGGCACCGATTGTGGCTCTTCATTGGGCACGTTTGGTTGAGGCTCCGCCTGAGGCGCCAGCGGCACGTTGGCGCCTATCGAACCGCGGCCGCCGAGTTCCCCGCGGCCCGCATAGATTGTGTGCGATTCTCGCTTCGGCACGCGGACCCTTCGCGGAGTAATCAAAATCAGAAGTTCCGTATCCTGCAGAGTATTGTTGCGTACTCCAAACGCATAACCGGCCCCCGGTATCGTAGCCAGGCCAGGAATGCCGGTGATGGTCTTCGTTTCCTGGCGGTCCAACAATCCCGCCAGCACGGATGTCTCGTCTTCTTTCAAACGCACGGTCTGCGTCACGTTGCGATTCGAAAGCACAGGAATTCCATTGATACTCGTTCCCGTCAGCGCCTTGATCTCAAATTCCATCTGTAGAGTTACTTGATGATTCTCGTGCAGCGTGGGAGTTGCCTTCACTTTCAGTCCCAGGTCCACATATTCCGAACCCGGGTACGGTTGCTGATTGGTTGCGGGATTTGAGATCAAACTCGTGGGACTGACAATCAGCGTCACCTGGCCCGCTGCATCTGAAATATTGTTGGCGACCACCAGGTCAGGGAATGTACTGTTTGTGAAATTGGAACTGACAATCGCCCCGGGGTTCGTTCCCGCAGGCGGTTCCACTGCCGGACTATAAAGTCCAGTTCCTAGATCCAGATAAACGCGCACGGTTCCCGCAGCCGTATTCGTGATGGCGATGCCGCTGCTGGCTTGCTCCAGGAAACTGCCGATCACTACGCCGGTCGGTGTGGTCCCGGTGGCCAGCGGCGACTGCGAGGAAGCATTAAACGTGCCGTCGCCAACTCCCAGGAACACGCTGGCCGTATTGTCATCCTGATTCACCACCACTAGGCCGGGTCCGGTGCTTCCGCTGAGATTACCGGCGGCGATGGCGACAGGAAATTTGCCCACGGCCAACGGCGACTTGGTGAATTCTGTGAAGGTACCATCTCCTTTTCCTTTCAGGATGGTTACGTTGTTCGTAACCTGGTTCACAATCGCCAAATCCGATATCCCGTCAGCATTGAAGTCCGCTACCACAATCGCGTAGGGGCCCTGCGCCGTCGACGGTAACGCGAACGGAGACCCTTTCACCTGCGCAAACGTGCCGTCGTTATTGGCGATGAACACCGAATAGGTGTTATCGGCAAAATTCGTCACCACGAAGCCTGTGTTTGCGTTGGTATTGGTATTGAATTGCCCGACGGCGATCGCACTCGGCTGCTTGCCGACGGCAATGGGGTTCTTCTGAATTGCAAAGGTGCCGTCGCCATTTCCCAGTAACTCCGTCACGGTATTGCCGACCGGATCCGTGACCAGCAAATCCGCGAACGAGTCGGTGTTGGCATTGAAACTCCCGGTGGCAATTGCTGCCGGAACCGGCGGCGCCGAAGCCCGTGCCGTGCCGAGGGAAATCGGCGAGCCGGTAGCCTGCACGAAGAGCGAGGCCGCCGTCGGTCCCTGATTCAGAAAGATCGTGATGGTGTTATCGATTTCATTCAGCACCGCCAGGTCTTGTATTCCGGCGTTGCGAATATCCGACGACACCATTGACACCGGCCCTTTTCCCACAGCGAATTGTTGTGTAGGAATAGTGACGCCCGTGCCTCCTGGATTGGCCACGAAGGGCGTCGAGCCCAGGCTGCCGGAGAGCAACGACAAGGTCACCGGGTAGCGCTCGCCGACAAAGAAGGTAGCGGGCTTTGAGTCCTGTGCCCGCATGAGCACCTGGCTTCCGCTTTGCACTAGCGAAAGAGCCTCAGAGAAATCCGCCGAAACACTAGGCAGCGTAAGCAGAAACATGGTCTTGCCGCCGCCGATGGCCGCGATTGGCGGGATTGCCGTCGCCAGACTGGCAAGGCCGCCCGTGGCCGCAGTGCCGAAGATGGTGGCAAGTATCGTCAACAAAGCAGTGACGCTGGTGGCGGAGCGCACCTGTTGAGCGAGCCCGGGAGTGAGCGTGATCAACTGAAGGCTGGCGGGCGGAGTGATGCCGAGTTTCCTTGACTTGTCGAGGTCAACTTCGAGGATATCGATCTGCAGCAGCACTTCTCCGTGGGCTTGCTCCACCTGGCGGATGATATTTCCCGCCAGCCGCACACGCTGCACCGTGTCACGAACCGTTATGGAATGTGCGTTCGCCGATTGCTGGATATGCTGAATGCCCGTCAAGTCTCTTACCACCCGCAGAATCTCTGTCATGTCTGTTGGATCGACAGAGGCCGTCAACGGAAATGTTTGTTCAATTTCCGGATCGTAGTCTTTGCGCTTTTGTTGCGTGTCAGCCGCCACGAAGATCTGTTTTGGCGTCATCGCCCGCCAGAATGTACCCGATTCTGCCGTGAGCACTTTCATGGCTGTGTCGAAATCGACGTCAGAAACGCGAAAACGCACCGTCCGCGCGGGCAGTTCCGGGTCAAACGAGACCTTAATTCCATATGTCGCCGCAACCTGTTCGTACGCGACACGCACGTCAGTGGCGTGCAAGTTGAAACTGTGAGTGGCCTTGTCAGGCTGCAACCCGGGCAAACCCTCAGGCGGCTCTTCCGGAGGCAGTGCGCTGCCGCGCTCGGTTTCGTCACCCTTCAGGGCCTCGATCTGGTGCAAGCGTTCGGCGAGGATGGTGTTGGAGGGATCAATGCGCAGCGCGAGTAGCAGCGCTTCTGTCGCGCCGTTGAGGTCTCCCTCGATGGCCAGGCTCTCGGCCTTGTTCACATAGTCGCGCACGAGTTTCGACCGCAGCGCAACTCCCTTGCTTACGACGGTTACATCGAACGGCGCATAACGTGCGGCTTCTTCGTACGCGGCCAAGGCTCCGTCAAGGTCTCCAGCTGCTTCCAGCTTGGCCCCTTGATCCGCATACTTTTTGGCTAGTTTCGGATCCGGCTTGATGATGGACGCGTTGGGCCCGGCAGTCTGGGGAGGTTGCTGGCCCGCCTGGGCCGGCAAAGAGAGGCACGTCAGAGCCAGGGAAAGGAAGAGGGAGAGGCTCTGGCGAAAAGGAAAAGGCCGCATATGAGAGAGTAGACGCAAGCCCCTATTCTACCGTGAGGTAGGGGAATGATGCGGGAATGATGCGCGTCCTTGACGAGGAAAGAGAGGCAGTGTAAGCTGGATCATTGTTGCAAATCATTTTCAACTGGAGATCCCGTGCTTTCCGCCTTCCTCATCGCCCTTCGTGAGGGCGTCGAGGCCTCCCTCGTCGTCGGCATTATTCTCGTGTATCTGGCGCGGACTTCACGCCGCCATCTTACA
>Ga0210401_10007952_pt1 | contig 10563 bp, 9 predicted proteins | sample IncBWH32MmetaG_FD_150866 | JGI IMG/M metagenome (GOLD analysis project Ga0210401, IMG submission 150866) | Forest soil microbial communities from Barre Woods Harvard Forest LTER site, Petersham, Massachusetts, United States - Inc-BW-H-32-M | ecosystem: Environmental > Terrestrial > Soil >... | reverse complement strand
ATCGAGAAACGAACCGAAGATAACTTCCCACGAAAAATACCGCATTTGTGCGGCGCGGCTTCGCGCCCGCAATTGCTGCCGCCAATCGTCGTCAGTAAGGACACGGATGAGCGCCTCGGCCAGTGCAACACGGTCTTGGAGGGCCACTAGCACGACACCAGCCTCCGTCACGGGGAATGCGGTCTCCTCTGAGCGGTAACCCACAACCGGAAGGCCGCAGGCAATGCCCGCCAGGGCGCTGCCGCGGCGGCTTGACACGCCTCCTCGGACAAATAAGAGCACATCCGCGTTTGTAAGCTCCCGGGTAATGTCTTCGGAAGGAATTAAGCCCAACACCAGAGTTTCGATCCCATTACCTTCCAGCTCATGGCGAAGCGCCAGCTCGGCTTCGGCAGATCCGCGGCCAAATACAACGAGGCGAAGGTTTTCAATCCGGGCCCTTGTGAGCTTCAGAACATGGCTAATGTCACGGACCTCCGCCAAAGTCGCCGGCTCGCCGGTCACTCCGTAAACTGCCACAGTCTTCGCTCCATCGCTTGCTCGAACTATTCTGGCATCAATCACCACTGGCGGAAGATTTGCTCCTATCGGGATAAATGCTGCCTTTGCCGGTCTCGCGGGCAGCCAAGTCACCTGATCGAGCGACACAGGCAAGACTGAACGATCGGCACGCCAATATGCGGTGCGCATCACCCAAAGCTGGGAGGCGTGACGTAGGCGGTCGATCAGGCGCCGGCCTCGATAAGGCAACGCGTCGTGGAAAACCACCCCAAACGAAATGCGTCTGCAGCTAAGCAGAAAGAGCAAGGGCAATAATCCAAACGGAAACCCTCGGCGAGACCATCCCAGAGCTGTATACTGCACAAGTACATAGTGCTTTTTCCATTGCGCGCTTTGCTGCCCCAACCAGAGTAGCGCTGCAATCCAACCCCGCTCCGCCCAGGGGACGCGCACCAACTCAATGCGGACTCCGTGTCGCCTGAGCGCCTTGCCCAAACAAACGCAATAGTCCTCGACTCCATCGGTCGGCTCATCGCGCCGGCCGACAAGAGCCACTATGGAAAAAGGGTTATTCTCCAAAACTCCTCGCTGTCAGGTGCACAAAACTATTATGTCATTTCATGGGATAGACTAACGTAATAAGAGAGTTGCGGAACCGGAGCAGGAGAATTAATCCAAAGGTAGCGCTGGTAGGCAACCTTGCCAATCCGTCATTCAATTCGAGTTCGGGATGCGGTCGCAAAGAGTTGCTAACCCGCGTGCGCAGCGCCCTGATCTTTTCTCTAGGATTCCACCATCAGTCGCAAACCGTCTGCTATGCCAACCTAAGGCATCCATTTCAATTTTTCCTGCGCCTTGCGGACGTCGCTCACGTAGATCCTCTGGTCGCCGGGCCTAAACTCCCTATAGTATACCGGTGGGAGCGTCCCAACAAGTCGTTCCAGCGGTTGACGAAGTTCGGCCCAGACTGAGATCGTATTAGCGGGGCCGCCTCCAACGTTATAAGTCAGGCCGGCTGTATGTTCGATGTCCGCACAGGCTCTCGACATTAACTCCACCAAGTCCTCCACATAGAGCAAGTCGCGCATCTGCTTGCCATCGCCGTAGATCGTGAGCTTACCTCCGCGCAAGCTGGTGATGGCAAAGTGTGCTACCCGCTCCCTGGTCTTCGGTTCCGCACTGGTGTGGTCCGTAGATGCAGGACACCCGAAAGACAATCGAACGCAAGCCGTAAACACGGTAATAATCTCGAACATATTGGTCAGCTGCGCCCTTGGAACAACCGTAGGGCGAATGAAAATCAAGCGGGCAACTCTCCGTAACACCGTAAGGTAGATTTTCGAACTCGTGGCGCGTAGGGCGTTCCACAATACTCAGATGTTCCAACCCGCTGTAGACTTTGTTCGTCGAGGATTACAAGACGATGGGCATCCGTCGTTGCCGCCGGGCCGACTCTAGGACATTCAAGGCCCCCAGTGCGTTGACGGAAAAATCCTCTTGAGGGTTCAAGACCGAAGTCGTAACCGCAACTTGGGCCGCCAGATGAAACACAATTTCTGCCCCGCTCATAACTTTTTCGACCGCGCCGTAATCTCGCACGTCGCCCTTGACAAACTGATTGCGGTCCCGATGTTGGCGCCGAAGCCAATTAAGGTTCTCTTCGTCGCCCGCGCGGCCGACGTTGTCGAACAAAACTACTTCGTGGCTGTCGGACAAGAGCCGATTCGACAGATTTGTGCCAATGAGGCCGGCACCACCTGTAACGAGTATGCGCATTTTGATCTCCAATTCGTTATCTAAGTAACGACCTCTATCATCATTTCTATTGCGCAAAAATATATCTCACCTTCGTGGCGTCAGACTAATGACTTCAGGCGGTGGCGTGCAGTTTTGAGTATCATCGGCAGACCTTTCCAATAAGCAGCGAGATTTCTGAGCCCACAGAATTGAGTCAGAGCGGGCCGAAATAATTGGTAGCGGTAGTAATACTCGAGATAAACCAGGCGCACATCCTCGTCTCGCCATTTACGTGCCGGCGCGAAAACTTGATTGGGATGTTCCCGAAGGATCGCAATCATCTTGTCCCTGCACTTCTGGAATGTGAAATCCGTGCGTGTAAGCTTCTGTCCAGCGCGGGCAATTTCTTCCCTTTCTTTTTCGTGACCAAGATAGTAGTCGACCAAGCAGAGAATTTCGTCCTCGGCGCGCCAGCCCAAAAAATGTTCGCCCTCCCGGAAACCCCATTCGGTCAATTCGCTAGGCATTCCAGTAATGAGGAGCGCTCCTGCCGCCATTGCCTCGTAACAGCGCATATTAGCTTCCTGAGGAAAATCCTCTCGGCTTACGTTGACGACGATCTTGCTTGCCTTATAAATGTCGACGGTTTCCTCTTTGTCATAACGCCGCATGAAGTCATTCATTTTGAATCGAGCGGCGAGGCCTTCGATGATACGCCTCCGCTTATTGTAGTGCGCATAATCGAATGCACCAACCCATCCTAGGTCAAAAGAACGGTCAACTAAGTTCGAGTTCCTTTGGAACAAGTCTTCGTCGACGGCATGTGGAAAGGCAAATACCTTGGGGTGACCGGCTGCCTGATATATAGGAACGAGCGACTTGTGCCAGAGGAAAACATAATCGAAAAGCATGGCCCAACGAATTCGCGATGACGTCCACCCAAACGAATCGATGTCCAGGGATACGGTCGGCACGGGGCAAACATGCAAGTCGGTCGGAAGCCCGGGAGTATGCACTGGGTGGGCAAATACATCAGGTGCTTCGCTTTGTCTCCGCGCGGTTTCGAACAAACGAAGCACGCTTACGTTCGGTTGCATGACGTCTAGATCAAAATGGATCGCGTAGCCCGGAGCGATAGTGTCCGAAAGGTATCTTTCAGAAACGTGGCGACGGGAGCTGTTATAGGTAAATGCGATTCTGATTGGCTTGTACTTTCCTAAGGCCGAGGATTCCGCTAGGTTGTCGCTCACCTGCACCACTTTAATTATAAAGCTAACACGATGGATCGCTACTCCACCTTGGACTCGCAGGTTGTCTTGATCCGCTTGATCACTACCAGCGAATCAACCTCATCTACGATGGTCCACTCGGCGAGGCCCTGGTCTCGAAAGAGCCTATTGACGAGTCTGACGGGGCCCCAGTCGTCCCGAGGCCATCCACCTGGGAAGGTGGATGCGTCGTGGAAAGCAACGACTCCCCCCGGTACCACAAATCGATGCCACTTCTCCCAATCCTGATTCACGCCAGCCTCCGAGTGATCACCATCGATGAATAAGAAATCAATTGCAGTGTTCCAATGACTTACAGCGTCGAAGCTGAATTTTTCGATCCAGACCACGCTTCCTTTTTTAGATTCTTCGACCACCCTACGCGCCGCTCGCTTTGTGGCATTGATGATCCGCGTGCGACTGAGGTGGAATGGATCAATCAGCCAAAGAGTGCCAGAAGGGGACATAGCCTGACGGAGAACGATTGCTGAGGCACCCTCGGCGACTCCGATTTCAACAAGACTCGACCTCTGCGTCGCCCATCTTTTCAAGGCTGCGTGTTCCGCCGCCGTATGCTGCCCCAAAACTGGGCGCAGGCCAATCCAAGCAAAGACGGGGTGGCGGAGCAACGGATTCACCGTTGCGGGGATCGCATTGTGACCTAGCAATATTGGGCTACGAGACATGGGCTACCAAATTCGTATTCTGCCGCGAGTGCGAACCAATTGCCGCCTCAGACTCAGAGGCTAACAGCCAGTTGAAATCGTCGCCACCATTTCTCTGGGGCCATCATTTCTTCCAAACGAGGTCGTACTATGGTCTGAATTACGTCACGCCACCCTTGTGGATCTGAAAGCACCTCCTGAACCGCCCGCTCGAATCCCTCGAGGTCGTCAGTCGAAGCAGCCATCAACGGCTTCAAAGCAGCTTCACGGTAATAAGTCAGGCTGGCGCCGTGTGGCGAGCAGATAACTGGCGTTCCGCTGGCGAGGGCTTCGGAGACCACAAATGGAAAAGGATCGTATCGGGAGGGGCACATAGAAAAATCTGCAGCGTTATAGAGCAAAGGCAATTGATCGTAGGTCGCATTCTGATACACGCGCACATTCGGAAGTCTACGGATTCCGTCTGGCAGCGGACCACGAATCGCCGCCAGCATAGTTAAGTCGGGAAAGTTGCGGGCAATGTGTTCTACCGCCTTAAAGCCTTTCATGGGGTGCGAACTCCCCACGTATAACCCCACTGTCTTCGATTCTATTCCTAACTGGTGCCGACAGCCTTGCACGTCGAGCGGTCGAAAATGATGAAGATCAATTGGGTACCACATCACTCGGGCGTCGTAGCCGAAAAAGCGTCGGATCTCAAGACGAATCGGCTCGGAGCAGCATAGTGCAATCTTATCCCTCCCTGAAAATCGCTCGAAAAGCATCGCATCCCACCACTTCATTTTCAGGTATCCGCGGTACTTGATAAAGGGCCGAATAGCTTCAGCCTGCCCACGGTAAGTCCCATGGAAGAATTGAGCATGCTTAACCCCTGCACCCAGCGGGTACCAACCCACGGTTGAATTTGATAGCACCAAACGAACCCTGGGGTGGAGAGCTTCTCTCGCTGCCTTGCCAACGTAGTAGCCATGCAAACCCGTAGCCAGAAACCATTGGAGTTTCCTGTTGGAATTAGGGTGTCGCCAACGTTCCGGTCCTGTGTTCTGAGCATGGAATACGCGGACTCGATAACCTCGCTGCTCGAATCCGACGGCAACGTATTGGAGGAATCGCTCCATTCCTCCCAACGCTTCGATCGGCCCAGTTGTAAGAATGAAGATTTCGTCCTGCAAGCGTCTCATTTCCTCATTTCATCGGATCGTAACACTACTTCCACGCATGCGCAGTCTTTAATCTGACCACGGAAATCATCTTGGCACAATCTCATACTTACCCACGCCCGGGGGATGCATGTCGAGTGCTCCGGCTTTGTAGAATCCGAAGCGTGGCGGCTCAAAATGATTCTCTGCTGTAAAGGGAGCACAGAATTTATCTTGAGCCAAGTGATGTTTGACAAAGAATGCATTTATCCCAGAAAGCGAACAGCCGACAAGGGCATAGCCCTTTCGTGAGCCCAGCGATTCCAGGGCCTTAAGGCTTGCTCCATAATAGCTTGTACCACTCCATACAAAGTCTTTTTTGTACTCGGCAACCAACGCGAGAGGCGGGCGGAATACCGCATTATATTCAATGACTACCGCGCGGGGTTGGATAATGGAGATGGCTTCCCAAACCCAATAGTCATTGCCATCGATATCGATACTTAGAAGGTCAATCTCTCCCGAATAATTTCCCTTTTGGATCATCTCGTTGATAGTATCGCGATTAACAAATCCGTGGACGAAAGTCAGTTGCTTGTTTTCGAAGAATCGAGAAAATTGGTCCCGTATTGAAGTTGCATTTTTTTCACTACTGTCTATCCATAAGCCGCGCCAGCCAGATAGCAACAGATAGAGTGAGTTGTTTTCAGTTCCATCTCCGACGCCGAATTCAACGAAGATGCGGTTTGTTACTCCTATCCGTTGGAAGATTTCCTGGAGCATGCCGTCCTCGTCATGTTGTGAAAAACTACGAAACCCATATACAAGGAGCCTCCTAGGATCACGGTTACGCTCATTGGACAACAGCGAGTCACGGCGGATCGCGTTTAGAACGTTGCTTGCGATTGCACTCGATCCGTACGTGTCCAGAATCGCGCGCAGATATGGTCGGAAAGGTTTGATAATAAACTCAGGGAAATAAGACATATGTCATCCTAGCTCAGATCCTCCTCCTGCTTATGTAAGAACCATGTAGGCTTGCAGCCAGAAACCATTCCAGGGTGGGGATTACGGTGTCGCCGCGTATCGGGTTCTTTGTTGTGAGCATGGAAGACGCGAACACCATAGCCACGTTTGTGGAATCCTCTGGTGAGGTACTGAAGGACCGTTTCATTCCAGTCCTGTCGTGATAAAGGAGCGTTTATTTTCGCAGGGATGTTGACTCCTCGCTTAACTTCAAGCCAATCTGACCTTCACATGCGTGTTGTTTTTGGCATGAATAGGGAATCCGACCTGCTCTGCCACAGGAACGATGCCTGAGGTCGGCAAGAGCCGGTCACGCAAGCGTAGGATCGGGTATTCCACTAATTTCGACATGACAATGCCTACAACAAGGCTACCGACAAAATAAACTGCGAAACGGCCATATGGCCCGGTAGGATGACCCAGCATGCGGCGAAACAAGCTCGGCAGCCACGCCCCCGTGGGGCCATGCCAGAGGTAAATTGAATACGAATAAACTCCAACATAAGCAGCTGTGTTCCCCACAAGTTCCGTAAATTGCGCAAGCTTTCCTGAAAGGATCCCTCGAGTGTAGAGACTCAAGAGCAAAACTCCACCGAATCCTATGTAAACAAGAGAGTATCCAAATGTGGCGAAGAACCTACTGTCTCGCCCATATAGGTAGGCAAATGAGATCAGAACCAATGAAACTGCAGCAATTACGATGCGATTGCGCGTAGAATTCATTAGCTGCTCAAAAATTCCCGATCGAAAATGATAAAGATAGCCGATGAGTACGCCACAAAAAAGAGAGTCCATTCGGTCGTGGGAAGCAACATAAGGTGTATTGAAGTTGGGCGTTCCGACATAGACGGAGGCGGCGCGAAAGGCCGGACAGAGCGATGCAATGGCAGCCGCTGCCCAGGGAATCAGGCGAAAAGGGTCTTGGCGGTCGGAAGAAAAGCGCGCGAGAATAAACAGAAATATCGGGAGAAAAATATAAAAATGTTCTTCCACCGCCAGGGTCCACGTGTGATCCCAAACCCCGTCCTGATAATTCATGATGAAGAAAATGTCATGCAAATACCGTGGGATCGTAGAGTGGGCGTGCAAGTATAACTCTGCGGTGACACCAGTGAGGAGGAGGAACATATAGAAAGCCGGGTAAATTTTCAGCCCACGCCGCAGGAAGAACCGCTTCCAGTCGATGGCATGTTTTTTTTTATATTCAACGAATAGCAGCCCGGAGATCAAGAAACCGCTCAAGACGAAAAATAAATCCACACCGGTCCACCCTATGCGCGTGAAGAAGCTGGAATCTCCCGAATGATGCAAAATCACTGTGACAACGGCTATGCACCGGAGGATGTCCAGTCGTTTGTTTCTCATCTATCGTCCTGCGTCAGCATAAAGGTAAAAACAGTCGAGGAGGATGACCCACAAAATGGCAGCTCCGCGAAGTCCACCCAGTTCTGAGGATGCGTTCCGCGTTTGGGTGGGTCAAAGGCGGTTTACGCTGGGTTTCCTGTATCATGATTCGAAATTACGCCTCTCCTCAAACCGAGCCGTTGGCGGATCGGCCGAGTGGCTTTGAGGCACGCCCACCAAGCGCGATAGAAATAAGACGTCATTTGTCCTCTGACCGGTCCGAGCCATGCCAAGTGATTTGTTCTAAGACGCCCTTCAAAAAGTATTTCAGTCGCGGCCCCCACCCCGTGGTGGTGCCACGCCGTGGTACCACCTAGACTCCAGTTATAACTGGCCTCTGCTTTACTTCGCTCGGCCGCGAGGCCTTCTCCCAGGTAAATATAGTCGTGGTTTTGATGTACCGCGACGACCGTTCGGCTCGCGTCAATCAAATTTACCTTACTCTTTCGCGCGTGCCAAGTGAGCCAGGGATCCCAACCGTTGCGGCCTATAAGAAACGGCGGCATCTTTTTGTAGTAGAGATCACGGGAAAAACAAAAATAGTCCACCCAACCCGGACCATTCTGTTTGCCCTTCCCTAAGGCCAGGGATCGCAACCGCTGTGCCCAATCAGACTGGCTGAAGTCCAACGGTTCGGTAATTTCCGTATCCCAACGCCTGCCGACCATCAGAAACTGACTGTGGGCTTTTGACACCAGCTTGAGTCCTTCAAGAAAATCACCTGTGAAGATGATATCGCAGTTGGCGTAACACAGAAATTCATGGCTGGAGATATCGCGGGCCTGGTCAAAGATGTAGTTCAGGTATTTAGTGCCATGCTCATTCCGGTGAACTTGGGGCTCATGCCGGATGCCGAGGTCCTGGCACGCTTCCGCAGCGCCATCCTCGTCTCCAAAGAGGATTACTTCAGCGTCCGGATGGAGTAGAGTCCAGCTCTTGAGGGCGTTCCTCTGAATGATGTTGCTGTGACCAATAAAAGGTTTTGGAGTCGAGAAAAAGGTAAGCATTTATTTCCTCGCGCTAAATATTCGGCTGCTTGAAACTGATCCAGTCTCTGCTGACCCGGCAACGATTTTTAGGGCGCATTTACGTGTTCAATTGCCAGTGCCAGATCCTTGCCCAAGTCCCGTTTGTTTTCTTGAGGACCGCCAGAAACGAACCAGAGGTCTGACCGTCCGACGAATCAGAGCGACGGGGCCTCGGCGGATCGTCCACGGATCTGGATCCGTGGGTGGTTCGTGAGCAAGGACCAGCATCTCAACGGAAAGCCCGGCCGGCGCCGCTACCAGCATGGTCCGAACTTGCTTGCGAGCCGAGGTGTTTCCGTAGTCGCGGAGAGCCGGCTTCGTCCTTAGACGATACACGTGCGAAAACCCTGAGCGATAGAGCAGCTTTATGAGGCCGTTTTCAGATGGATAGAGAGCGACGTGACGCAGCCCCTGGTCCTCCCATAACGATTCTTCTCTAACGGCAAAGATTGGTTCATCTCCGGGCACACACATCCCTTCAACGATGGCAACTTTGTCGGTCATCGAAAAAAGATTGCGGACGGCTGCGAAAGGATTTTCGAGGTGATACAAAAGTCCAAGACAAAGGACGACGTCGAATTTTCCAAGGGCCTGAATCTCGGTATTTTCTGCGTTCACAACACGGAACTTAAGATCGGGCGAGCGGCGCTTAGCTTCGTTCACATTTTCCTGCCGACCATCGAGTGCCAGCACATCGAAGCCCATTTCGCGCAGAAGAACAGAAAAATAACCCAGACCGCAACCGACATCTACGGCAGTCCGCAGCTCGACGTTCTTCTTCAGGGAATTGAGAAGGTTAGCTATCATGGCCCTTCGCGCAGTGTTCAGCTCGTCGTAGTGAGGCTGGTCAAAAACGAAATTACCGCCCATCTCTATTGTCCCCCACACACTTTGAAGTGACACGGCACATTCAAGACGCCATTCCATTCATCCTGGGAGTGCTGGTGTCCTTCGGTGGCGATGATCATATCCGGCACGCAATCCCACATGTCCAGCACTTTGCCGTTTTCCCACAAGCTGACCTGCCATGAATAAGGGCCTGGCCGCAGCGGCAACGTCGGGAAGGTATAACAGAACTCGTACACACTCGGCTCAAGCTGCACGTTCTCCTTCGCCCAAGCCCACATCAATTGCCTCTCGCCATTATAAAGCGCGATGCCGTGATGGCCATTCTGAATCGGGGCAAAAGCCTCCACTTGAAAGCGTAACGTCACGGCGCTCATAGTAGTGAGGAAATTCGACGAACCCGAGTCCATACCATCAATCTGCCAGCGGACAAATCGCGCTTTGGTCCGAGTTGCTGTTGATCGCTGGTTCTGGTTGCGCTGCCCGGTGCTGAGTGCAGCTTCATACTCTCCGAGGACGGCGGCTGTCGGACCGCTCCTGTAAATCTCGCCCCCTTCGAGCCAGAGAACACGCTTGCAGAGACGCCGGATCTGATTCATCTGGTGGCTCACAAAAAGAATCGTGCGGCCACTCCCGGACACCTCTTCCATTTTCCCGAGACATTTTTTTTGAAATTCTATATCGCCAACGGCAAGCACTTCATCCACCAACAAGATGTCCGGTTCAAGGTGAGCTGCCACAGCGAAGGCGAGGCGCATTTGCATCCCCGTGCTGAAATGTTTCAATTGGGTATCGATGAAGCGTTCCACTCCGGAGAATGCAATAATGGTGTCAAATTTTCTTTCAATCTCTCGCCTGCTCATGCCCAGGATGGCACCACTCAGATACATATTCTCCCGGCCGGTGAGTTCAGGATGGAAACCGGTTCCTACCTCGAGCAACGTCCTCA
>Ga0210401_10007951_pt1 | contig 10564 bp, 11 predicted proteins | sample IncBWH32MmetaG_FD_150866 | JGI IMG/M metagenome (GOLD analysis project Ga0210401, IMG submission 150866) | Forest soil microbial communities from Barre Woods Harvard Forest LTER site, Petersham, Massachusetts, United States - Inc-BW-H-32-M | ecosystem: Environmental > Terrestrial > Soil >... | reverse complement strand
TCTTGTATTTCGCGCTTCTGCCGGCGCGTTTTCCTCACGCGCCTGACAGCTATATGGAAGGACTCGTCACCGCCGGAATAGCGTTGATTACCATCGTGCCTCTGCTGTTCGGGCTGACTTATTACATCTTCGATTTCGGCTTGCTGAAGAAGTCCTTCCTCACTGCCATCACCATGACTCACCTTGCACTATTTCTGCCCCTGCAAGTCCTCCTGCAAGCTCTGTTTCTGCAGAAAACTGTTCTCTTCATGCCAGTGCTCTACATTATTTTCGGAATGCCCGTAAACATTCTGATCATCATCGCATTCTACTCATGGGGTATGACCTGGTTCTTCCGCACAGCGCATGAGGCTTGACTGGCTCCAGCGCCGGCGCGCCAGAAATTTAAGCTTGGGACTCCTGGAGATCAAGGCGTAGCTGTCGAAGTTTGGTCGCCTTGTCGGGATCGATTCCGGGCTGCAGATCGGTTTCTTCCAAAAAGTAGCGCCACCCCGCGCTTCGGTCTTCCTGGCTCTGGCACCATTCGAAGTCGTTGAGAGTTCTTTGCCCACTCGCGTCTCCCTTGACCACGGCCATGACCCCGCCCGACATGTAGGTTTTCTCGTTGAACCGAATGACGGCGAAGGAACGTTCAGAGTTGTTTTTCATTTTTGATTTCCGAATCGGAGATTCAAAACGCCCAGACATGTTGTAATCGAACCGGAACGCTACAACCTCGCCAAATTTCAGCGTGCTCTTCGCAACGCAAACACTAAAAACTCTTCGTCGCTAAAATACTTATCTCCAGAGATTTCGTAAATGGCCTCTTGGTGTGATCAGGTAGCACAGGTGGGGTAAGGTACGCGGAGGCTGTTCCTTTGTGTACCTCCGTGTCCTTTGTGGTTCCAGCGTTTGCAGTTCGTCAACCGCAAAGGACAGAAGGACACAGGATACTCATCGGCGCGAAGGCGGTATGCTGTGGACTGCCCCGGTGGAGACGCCACGCTTGCTGAAACTTAATCAGAAATTCCCAGGGCCAGACTCGACGTGCGCAGGGTGCCCCACTATTTGAGTGGTGGAAGAAGAGGAACAACGCCAGAAAAGGTAAAGGCCGTGATATTGGTTATCCTCTAGCCGCCAGCTCCTGCGAGGGAGCTCTCAGCGTGGAGTATGCACCATCACGGCCCTTGATGCGATCACTGCTTTCGCAGTTCCAAACCCCAACTACCCCTCGCAGAGCAGTCGGTTTTTTCGGGTCTGGTCGTCTGCCGGGTCGCCCCAGCCGACTGATCACCCAGCTTACTTTGGACTAGCCAACGATTATTTTAGCTAACCCTTTCAGCCGTCGACGGCGCAAAGGTAAACAACTCGCGCACAATTGTCAACGCCTATTGTTGGTGCAAACTGCCGTACGCTATAACCGAAACACGAGGAATATAGCTCATTGAAGAAAAACCATTTATGAGATGTGAAAATAATATTTCCCATTTTTCCACAGCATTTCGCACAGTGGCTGTGATGCAGAGAATCCGGTAACAAATCAATTCCCGCAGCGAACCAACAAAGCACCTTGACGCCAAAGGGGGACCTAACGCATGTTGATAAGAGGGGACAAAGCAGAATGCCGGATGTCGTAGCGTACGTGGACGGCGGTTGTCTCGGAAATCCCGGGCCGTCCGGGATTGGAGTAGTACTGGCCAGTTCCGAGGGCCGCACCATCAGAATCGCCAAATGGATCGGCCACCAGGACAACAACGTAGCCGAATATGTCGCTCTGCTGGAAGCGCTACAATGTGCAACGACACTCAATGCCCGGAAACTTCACGTCTACTCCGACTCCCAGGTAGTGGTCCGCCAGATGACCGGAGAATACACTTGTCGCAGCCCCCGCCTCTATTCCCTGAACTGGATCTGCCGCAAGCTGGCAAGGTCCCTGGACTTCTCGATCTCGCACGTCCGCCGAGAAAACAACACCGAAGCCAACCGCCTGGCGAGTTCCGCAGTCCGGAAACACCTGTTCTAGTCCGCGGGGGTTCCCCGATGGTGGTTACAGTCGTTCTATCGTGCACTGGGACCTGCGAGAGTCGATAAGGGAAACCGACATCGAGGTAATTCTCGAACGAGCCAAGGAGCTGTGGCCAGAAGCAAAACCGCGGATCATCTCCGACAATGGGCCGCAGTTCATCGCTCGCGACTTCAAGGAGTTCATTCGAATCTCCGGCATGACGCACGTCCGAACTTCACCTTACTATCCCCAATCGAATGGCAAGCTGGAAAGGTGGCACAAGTCGCTAAAGGTCTAGTGTATTCGCCTGACACCGCTGACGATGGATGATGCGCGGCGGCTGATTCAAAGCTACGTGAATCACTACAATACTCTCGATTGCACAGTGCTATCGGTTATGTGGTCCCACAAGCTATGCTAGCGGGGCGGCAGGCTGAGATTCACGCCGAGCGCGACCGGAAACTGGAGGAAGCCCGCCAGCAGCGTCAACTGCGACGACTGACAGCAGCGAAAACGTTTAGCAGGATGGCTGGGGCTGGCCTTCAGGTGCAAACGACATGAACGACGCAATCACGATTGAAACAGATATGTTCGAACATCGGGAAGTGAAACCGCATTTTATCAATCCCTGTTGCTTCGGCGAGGATTTTGCGGCTTGGATGAAACGCGAACTGGCGCCTCTGGTAGACGACGGTTTTACCTTTTCAAAGCCTATTCAAGAGGACTACGGCTGGGGTCTCTGGGCCTGGCATGGGAAAGACCCTTTCTGGGTGGCTATGTCTTATGTCGGTGTCGGACCTCAAGAACCTCCTGCGCAATGGGTAGTTTCTGTCAGTTACGACGCTGGGCTGAACTTTATCAAACGCCTGTTTCACAAGCCTGATTCCGAAGCTTTCGCGCGGTTGCGAGATCGAGTCAGGCACAGCCTCCTATCAAACAGTGCGATCAAATCGATCAAAACGTAAAAGCAGTTTTTACCAACGCGAGCGACAATAACTCGCCGGGCGAAACGGAAGCGGGCTCTGCAGGGATGCAACCATGCCGAGGGATAGCCTGGCGGGGCTCATCGAGCCGATGTTCCGCAGCGCGGGAGCTTCGCAATCTCGCGCTGCGCAAACCAATCGCAGAACGAGCATCGGACGATAGACCCCCAATGCCTTGAAAATCCCCGCCCGGAGGGGCGGAACCAATACTAACGAAGAGCGTCGGTTCTCCACTTCACGCTGAGCCAAGACAGTGCCCGAACATTGCTCGAAAGGCTCTGTGCGACATCTCTGTATGCGTCTCGTCCTACAGAAATCTGATCCTAAAGAAAAAAAGAAAAGAAGATAGGACCGACGACATGAAAGAAACATGACCGAGATGTTGCCGAAAAACTGATCTGCGCTGATTTCCTCGCCGGAGCAAGCCAGGAGCATGACAATTCCGGCGTGCTATTGCAGTCGGCCCTACGTTTCTTCCAGTTTCTTCCGGGCGACGAACAAAAGGCGTTCCTAGAAAGCGTAGTCGAGCGGGCATCATGAATTGGATCCGCCCGAAGCAGGCTCGCCGGCGGCTTGATTCCGAGTTGTACGAACAACTCCGCAACGAAGTACTACGACGGGATGCCTGGAAATGCCAATCCTGCGGAGCAATGTCCAATCTTGAAGTCCATCACAAGGAGTTTCGCAGCCAGTCAGGCGATGATTCGGAAGAAAATCTGATTACGCTTTGCGCTACGTGCCACGCCGGCGTACATGGCGACTGAGCCGCTCTGACCTGCATCGATGCAGGTTTGTTCGGCTTCCGAACGACCGCCTCGCGTATCCTTTTCTGAACGGCCCTTACCACAGCGATTCTCCTGTTGAAATACGTGGAGGTATCGCCTATCTAACTAAGCACGTCTGTGTGAGAAATGCACCGTTACCAATGCCGAGACGTGAGCCACAGTCGGTTCCGGAAAGCTGAACATATCGGTTGTTTTCACGTCGATATTGTCATCGTACGCCGCAGACCAAGAACAGGCCGTCGCTGGAGTGGTCGGTGGCAGGAAGCAAAAGATGAGCTCCCGTGATCCTGGGGGCAGAAATCCGCGTCCAACCAGTCGCCATCGCGATGGCGGTGAACTCGATCCACCACGGAAGGGTAGTGACATGCAAAAGAAATCAGCGGCAACAGCGGCCAGCCGATTGACGCACATGCGAACGCCACAAATACGCTCTCAGACACCGAACGGAAATTCGTTCCAATCTTCACTCCTACGATTTAGAGGAGGTGTTACCGTGCCCCACTTTCTTCCCTTCTCGAACCGACTGCGTTAGACTGGGAAACACTTGAATCCTGCTGTAAGCCCCAGGAGGGCACCTTCATGACGAAGAAGAACCTACTGATCAACACATTTCTCAGCACAGCATTGTTCTGCGGCTGCGTGACGCTGGCTCAAACGCCTGTGCAAGATATCGACAAGGTCAGACACCCCAACTTGGCCGCCGCGCAGAGCCTTGTTGTTCAAGCCAACAACTACATCACAGCCGCGCAGAAAGATAACAGATACGATATGCACGGACACGCGCAGAAGGCGAGGGATCTCTTGGTCCAAGTAAACCTAGAGTTGAGGCACTCTGCTGATGATGCCAACGCTGGCGAGAGCCAACAAAAGAAGTAGATTCGACCTGCGTAACATGCAGGAGTGCGCCACTGTAGGTGGCGCATTTCTCTGTGAGGTGGAATACTTCCGCGAAAACTCCCCGATCGTTAGAGACGGTCGTTAGTCAATAGTCCTGATCGCGTGTTGGGCGATCGCTATGACGCGGAGGCGATACGACACCTTCTGCGATTTCCACGCGCGAGCGTAAAGTTCGCGCGCTCCGGCGGGACCGGGCCAATCTCGGTTGTGTGTCTAGGTCGCGATGCCGAAGCCCCGAGCGGCGCAGTCCGCCGGCAGCCGAGCGCAACGAATTAGGGGATTGGCGTTTCGATGCCGCCGAGCTACCTCGAGACTTCGGCGAATCGGTTTCCACGCTTGCTCGGGTTGAGCATACGGATCGATTTTACTGCAAAGGAGCCCGATCACGTGCTGCTGGAATTCCGACGTGAAGATGTTTGAGGAGGCTTAATGAGCGCTCCCGAACCCATTTCGATCCCACTCGAATCAGCCAACGGTGATGCGGCCGCTTTGCAGAACCGCCGCCAGCGCGGAATTTCCCACACATATCGCAACCCTGCGGTGATATGAAAAAAAAGCCGGCGAAATACTCTCTCACGCTGTCGCCAGCGTGCCGAGATGATTGTTGAGGGTTGGCTTCTTATCGACCGGGCAATTCGATATAGCCGTGTCGAAGGCAAGAGCTGAGCCCAAACTAAGCGTCTCCTAGCCCCTGTATCGGAGGCGTATTGCTGATGAAGGAAGAGCACGAGCTTAGCACTGGGCAACAGACTGAACTGATCGACGCGATTTTCCCCAAATATCCAGGTTCGCGCATAGTTCTGAATCCAGATTCGAACCGCAGGGCGAAGGTCCTTTGCCCAAATCCTCAAGGTGCATGGAAGAGGCGCTCGGAAAAACTGCGCGGCTAACTCAGCAATGACTACGACGATCTCGCGCAACTGCCGGTCATCTCCGACACGACGCTCGATGCGCCCCCATAGCGATGAGTCAGTCGCCCGCCGACTGAGAAAGTATCCAATCTCATAGAGCCATGACATTCGGACCCATCCCCGCAAGATGTGACACCAGGCATGTACTGCTTGCAGGAGAAACGCGTCCTCTTCCAGCAAAGTCCGAAAGGTCAAGCCCTGCCACTCGTGGGTCCTCGCATGGTCAACAGAAAATTGCGGTGCTGCCAGGCATGTGCCGTCGAAGTCGGCATGCCCGAAGCCGAGATGCAATTCGACAGCATACGGCGCATGTGCCTCATATTGCTCATCCAGAACGGGCATTCGCGCTGACGGCATCACGAAAGTGAATTCGTGGGTGGAGTGCGTTTTCAGAGAGTATCCAGTCTGTTCAACGATGCGCCGCGCTAATGCCAATGACTCGTCGTCCACCAGGTAGTCGAAGTCACTCTGGTGACGCAGAAACGCATCGGAACAGAACTGCGGGACAAGCGACAGACCTTTCACAACGAGATATCTCACGCTCGCCTCATCAAACCGCTGATTGAGAGAGCTAAACTCATGCGCCATGCGAGCAACACGCTGTTGGTTGGCGGCAAAACTACGCTTCAGGCGAGACAATACCTCCGTCGGAACCATTTCGGTTGCGTTTTTGTGCTCCAGGTTTCGTAAAAAGTAAAGGGCCAAGCCAGCATCATCCAGCCATATGAGTGCCTGTTCCCACTCGCGGCGGCTGAATCCCTTCAGTTCGTTATGATCACTCGTCGCGCCTGACAAACGCAGGAAATCGACCATGGCCTCGGGCAAGGCTCGATTCATGACTCCACCTCGGCTAGTTTCCTTCGCCACTTTGTCTCTCCCGGGGCAAGCCTAAAATGGCGGAATCGCGGGCACTTGAGAGGCCCGTGAGAACAGATGCCTTTCCCCCTCGGGCAAGAATTGGCGTTCCGGTTCCCCGAGGCATAGTGGGACGTGCGTAAGGCACTCGAATCCTCCGGATCAGAAAACTCCGACAGTTTCTTCGGCCGTGCGAGGCAACATCTCGATTTGCTCAGCATCGCCCGAATCAAGGAAACCGGTTCGGCATCCTCGCGCGTAAGCCTCGGAGTGGAGATCACGATGGCGTACTCTTGGCCTTCCAAAACCCCGCGGTGGCCAAACGGGAGGCGGCGGTTGCGAGCCTTGGTTGCCTTCGGGCTATACCGGGCGATCATGTGGTAGGTCTTCACGCCAGGTTCTAGCCCTCGCAGACCGGTCTGGGGTCACCCACTCGTTTCAACTGAAGATTTCGCCGGCGCAGTCAAGGTATCAATCAGTGGTGGGGCATTTTGTCTCTAATTTGTCAACATTCTGCAAATTCCTCCTGACCTCCCTCAGGCACCAGCCTTCCATCTCGCAATGCCACCGATAAGAAGAGACAGAAAAGTGCCAAGGTCCAGATACGGCGTGGACGCCGTTTGCGCCACGGAGGGGACTTGCTACCCCCTACGTCGGGGAAACGACCGGTTGAGGGATGCGAATGTGGGGGCTGGGGTCGGGCGGGGCGGTCCCAATCCGACTTTCAAGTGTTGCAAACAACTTTCTCGCTTGACATGGGTTCTTCTAGAGCGGAGCATGCGAAAGATGGATTCAAGCCTCGGCGCGCCCTCGCAGTAACTCTGGGACCTGACATGATGAGCCATCTACCGTGACTCTCGCACCCGGCTCGATGAGCCGTCTGAGGAGGACCTTGTGAAGCCCGTCTACTTCGTCTGCGTTTGCTTGATGCTTGCTGGGACAATCGTTCTGGCTCAGTTTGGCCCCAATCGGCTCGCGAATCAGGCGAGCGGGCTGCGCTTTGCCCATGAACCACAGCCGGGGCCCCCGAATCCACCCACCCTGCCGCAAGCGGTGCCGTTGACGCAACGTCTGCGCGGACGTTCGCGACGCCGGAACGCAAAATCACCAGTGCAAAACGGGCCTGAACAAGTGCTGTACGCTTTCCAGGGTGGGAACGACGGGGACGACCCACGCGGCGGGCTGATCTTCGATTCCTCAGGAAATCTCTATGGCACAACGTCGGAAGGAGGCGGAAGCACGGCTTGCACTTTCTATTCCAGCGGGGGGAGCTGTGGCACGGTCTTTGAGCTCAGTCCGAGCTCGAATGGAGGCTGGACGGAAACCATCCTCCATAGTTTCCAGGGCGGTAGCGATGGCGGCATCCCGTCCTCCGGATTGATATTTGATCGGGCCGGAAATCTATTTGGCACGACTCAAGGCGGTGGGAACTACGGGGGCGGCACGGTCTTTGAGCTCAGTCCCAACGGAAGTGGAGGCTGGGCGGAGGCCATCCTTTACAGCTTTGGAGGCACCGCTAGTGACGGCCAGGGACCGCAGGGCTTGATTTTTGATGGCGCCGGAAATCTATATGGCGCAACCGCGGGAGGAGGTCAGACTGGATGCTATCCCGACGACGGTTACTGTGGCACGATCTTCGAGCTCAGTCCCAACGGAAGCGGAGGTTGGACGGAGACGATCATTTATAGCTTTCCTTCGGGCGCCAGCGATGGCGAGATCCCGAACCCCGGACTGATTTTTGACCCGGCCGGAAATCTGTATGGCACAACCTACGGAGGCGGAGTCGGGAACGGGTGTGCCTCCCGAGTCGGCTGTGGCACAGTCTTTGAGCTGAGTCCCAACGGAAGCGGAGGTTGGACGGAAACAGTCCTCCATAGCTTTGCCAGCACCGCCGGCGACGGTTGGAATCCTGAAGCCGGGCTGATTTTTGATCAATCCGGGAATCTGTATGGCACAACTCCCTCGGGTGGGGAAGGGTCATGTGGTGTCGTGGATCGCTGTGGGACAGTTTTTGAGCTCATTACCAATGGAAGCAGCGGGTGGGCGGAGACCACGCTTTACAGTTTCCAAGGCGCGAGCGACGGTGCGAATCCGGCAGGGGGACTGGTTTTTGATAAGACTGGGAATCTGTATGGCGCTACCGCAGGCGGAGGCGACGCCGCTTGCAACTCTGGCTACGGCTGTGGTACGTTCTTTGAACTCGCCCCTAACGTAAACGGATTCGGGAATTGGACAGAGAGCCTCCTCTATAAATTTCAGGGCGGCAGTGACGGCGCGTACCCGTCCTCCGGGGTAATTCTTGATCAGAGTGGGAATCTGTATGGCACAACCTCCGACGGAGGGGGAACTGGGTGCAGTGAAAACCTTGGCTGTGGCGTGGTCTTTGAATTGACCAGAGAACCGTTCGTGACATTCTCTCCCACAAGTCTTAGCTTCGGAAATCAGACCGCGGGCATCAGCAGTAGCCCGCTGATGACAACTCTGACCAACAGTGGCAATCTCCCCCTCACCATTAGCTCCATCCAGATTACCGGAGCGGACAGCGGCGATTTTGGCCAGACCAACAACTGCCCTTCGTCGCTGCCGCCGAACATTAGCTGCAAAATCAGCGTGACTTTCACGCCCTTAGCCACGGGAAATCGAAGTGCAGCAGTCAGCGTTGCCGATAACGCTCCCGGCAGTCCGCAGTCGGTTCCGCTGACCGGCGTCGGCACGCCCCCGAGCGTGACACTTTCGCCCCCGGGCCTGACTTTCGGACCGCAACTGGTGGGCACAACCAGCCAACCGCAGACTGTCCAACTCAGCGCGAGCTACGCGACCAGCATCACTTCCATCGAGACCAGCGCTGTTTTTGGCCAGACCAATAATTGCGGCAAAGGTCTGCCGCCGGGTGGGAAATGTCAGATCCTAGTTACTTTCACGCCTACCGCATCCGGGCCGCAGAATGGAACCTTGACCATCAACGACAGCGGCGCGGATAGCCCACAGACCGCGCCGCTTTCGGGCACGGGCCAGGATTTCTCGCTGGCTCCGTCGGTCTCGTCGACGCAAACCGTCGCCCCCGGACAGGTGGCAAACTACACGGTCGCAGTCGCTCCCCTGGGAGGGTTCAACCGAACAGTGACACTCAGTTGCATGGGAGCGCCGGCACAGTCCTCGTGCTCCATCTCCTCGAGCTCCGTAACGCTTAATGGCGCCACTACTGCGCCGGTCGCGGTCACGGTGACGACCGCAGGGACATCGGCGAGTCTCACCCGCCCGTCCCGCTTTCCACGGGCTGGCAACAGCCTTGCGCTATGGCTGGCATTCTCTGGTTTGCCGGGACTCGTACTGCTGGGCGGCGGGCTTCGTAAGCGGCGTGGTCGGCTGCTTTACGGGGCAATCTTCGCATGTGTACTTTTCGCGGTAATGATGTTGTCGGCCTGCGGCGGAGGCGGCAGCATGGGAAGCAGCGGGAGTGGTACGCCAGCGGGGACTTACAACTTGACGGTGGTGGGCACCTTCAGTTCTGGGTCGGCCAATTTGGTTCACTCGGCGAAGCTCACACTGGTTGTGCAATAACTTATTCTCGCGGCTCGCTCCCCTAACCGCGAGAAACAACGGCCAACTTATCCTCATTCATACATATACATACGTACATACATAAACGTCACAACAATATGTTAAACGTGGAATACTTGTCTATTCTCGACCACACCAACGCGTCACGATCTCAGCGAAGGTTGAAGGTGGCTGGCCCGTCCGGCTGTCTAATGAGCGCCGATTGCTTTGTCTTGCGAGGCGCCGAAGAGTTCGGGGTGCAAATAGTGTCCTCGCTCCCCCGCGGGCTTCTCGACTTCGACTGGGCTACGGTGAGCTTCTGCGTAGGCGTCATGGCGAATACCTGTTACTTGCCAGGACACCTTCAATCCTGAAGTTCCCCCAGCGATGCGGAAAGAGTTGTTCTCGATCTCTTGGGCAACGTACACCGGCGCGAACCCTCCGATGCAACTGAGTTGATAGCGGAAGTCGCGATTCAGGGCTTCAAACCAATCTGGAAGCTGGATCATGGCCTCGCCCTTCGAATCCAGCACGGTTGTCCCGTTGTAGATATTCATCATGTCCGGCGATTCGACCGATGTGTGGTAGAGGTACTTGTTGGCTGGATCC
>Ga0210401_10007949_pt1 | contig 10569 bp, 10 predicted proteins | sample IncBWH32MmetaG_FD_150866 | JGI IMG/M metagenome (GOLD analysis project Ga0210401, IMG submission 150866) | Forest soil microbial communities from Barre Woods Harvard Forest LTER site, Petersham, Massachusetts, United States - Inc-BW-H-32-M | ecosystem: Environmental > Terrestrial > Soil >... | reverse complement strand
CGCTCCCGGCGTCGGGCTCGGACCAGCCTTGACACCAGATCTCGTCGCCGGCGGCCATCGGCGGGAGGAAACGTCGTTTCTGGGCGTCGGTGCCGTACTCGAGCATGGTGGGGGCGAGCAGGAAGATCCCGTTCTGGCTGACACGCTTGGGTGCGCGGGCGCGGTAGTACTCCTCCTCGAAGACGAGCCACTCGAAGATGCCCAGGTCGCGGCCGCCGTATTGCGTCGGCCAGCTGACGACGGACCAGCGGTCCTCGTACATTTCTCGTTCCCAGCGGCGGTGGGCCTCGAAGCCTTGTTCTGTGTCAAACGAGGGGAGGGGGTCCGGGGGGACGTGCTCGTTCAACCAGGTGCGTGCTTCGGCCCGGAACTTCTCGTGCTCGGGGCTGAACGTCAGGTCCATGGGGCTAGGGAATCTTCCACAGCGGTCGGCCGTGGCGCCAACGGTCAGCTGTTGCCGGAGAGGTGGGTGTTGGCGACGGTCGTGCCGGTGTTGGAGTGTCCGGCGGGGAGGCTGCCGGCCGTGGTGCTGTTGTTGATCGGCTCGCGGAATGCCAGCGTTCGTACGAAGAATTCCGCCACCGCCCGGGTAATGCCCGCCTCGGTGGGCTGCTCGCCAGGATTGTCGAACTCGTGGCCACCACCCTCGACGATGAGCAGCTGGTGCGGCACGCCGTTGCCGCCGAGGTCCCACGACAACTCATTGGACTGCTGGGGGTAGACGATCTCGTCGTCGGTCGAATGCATGAGGAGGAACGGTGGGTCGCCGGGGGCGACGTATGTGACCGGGCTGGCGGCGCGGAGGTCCGCCCCCACCATCTTGTGGGGGACCGGTCCGAGAAGTTTGACGAAGGTTTCGGCCACGAGGAGGCTGTCGCCCTGGTTGCCCATCGTGAGCAGGTCGCTGGGCCCGGCCATGTCCACCACGGCCTGGACCTTGCTCGACTCGTCGGGATAGGCGCCGACATCCCATCCTGCGCTCGGGCCCGCGGTGCCGAGCAGCGCCACCAGGTGGCCCCCGGCGCTCTGGCCCCAGGCTCCTATTTCGGTCGGGTCGATGTTCAGCTCGGTGGCGTTGGCGCGTAGGTAGCGGATGGCACATTTGACGTCGACGATCTGGTCAGGCCATCGAGCCTTCGGTCCGAGCCGGTAGTCGACGCTGACGACGACCAGGCCCTGCGCGGCCAGTTCGGGGCCGATGGTGTTGATCAGGAAGCCGCCTGAGTCGTAGTTGCCCGAGATCCACGACCCCCCGTGGACGTAGACCGCGGCCGGGGCGCGGCCGTGCAAGCTGGTCGGCTCCGTAATGCGAGCCCGTTCGCCGTTGCAGTAGGTCACTGTGGCGTGTTGGCCGGCGCTGAGCTTCGGGGCCGGCGTCGTACCGGGCGGGGTGGCCTTTGGCTGGGCCGGGCTGGCACTGCTGGTGCAGCTCGTGAGGCCCCCGAGTGCGAGCGCGCAGACGAAGAGGGCGACAAACGGTCTGCGCATGGGTCTCAATGTTGGCCGAACCCAGGGCGAATCTGGCTCCACCCCTCGTTTGGCACCAAATCTGATTCGGCGTCAGAATTGGCCCCCATGCCCAACGCCGTGATCATCGACGCCGTGCGCACCCCGGTCGGCCGCCGAGGTGGGCGGCTGTCCGGGTGGCACGCCACCGACCTGGCCGCCCAACCGCTGGCCGCCCTCTTGAAGCGCAATGACCTGGACCCTTCGTTGGTCGAGGACGTCGTCATGGGCTGCACCATGACGGTGGGCGAACAGGCCATGAACATCGCTCGCAACGCTGCGCTGGCGGCGGGGTTCCCCGAGTCCGTCCCCGGTACCACCGTCGACCGCCAGTGCGGCTCCGCCCAACAGGCGATCCATTTCGCGGCCCAGGCGGTCATGGCGGGCGCCATGGACGTGGCCATCGGCGCCGGCGTGGAGTCGATGAGCCGGGTGCCGATCGGTTCGACGACCGACCCCGGGCCCGGTGAGGCCTACGGCCCGTTGTACTTGGAGCGCTACGAGCTCATCCATCAGGGCGAGTGCGCCGAGGAGATCGCGCGGCGCTGGAAGGTGTCGCGCGAGGAGATGGACGCGCTGGCGCTGCAGTCGCACCAGCGGGCGGCCGTGGCGACCGACGAGGGTCGTTTCGCCAACGAGATCGTGCCGCTCGAGGCCAGGGTGCATCCCGACGTGCCGGGTGCCGCCGACGTGAGCGGGTTGCTTTCGGCCGACGAGGGCGTGCGGCGAGACACGTCGCTCGAGAAGCTGGCCGCGCTGAAAGGCGCCTTCTCCGAGACGGGCACCGTCACCGCGGGGACGTCATCGCAGATATCGGATGGGGCGGCCGCCGTGCTGATCATGAGCGAGGAGCGGGCCACTTCGCTCGGGCTGACGCCCCGGGCCCGCTTTCACACGTTCGCCGTCGCAGCCAACGACCCGCAGATCATGCTGACGGCGCCGATTCCGGCGACCGAGTTGGTCTTGGCCAAGGCGAAGCTCAAGCTGGACGAGATGGATCTCGTGGAGATCAACGAGGCGTTTGCGTCGGTCGTTTTGGCGTGGGAGCGCGAGTACCACCCTGATATGGCCAAGGTCAACGTCAACGGCGGCGCGATCGCGATCGGACACCCGACCGGCTGCTCGGGAGCGCGGCTCATGGCGACCCTGTTGAATGAGCTCGAGCGGACGGGCGGTCGTTACGGCTTGCAAACCATGTGCGAGGGTGGCGGACAGGCCAACGCGACGATCATCGAGCGGCTCGGTTGATGGCGGGCACCCGCACGCCCGCGGTCGAGGGTTGGTTCACCACCGGCGAGGACGGCCGAGACCCAGCGCTGCTCGGGTCTCGCTGTGAGGGATGCGGCACGTTCGCCTTCCCCGCCGAGACGTCCTATTGCAAGAATCCCGACTGCTCGTCGACGTCGTTCGAGTCCGTCGAGCTCTCGCGCCGGGGCCGGATCTGGTCGTATACCGACGCCCGCTACCAGCCCCCGCCGCCGTACGTGGCGGCGGACCCCTATGTCCCCTTCTGCCTCGCCGCCGTGGAATTGGCGGACGAGAAGCTCGTGGTCATGGGCCAGGTCGTCCCCGGGGTGACGGTCGACGACCTTGCCGTTGGCGACGAGGTCGAGCTCGTGATCGACACGCTGTACTCGGAGGAGGGCGGCGACTACCTCGTCTGGAAGTGGCGCCCGGTCGTTGGGGCCCCTGCGGGCGGAAAGGGCTGATCCATGGCCGACGACAAGCGGGTGGCGGTCCTCGGCGCGGGCATGCACGAGTGGGGGAAATGGGGCCGGCCCTTCGTTGAATACGGGTTGGCCGCGGCGCGAGACGCTCTGAACGACGCGGGGCTGACATGGCGTGACATGCAGTTCGTTTCGGGGGCCGACACGATCCGCAACGGTTACCCCGGCTTCGTTTCGGGGGCGACTTTCGCCCAGGCACTGGGGTGGACGGGGGCACGCGTGTCGAGCGTCTATGCGGCGTGTGCCTCCGGCGCGGTCGCTATCGCCAACGCCCGGGCGCAAATTCTCGCCGGATTGTGCGACGTGGCATTGGTAGTCGGTGCCGACACCACGCCGAAGGGCTTCTTCGCGCCGGTCGGCGGCGACCGCAAGGACGACCCCGACTGGCTTCGCTTCCACCTTCTGGGCGCGACGAATCCCACTTACTTTGCTCTGTACGCACGGCGGCGCATGGACCGCTTCGGTGCCACCGAAGAGGACTTCGCTCAGGTCAAGGTGAAGAACGCGCGGCACGGGCTCGCGAATCCGTACGCGCGCTACCGCAAGGAGGTCTCCGTCGACGAGGTACTGGGTTCGCCGATGGTGGCGGACCCGTTGCGCCTCCTCGAGATCTGCGCGACGTCCGACGGCGGCGCTGCGCTCGTTCTTTCGAGCATGGATTTTGCGCGCCGTCAATCCGGCGGGGCGGCACCTCTCGTCACTATCGACGCCGTTTCGACGGTCACGCCCTCCTTCCCCAACACGGTGATCGAGATGCCGAACTTCGCGACCGACTCGGCGGCCGCCCTGTCGGCACCCTCAGGCGATGCGACCGGCAGCGGTTTCCGCCCCTCGATCGCCTCCGCCGCGTACGCCGAAGCCGGGATCGGTCCCGAGGACATCAGTCTCGCGGAGGTCTACGACCTGTCTTCGGCGCTCGAGCTCGACTGGTACGAGGACATCGGGCTGTGCGGCGAGGGCGAGGCCGAAAAGCTCTTGCGCGACGGCGTCACGTCCATCGGTGGGCGTGTGCCGGTCAACCCCTCCGGCGGCCTCTCCTGCTTCGGTGAGGCGATCCCCGCCCAGGCCATCGCGCAGGTCTGTGAGTGCGTCTGGCAGCTGCGCGGTGACGCCACGGGGCACCAAGTGGAGGGTGCACGGGTGGCGGTGACGGCGAACCAGGGCCTCTTCGGCCATGGATCGTCGGTGCTTCTCAGTCGCTAAAACCCTGGTAGCAGCATTATTTGTGATTTCTACCAGGCGGTTCTTGCGCGCCGTGTGTGATCCCTGTCCTTTCGGGTATGGGCCTGAATGACGTCAACAAGTGCAGCACCTTGCTTAGGCTGGCAGTACGCGTGAGTGGTCTTATTTCGGGTCGGCAAGGAAAAACGCAACGAACGGAACGAAGCTGCGATTGGAGGAACCAAATACATGTTGGCCACTGATGTTTCTGAGTTGCGCCAAGATGAGCAGCAGCAAGGAGCAAAAAAGGGAATGCCGGACCAGATTGACCATGGGAACGGGACAGGGTCCGATGACGTCCTGAAGGCCCTCGGCGAGCTGGAGTCAGTCCTGAGGGAAAACGCCGAGAGCGAGCGCCTCCTGGCCAAGCGGATCGCCGACGTCCGCCTCGCCCGGGAGAACGGGCGAGAGTGGAAGGCGATCCTGGGCGACGAAGACGAGCCGGGCACGGTGCAGTTGGTGAGCACCATCTTGCGTCGGCAGTCCGAGGCGAGTGGATATTTGCGGCGCTCCCTCGTTGTCGCCCTGCGGGCAGAGGGCCAAAGCATCCCGAGCATCGCGCACCTCTTCGGCGTGACGCACCAGCGTGTGTCGAACCTGCTGCGACGCGTCGCGCAGGGTAACGCTGCCGCCGACTCGAACTCGGACTAACTCGTCCAGCCCCGCAACAGGGCGTCGGCTTCCGCCATGATGTCGTCGATGATCTCCGCCACTGGCGGGAGGGAGTTCAGTACGCCCACGACCTGACCCGTCGGGAGGACCCCGACGTCGGTGCGGCCCTCGACGAGCGCGGCTTTCGTCATGACGGGCGCGTTCGCCGCCATGACGACCTGCGCCCACGTGAGTTCGTTACCGGCTTTCATCGCACGGCCTTCACGCAGCAACGAGCGCAATGTCGCACCGGTCTCCTTGCGGAACTGCAGGGCGCTTCGAGCGGCGCGAGGGAGCGAGCGCAGCCACGATTGTGACTCGAGGTGTTCGACCAGATCGGTACGGACGACGCGTTGCGGCGCGCCGTCGACCTTGGTGGTGACCACGGTGCCCGTCACGGGCGTCTCCATGTAGAGGTCTTTCACCGCTTCAGGCACACGGCTCTCGGCCGACAGAAGGAATCGGGTGCCCATCGCCACGCCGGACGCGCCATAGGCCAGGGCGGCCACGAGGCCGTGGCCGCTGAAGAAGCCGCCTGCCCCGAGCACCAGGACCCGGTCGCCCACCGCGTCGACGACCTGGGGTAACAGCAGGGTCGTGGGTACGACACCCGTGTGTCCGCCCCCCTCGGCACCTTGGGCGATCACGGCGTCGACGCCCCATTCGGCCACCTTCTCGGCGTGGCGGCGGGCGCCGACCGTGGGCATCACGAAGAGGCCGGCCTCCTTGCAGCGAGCGACGAGCGCCGGATTTGGCGCCTGGGCGAAGCTGGCGACGCGTGCACCAGTTTCGATCATCAGGTCGATCCGGTCGGCCACGTCGTCCACATCGGTGCGCAGGTTGACCCCGAACGGGGCCGACGTTCGGCTCCGCACCTCGGCGATCGCGGCAGCGAGTTGGTCCAAGGTCATGGTGGCGGAGGCCAGGACGCCCAGCCCGCCGGCTTCGCATGTGGCGGCAACGAGCCTGGGCCCGGCCACCCAGCCCATGCCGGTCTGCACGAGCGGGTAACGGATCCCGACCCGCTCACAGAACGGAGTGTGGAGGGCAGGGTGCAACGACGGGCCCGGGCCGCTCAGGTCCTCACCTCTCGGTCACGCAACGAGCCGGGGTCGAGGACGACACGGATGACGTCCAGCTCCTCGGGGCTCGGCAGACGCGTCTCCGCGACGTCGTCGCCAATGATGAGTTCGAATCCGGTTGCCGCGATGATGTCGTCGACCCGTACGCCGGGGTGATGCGAGCGCAGCCGCATGGTGCGGTCGGGTGTCTCGAAGTCGAACACCCCGAGATTGGACACGACCCGACGCACGTCGTGGAAACGCAAGGCGCCCTCTCCCGCCGCCGCGGCCCGGCCATGTCCGACACCGCAGACGACATCGACGTGCTCGACGAAAGTACGCGGGCTGTGGTCGGGCACCCAGTAGCTGGTCGGGTGGTTGACCGAGTTGCCCGGCGCTCCTCGCACGCCGATGAGCTGGACCTTGGGGTGAGCGTGGGGCCCGACGGCCGAGATGTTCTGGTTGCCCATGCGGTCGATCTGGCTCGCCATCATCATGATGTGGCGCCGGCCCGACCACACCACATCGAACACGCTTCGGTACGGCATTGTGGCCTCTCGTACCAGTTCGGTCGGCTTGGTGGCGATCGGGGGCGCGCCGACCATGAGAGCAGCCTCGCCGTCGGTGAGGACGAGGTCCGGCGCGAACGTCAGCTTGGCCAGGCGTGCACCGAGCGAGGGGATGGTCCCGAATGGGCTTGCCATGACCTCGCCGGCGCCGTGCCAGGCATCCGCGCAGGCGATGACGCACGCTTCGGCGCGGGTCACGCCTGCGTCGGACGGTGTCAGGGCGTCGTTCACTGGGCCTGGCGCTCCTCTACCCGGGCCTGGTACTCGTCTTCGGGGACGAAGACGTAGCGGCTGGCGAAGGTCTCCCACTCGGCGGGGTCGGACGCGGCAGCGGCGTACTCCTTTTGGAAAGCTTCGTCGCGCCCGTAGTCCGGGGGGTTCGCGGTGAAGTGCGCACCACCGCGTGATTCGGCCACCCCGTCCGTGAGCATGCGGTGGATCCCCACAGTGGACAGAGGATGTGTTTCGTCGGCGAGCTCACCGTTGGGCACGATCCGTTCGGTGGTCAGGAAGCGCCGCTCGGCGGCGCCGAGGAAGAGCGCGTCGAAGAAGGGGTCCGGGCTCAGGATTTGCCCGTTGCCGGCAGCGTCGGCTCGGTTGACGTGGACGATCGCAGCGTCGAGGTGCAACGCCGGCATCGCGACCAGCTCGACCTCGGCGTCGGCCGGCTCGGCCAGATACGGGCTCCCGACGCCGTAGGGCGAGCGCACGAGGCGCAGGTCGGGGTTCACGGTGAGGACGTCGGAACCGAGGCCCGCGCGGGTGGGCAGGAAGGGCACGCGCCACGACGCCGCCTGGAGGCCGAGGAAGAACATGCCCTCGTCGATCTCCATGACATCGACCGTGCCGTGCTGACGAGCGGCTCTCCAGTGCGGGTCCAGCGCGATCGAATCGAGGGTGACGAACCCGCACACGACCTTGCGCACCTTGCCGGTCGCGCAGAGGAGCCCGACATCGGGACCGCCGTAGGCGACGACGGTGAGGTCCGTGAGGTGGGAACGACAGATGGCGCGGACCACGGCCATCGGCTTGCGACGCGAGCCCCAGCCGCCGATGCCGATTGTCATGCCCGAACTCAGCTCACCGACGATGTCGTCGATCGTTGTGCGCTTGTCGCTCACGTGGACGTGTCTGCGTCGCGCTTCTCCACGAAGGCCGCCCGCTGCTCGTCCGCCACGCCACGGACGTGCAGCTCGTAAGTAAAGCCTTGCTCGAAGCGGTAGCTGCGTTTCACGTCGACCGGATCGATGCCGTTCAACGACTCCTTGGCTCGCCGGATGATCGTGGGGCTCTTGGAGGCGATGTCGGCGGCCAGCTCGAGTGCGGCCGCATGGAGGCGGTCCGGAGGTACAAGGGCGGCCACCGACCCATAGGAGGCGAGCTCGGCGGCCGGGATGGGCTTGGCCGTGTAGACCATCCGGCGCATCACGTGCTGGGGCACGAGGCGGGCGAGGTGAGTGGCGGCGCCGAGCGCCCCCCGGTCGACTTCGGGGAGGCCGAAGGTCGCGTCCTCGGAGGCGACGAGGATGTCGGCGTTGCCGGCGAGTCCGATGCCGCCGCCGAGGCAGAAGCCCTGCACGGCGGCGATGACGGGGACCTCGCAGTCGTACACGGCGGCGAAGGCCGCGTAGCAGCCGCGGTTGACGCCGACGAGCGCCTCGTCGCCCTTGGCATTGATCTCCTTGATGTCGACGCCGGCGCAGAACCCGCGGCCGGTGGCGCGGAGGACGACGACGCGGTTGGTGGGGACCTGGCCGGCCGCGGTGAGGGCGTCGGCGAGGGCGAACCAGCCGGCCACATCGAGGGCGTTGACCGGGGGGTGGTCAATTACGACCTCGGCGATCCCTTCGTGTTCCTGGACCACATCGATGGGCATGGGGCGGCCGGTCTCCTCGGTGTCCTCGGTCGGTCGGTCGGGCTCGGTCGGCGGCTCCTGACGCCGCGTCAGAAGGCCGCAGGGAACTTAGGTCAGCGCACTGGGCAGGGCCAACACGGTGCCGGGCCTCCTCGGTCCGGGCGTGGCCGACTGCCATAGGGTTGGCCCGTGACCGAGCCCGTCTACGACTTCAGCGAGCGTGTGGTGGTCGTGACCGGAGGGTCGCGTGGGGTCGGGGCGGAGATCGTGCGGCGCTTCGTCGAAGCCGGCGCTCATGTGGTGACGTGCGGGCGTCACGAGGCCGAGGTCGAGGGGGCCGTGTTCATGACCGCGGACGTGCGCAAGCCGGCCGACGCCGAGAAGGTGGTCGCGAAGGCGGTCGAGCACTTCGGCCGGCTCGACGTGCTCGTGAACAACGCAGGCGGCGCCCCGTACGCGATGGCGGCGGACATGTCGCCTCGGTTCGTCGAGGCAGTGATCAACCTGAACCTGCTTGCGCCGTTGTGGTGCGCGCAGTCCGCGCACAAGGTGATGGTTGTGCAGGAGGATGGGGGCTGCATCGTGAATGTGACCAGCGTCTCGGGCGTGCGTCCTTCGCCGGGTGCTTCGGCTTACGGGGCGGCCAAGGCAGGGCTCATCAACCTGACGACGACCCTGGCGGTGGAATGGGCGCCGTTGGTGCGTTTGAACTGCGTGACCGCCGGCTTGTTGGACACCGGCGCCGGGGAGGAGTTCTACGGCGGGGTCGAGGGGATGGAGCGGGTGGCGGCGACCGTGCCGATGGGGCGTATGGGGGTCCCGGCTGACGTGGCGTCGGCGTGTTTGTGGCTGGCGAGCCCGGGCTCCTCGTATGTCTCGGGCGCGAATTTGGTGCTCCACGGGGGCGGGGAGTGGCCGGCCTACCTGGTGGCGGCGCAAGCCGGCCAGGTGGCGGACCCGGCGGACTGAGGCAGGCCGCATACCCGTTTCACCACGGCGATTAGGGGCAGGACCGGGGGTAGCTGCTAAACAGAGCGACCGTGAAATTGGCGGTCCTCACGGAGACCCGTCGCGGAGAGCGCCGAGTCGGCCTCGTGCCCGACGTGGTCAAGAAGCTGGTCGGCGCGGGCTGGGAGGTCTGTATCCAGGCCGGTGCCGGCGCGGCGGCCGAATTTCCCGATGAGCTGTACAACGAGGCGGGTGCGACCGTCGTCGCCGACGCTGCCGGGGCGTTGTCCGGCGCCGGCCTCGTAGTACGAGTGAATGCGCCGAGCGTCGATGAGGCTAACGAGCTCCCGGACGGCGCCGCCGTCCTGAGCTTTTTCCAGGTCAGCCAATCCGAGGATGCGCTTCGTGCCCTGGCCGCCAAGAAGGCCACCGTCTTCAGCTTCGACCTCCTGCCGCGCATCAGCCGCGCTCAGGGCATGGACGCGCTCAGCTCACAAGCGACGGTTTCGGGGTACCGAGCCGGGCTGGCCGCGGCCGATCACCTCGCCAAGTTCTTTCCCATGTTCATGACTGCGGCGGGCACCGTTCCGCCGGCCAAGGTTCTCGTCATGGGCGTCGGGGTCGCCGGACTGCAGTCCATCGCCACGGCGCGTCGCCTCGGCGCCGTGGTGAAGGCCTACGACGTCCGGGCCGCGGCGAAGGAAGAGGCCGAGAGCCTCGGCGCGACGTTCGTCGACACCGGAGTGTCCGCCGAGGGGACTGGCGGTTACGCCCGGGAGCTGACGCCCGAAGAGCTGGACCGCCAGCGGGCCGCACTCGCCGAGGAGGTCGGCCGCTCCGATGTCGTAATTACGACCGCTGCTGTGCCGGGGCGCAAGGCACCCGTGCTCCTGACCACGTCGATGGTCGAGGGGATGGCGCCGGGGGCAGTGGTCGTGGACATGGCGGCCGACCAGGGCGGCAACTGTGAGCTCACGAAGGCCGGCGAGATCGTCGACCACAACGACGTGCACATCGTTGGGATGACCAAC
>Ga0210401_10007948_pt1 | contig 10570 bp, 8 predicted proteins | sample IncBWH32MmetaG_FD_150866 | JGI IMG/M metagenome (GOLD analysis project Ga0210401, IMG submission 150866) | Forest soil microbial communities from Barre Woods Harvard Forest LTER site, Petersham, Massachusetts, United States - Inc-BW-H-32-M | ecosystem: Environmental > Terrestrial > Soil >... | reverse complement strand
GATTCTGAGTGGCGATTCCCACAGATTCCTTGCAGTGGTTGTGATTGCAACGCCGTGTCCTTTGCTGCTGGCGATTCCCGTTGCCATTATTGGCGCGATTTCGCTTTCGGCAAGACGCAGCATCATCATCAAGAATCAAGCTGTGTTGGAGCAAGTAGGAAGGTGCACGACGCTTATTTTTGACAAGACCGGGACCCTCACGTATGGCCGTCCAATGCTAACGGAAATACTTTGCGAAACCGGATTTGTGGAAAGCCAGGTGCTTCGCGCGGCAGCCAGCCTGGAGCGATATTCAAAGCATCCCCTCGCACGCGCGATTCTTGACTCTGCTTCCAAGGTTAATCTTCCGCTCGATCCAGTAATAAAAATGAGCGAAACGCAAGGTGAAGGCCTTTCGGGACTCGTCGGCGAACATTCGGTGTGGATTACAGGGCGCGAAAAAGTCGCTGGTTTGGGAGTGACCCTGCAGGAAATTACGGCTGGACTTGAATGTGTTTTATTTATTGATGGTGTCTTCGCAGCAACCTTTCGCTTCCGCGATGTTCCGCGTGCGGACGGCCGCAGCTTCATTGAGCATTTGAGGCCGCGCCATAAAGTAAATCGCATCATTTTGCTTTCCGGAGACCGCGATTCCGAAGTTCGCTATCTTGCAGACTTGATGGGAATTCAGGAAGTCCACTCCGGAAAAAGTCCGGAAGAAAAAGTTGCGATTGTCCGGCGCGAAACTGATTCGGCCAAAACAATTTTTGTGGGCGACGGCATTAATGATGCTCCCGCGATGCAGGCGGCCACGGTGGGCGTTGCATTCGGAATGAGCAGCGATATTACGGCGGAAGCCGCCGACGCCGTTGTGCTGGACGCATCTCTGGAAAGAGTTGACGAGCTTTTGCATATCGGACAGCGCATGCGGTCCATTGCCCTGATGAGCGCAGTGGGCGGCATGGGGCTCAGCGTCATTGGAATGATGGCCGCCGCGTTCGGCTTTTTGCCGCCGATAAGTGGCGCCATCGCGCAGGAATTAATTGACCTTGTCGCCGTGCTCAATGCGGTTCGCACGGCTCTGCCGTTTCATCGAATGACGGATTTCTAAGCGTCCATCTCAACTTTCTGCAGACCCACCATTACGCAGCGTTTCCCTAAGGAAGCGCGTATAATTTCACTTGTTGCATCCGCTAAGTGCGTAACAACGCGTGTCGCGCGGTTTTTGTGCAAGTCTTTGAAGTGACGGAGGGTCGTATGAATCTCCCCGCTGACCCGGCGTATCCAGGGCAATATGTTTTCTCATTGCAACTGAAAAACGGCATGCAGATTTCCATCCGCCCGATTCGCCCCGAGGACGAGGCCGCCATGGCTAGATTTCATGAATCGCTTTCGGACCGCAGCGTCTATCTTCGATATTTTCACATGGAAAAACTTAGCTCTCGCGTGGCCCATTCCAGATTGTCGCGCAGATGTTTTATCGACTACGACCTGGAAATGGCGTTAATCGCTGAATATTTCAATCCTGATGCGGGAAGGAATGAAATTATTGCAGTGGGCAGGCTGGTGCGAGCGCCTGGGCAAAACGAAGCCGAGATCGCCTTGATTGTGTCAGACCAATTTCAAAAATGTGGACTGGGTGCTGAGTTGATGAGGCAACTGATTCAAGTAGGGCGCGATGAAAAGTTGCAACGAATCGTTGCGACGGTACTTCCTGAAAACATGGGAATGCGCGCCCTGGCCTCGCATCAGGGTTTCAAGCCGGTAAAAAGCGAAGATTTAAGCTCGATCCAGTTGGCGCTTGATCTGGGTAAAGCCACAGTTTGATTAGAAAAAATGCCTTGGTCCACTTCATTGTCTCCTAGGTTTTCTACTCCTTTCTCTGTGTCCTCTGTGTTAAGGCTTTTGCCTGAGCAACGGAAGGCTTTAACACAGAGAACACAGAGAAAAGCAAGAGCGCACGGAGAGATTAGATTTTAATGACCCAGAAACTCATTAAGGTTTGTGACTGACATCACATACGAAGACCTGTCCATATGTCACTTTGGAATTGCAAAGATTGGAGGACACAATGCTTACCGTAACTTTACCTTCTGAAGTAGAAAAAAAATCCGCAACAACCATGAGAGCCCTCGTTTTTCATCGCACGGACGAAATTTCCGTTGAAAGAATCCCAATTCCCAGGCCAGGGCCCGGCGAAGCCGTCATCCGTGTTACGCTGACGACAATTTGCGGAACGGACCTGCACATTTTAAAAGGCGAATACCCGGTGCGCCCCGGCCTCGTCATCGGCCACGAACCAGTCGGCGTCATCCACGAACTTGGAGTGGGAGTGACTGGCTACGAAGTTGGCGACCGCGTTCTGGTCGGCGCGATTACGCCGTGCGGGCAATGCAATTACTGCCTTGGCGGAGACCTCGCGCAGTGCGGCGGCCCCATCGGCGGCTGGAAATTTGGCAACACGATCAATGGCGCTCAGGCTGATTATCTTCTGGTCCCCAGCGCTCAGGCCAATCTGGCAAAAATTCCCGATGAACTGACAGATGAACAGGTCGTTCTGCTTGCGGACATCGCTTCCACTGGTATTTCCGCAGCCGAAAGCGCGAATCTGCAAATCGGAGACACGGCGGCTGTTTTCGCGCAAGGCCCCATCGGCTTGTGTGCAACTGCGGGGGCAAAGTTAAAAGGTGCAAGCTTGATTATTGCTGTGGACTCCGACCCTGTGCGCGCGCGCATGTCCAAGCGTATGGGTGCGGACGTTGTTTTGAATCAAAACGAAGTGGACGTGGTCGCGGAGATCAAGCGCTTAACTGGCAGCAAGGGTGTGGACGTTGCCATCGAGGCCCTGGGCACGCAAGCCACATTTGAAAACGCGCTGCGCGTAACCCGGGCAGGCGGAACTTTGTCAAGTCTCGGCGTGTACTCCGGCAAACTATCCGTGCCGCTGGAGCCGTTCGCTGCGGGTCTGGGCAATCAGAAGATCATCACCACGCTTTGCCCCGGCGGAAAAGAGCGCATGCGCAGGCTGATCGAACTTGTGCTTCACGGCCGGCTGGACCTGGTTCCGCTGATCACGCACACATTCTCCCTGGACAATATTGTGGAAGCCTACAAGTTGTTCGGCGGTCGTATGGATGGCGTGATCAAGGTAGCGATCAAGCCGTAAGCGCGTTGCATACATACAGGAATCAAACGGGGCAGGGAATTGCTCCTGCTCCGTTTTCTTTTTGGATGCGACATTGATAATTCCGGGCTTCTCGCAGAATCAGGAGGGATTTAAATATAAGGAATTGGCGTGACGAAATCGCGGCGCGTCATGCTTTTCACAAATCACAAATCACGATTCACGAATCACAAAAAAAGGGAGGCCGGCGGCCGCGCTTGTCGAGTGATTGGGTTGGAGGCGGCCGCCGGATGCAATCCTTGCCTTTCCATAGCCTTACATCGTCAGGAGGAAGGCAAGTGCATGTTGCTTTTCGCCTGGGGCAATTCAGGCCAGAGCGAAAGAATCGTTACTCCTTGACCGGCTTCGTGCTTCAGTGTGTAGATATTTGAGCAACGTTCGCAGAGCCAAAAATGTTCAATGGGGTGGGGGCGATTCCTATGTCCTCCGCCATTTTCAGATGAAGTAATTTCGTTCGATTCACGATAAAAATGAAATAGTTTGCCGCCGGCCAACCAACCAAAAGCCGCGGTACAACTTGGGTTCGCACATTTTGGGTGTAGGTTGATACTCATGACCTACCTCCATTTCTTCTAACTTTCAATACACCTATTCCAAATTCAGAAACCGAACTTTTCTAATGCAGCTCCGAAGGCTTCGTCGCGATTCCACTCATTTCCAGTTTGGCAATTGTTTCCTGAAGCCAACTTGTCAGGGCTTCATCGATTTCTTGTTCCGTCGCCCCGTGATACAGATGCAGGAGCGTGTCACCGTAGGACGTCAGCGGAATGTGCCGGCACGGAACTTTTTCGCCGCGCTTATTTGCGGGCACAAATTGCATCAGCAAACACTCGCTGCATGGTTCCGGATTATTCTTGTGGTCGCAATTCATGCACGTGGGCGAATCTTCGAGCGCCAATTTTGCCCGCCAAGGATCGCGCGCGAAAGTTTCGTAACCGCCCTTTTTGACGAATTCCAATTCCGCCTTGAGAACCTCGATGGTATTTCGATTGTCCTTGGGCATCGTCATAGCTCCTCTGTACTTGTGTTTATTATGCTCAATGGGGGATTGCCGGAATGTGACCGCAATCACATATCCGCGTGATGCACATCACGGTCATTTGTTCACGCTCATTGCAATCTGGCATGGGTGATTCGCGATGCCTGACGAGCAAGCTACATCGAATGGTAAGTTCCGCTTCGTGGCAAGAGGCAGAGGGCGCGGAATGAGTTCACTGGTTTCCACACGTTCTCCATACGGGCTGCAAATCATTGATAACTGCGTCGCATGTCCACATAGAGAAGCACGATTATTCTGCAATCTTCCACCAGAGGCCTTGCAGCGATTGGCGGAAATTACCTCTTCCGCTACGTATCCCAAAGGGGCTTCATTGTTTGTGGAGGGTCAGCCTGCCCGTGGAGTATTCATTCTGTGCGCCGGTCACGTTAAGCTTTCCACATCGTCCGCCGATGGCCGGACATTGATCCTGCGAATCTCAGATCCCGGCGAATTGCTGGGACTGCCCGCGACGATTTCCGGACGAGCTTATGAGGTGACGGCCGATGTGGTCGAACCTACACAGGCAAATTTTATAAGCCAGACGGATTTTTTGAATTTTCTAAAAGAATTCGGGGAGGCTGCTCTTCGCGTGGCACAGGAACTCAGCGATTCCTACCAGACTGCGTTTGCTGAAATGCGGACGATTGGACTTTCTCATTCCGCGCGCGAGAAACTGGCTCGCTTCATTCTCGATTGGGGCTCAAATCATTCATCGGAGAATGGCACCGTTAAATTCAACCTTACCCTTACGCATGAAGAAATCGCCCAAATGATTGGTTCATCGCGCGAAACGGTGACGCGCATCCTGGGGGATTTCAAGAAAAACAATTTGCTGCAGGTTAAGGGTTCCAGTGTCACTCTGAAAGATAAGCCGGGCCTTGAGCGTTTATTGCAGGGCAATTAGGAATCTTTCTAGCCATCAATGGACAGTCGCTTCCGCAGGGTCTCAATTCCGTTCCATTCCCTTAAAAATACTAAAAGCTGTCTAAGTTATCTCACAAATGCCTGGACTCCATTCTCAAAAAGCAATCAACAGGTCCCTCAAAAAAATCATGTCTTCCGGCGCTGAAGGCGTCGACGGATGCAAGCCGAGGGCAACGCCCTGGGTCTGGCAACGATTCGATTCCGGAGCGCCCTGAAAGGGCGCCGGGTCCTTCCGCCCCTTCAGGGCGGAAACGGTAGTTAGCCCCGGTCCACTGGACGTTGCCCCGGCTGGCATCTTCCGCGCCGTTGGCGCGAGACCGCGGCTATAAGTTGACCTTATGAATCAAGAAAAGGGCTGTTTCTGAGATGTCCTGTCGTTAAACCGGCCCGACTGAAAACCGTGTCAATGGCTTGGCGAAAGTGCTAAACGCTTGGCGCGGTTGCTTCCGCTAGTAGCACTCGCGAAATTTGATTCCGCAAATGCCTTCACGCTCATTAACTTGCAGCCATATCAGCTGCCCTTGTTGGCAAGCCGCTTGCACCATGAGTGACCGCAGGCATCAAGGAAGTTTGGCCACGTCGTGGCAAAAAGCTCGCTGATTCGATTTGGGGGACACTTTGAAAATAATTAAATTTGTTGCGCTCTTGCTTGTTGGGCTGTGCGTGCTAGGAAGCCAGTTGGTAATTGCGCAAGATTCATCTTCGCAACCGGCTACAGCCGACGGCACCGCGGACGCAATAGCCGATCAGCAGTTGACGCTTCTTCGCAAGGATATCCGCTCGATCAAGCAGCAAATCATCGCTGCGAATCTGACGCTCACGGACAGTGAAGCGACGAAGTTCTGGCAAGTGTACGCACAATACGCGGCGGAAACCGAGAAGATAAATGAAACAAGAACGGCGATTATCAAGGAGTATGCCAACGACTACGGAACACTCACTGACGATCAGGCCGACCATCTGATTCGCCGCTGGCTGGACACGGATATCGAACAAACAAAACTGCGTCAGCAATACGTGCCGATATTCCACAATGTTTTGCCTGGAAAGAAATCAGCGACCTTTTTTCAACTCGACCACCGGATCAGCACGATGATCGAGTTGCAGGTCACGTCGCAACTTCCTCTGGCCCAGAGCCAGAATTAAATTTTTCCGATGAGAGACGTCATCTCCACTACCAGGAAACAAACGGACCCAATGAGCCTGAACAATTCAGTTACGAAGATCGCAGCTCTAGCAGATTTCTTGCTGCTGAAGGAGCAACTCTGATGTCCTCATCGCCAGTACCGGCCAAATCCTCCGCCACAGTGGAGAACCCGTTGCCTCCCGAGACCGATAAACCTGAGTCCGCTTCTCGCGGCAGTGCCCGATGGAAAAAATATGTAACTCCGCTTCTTGTCGTGGTGCTCGCACTGGCCGTTCTGATCACGCTCACTCGCAACTGGAATGCGTGGGAGGGCGGCAAGGTCGAACAGGAAACTGACGATGCTTACGTCCGAGGCGACCTTACTCCGCTCAGTACCAAGGTGGCGGGAATCGTCAGCAATGTCGAGGTAGCCGATTACCAGGCGGTGCATAAGGGCGATCTCATCGCGCAGCTGGAAGACAAAGATTATAAAGCTCAAGTAGCTCAGGCGGTCGCAGCGGTCGAAGCCGGGCACGCTGCTATCGAGAACAATCGCCGCCAGCGCGACCTTCAGGATGCCAAGATCGACCACGCCCTCGCAGCAATCGATCTGGCAAAAGCGCAGATCGTCGCTGCGCAGGCCGGCATTGAGGCCGTCCAGGCGGACGTGGTTCGGACCCGCGCCGAGCGTGCTCGCCAGGAAGCGCTTTTGCAAACGCAGTCGGCCACACAGCAGAAGGTCGAGCAAGCGGTTGCAGACGAACGGAGATTTTCGGCCCAACTCGCAAGTCGCGAGGCGGATTTCGAAGAGGCAAAAACTTCTCTCGTGAGCAACGAACTCTCCGTGGAAGCCGAGAAGCGCACAAAGTCTGTGTTGGAATCCCAGGATCTACAACTTATAGCCGACCTGCATGCCAAGGAAGCAGCACTCGAAGCGGCGCAAGTGAACCTCGGCTACACAAGAATCGAGGCGCCTGCCGACGGCACGGTAGGGGAGAGGCAAGTGCGGCAAGGTCAACTGGTTTCGCCGGGAACACAAGTCATTTCCTTCGTGCCGCTCAGCAAATGGGTGCTGGCGAACTATCGAGAGACGCAGCTCACCAATGTGAAAGTTGGCGATCCAGCGGAGATTCGCATCGACGAATATCCCGGGCGCGTGGTCCAGGGCAAGGTTCTTGAGATTTCTCCGGCCAGCGGATCGCAATTTGCTCTGTTGCCGCCGGACAATGCGACCGGCAATTTCACCAAGGTTGTACAACGCATCCCGGTCAAGATCGTTTTGGACGACACTGACTTCGCTGCGAAATTGCGCCCCGGACTTTCCGTCATCGCCACTGTCCGGACGAGACAGTAGCCGGAAAAACATGGCAACTTCGAGCATCGCTGTTCACTCGACACCAGCAGATATCGCACGCGCTGCCGCCTCGGCAATCCCATCGGAAGTTTCGAAGCGCCCTCTGATTGGCATTCTGGGCGTAGTTCTGGGAGCGGGGCTCGTCACTCTTACTGGCCGCATGTTAAGTCTCGGCATGGCCGATTTAAGGGGTCATGCCGGGATCAGCTTTGACGATGGAGCGTGGCTGGACAGTGCCTACAACGCTTCGCTCATGTTCATCGGACCGTTCAGTGTTTACCTGGGAGGACTACTCGGACCGCGACGCATACTCCTGTTTGCGGCCGGCGTCTTCACTCTCACTTGCGCTTTTCTCCCGCTCGTCCACAGCTACAGTCTCCTCGTCGCCGTGCTGATCCTCGCGGGGCTCACTTCAGGTACTTTCTACCCGCTGACGTTGACCTTCGCTCTGCGCAACATTCCGCTGCGATACCTTCCGTTCACGATTGCACTCTACGCAACCTTCGTGGATGGCGCCGTGAATATTGCCCCTTCGCTCTACGGATGGTACAGAGACAATCTGTCCTGGGAGTGGATGTTCTGGAACTCCGCCGTGATCGCGCCGGCCATGATGCTCTGCATCTACCTGGGTATCCCGCCGCAGCCGCCGCGCAAGAAAAGCGGACCTGCCCCAAGCTTCGTCGGTTTTCTTTACTTGAGCACCGGACTGGCATTAATTTTTACCGCGCTTCAACAAGGCCAACGACTCGACTGGTTTCATTCCGGCGTGTTCAACGCCTGGTTCTGGTCCGGATCCTTCTTTCTTCTTTGCTCGCTTATTCGCAGAATACTGGGCCCCAATTTCTTGGTGGCTCTTCCTTATTTGTGGAATTGGAATACCGTTCTGCTCGGCACCCTGCTTTTCTGGTTCCGCTTCACTCTGTGTACAACGATTATTCTGATTCCACAGTCGCTCGCGATACGTGGATTTGAAGCCGACCAGATCGGGCCCGCGATCCTCTGGAGCGCGCTTCCGCTGATACCTGTCGCGTTTACCGCCGGGCTTTTGCTGATAAACAGATTTGATCCTCGGTTGCTCTTAGCGAGTGGTCTTGCTTGCACAGCGTTCGCTGCCTGGATAAATTCTCAATACAGCAGCACATGGGCCGCCCAGGATTTTTACCGAACCGAATTGTTTACGGGCGTTGGTCAAGCTTTTGCTTTCATCGGGCTTGTCGGATGTATCGTGCTGCAAGCCATCTTTACCGAAGGCTTGGCCAAGCCGGAGCGCGTGCTGACCTTCTCCGCCTTCTTTCACGTCGTGCGATTGTTTGGCGGAACCACAGGTGCCATCTACATGGGGCACTTCGTAGCGGAGCGGGAAAAGTTGCACTCAAATCTTCTGGGACTTCACGTAAGTAGTGGCAACTGGATCACCGACCAGAACATTCATGGCATGGCTGCTTCGCTGTACGCCAAATCGTACGGCATGGCTGCCGCCGGGGCCCGTTCCGTTGACCTTATCGCTGCACGCCTTCGCCTTCAGGCATACAGCTTGAGCATTGTCGATGGATTCCTGCTGATCGGATGGAGTTGCGCATGTGCGCTGATCTTAGTCGCGATGCTGCGCAAATCACCGTTGAACTATCGCGATCTGAGCGCCGTCCAGCAGACATTGATTGATGAGAAGGGGTCAAAATCATGAGACGAAAAATATTATTCGTTTTCATTGCGGCAGTTTTGTTTGTCTCTCCCGCTCTTTCAGGCGAAAAAGATGACCCTGCTCCTTCGCACATCACACTGCAGGAAGCGGTTCAGCTCGCGCTGAAGCACAACCACAATGTCCGCATCGGAGCCTTTGCGGCCGATGAGAAACAGCATGCAAAAGAGGCAGCGAAGAGTTCCTATTTCCCATCTATTCGCAATGACAGCAGCTTTATGCGCGTAACGGATACAGAGTTGATCCAAATCAGGGAGGGCAGCCTTGGTGCGCCTGGCGGACCAGTGATTCCTCCTGTGAATAGCATCATCAATCAAGGTGGCCGAAGCCTGACGACCAGTGGAACCCAGATCACACAGCCGTTAACCTCTCTTCTAAAAATCAGGAAGGCCAACGAAATCGCGGAAGCGGAAGTAAAAGCCTCACGCGAGAAAGTAGACCTTACCGAAAATGACGTCGCGCTCGCCGTGCATCAGGTGTACTACAGCATTCTGATTGCACAGGCCCATCGCAGCGCCACAGAGGCGCGAATAAAAGCGTCTCAGGATCTCCAGAGCGAGCGCATTCAGCAGGTGAAATTCGGAAGCGCTCTGGAACAAGAATCCATCGAGACCCGCGCGCAAACCTTGCAATCGACGCAAGAACTCCTCACGACGGATCTTCAGTTAACAGACCTCAAGTTGAAACTGAATGACCTGATGGGTTTACCGCTGACAACTGTCATCGATCTTGATCCCGCGGTTGATGAAGCTCAGGATACATGTCCGATCGAGGACTGTGTTAAGAAGGCAATGACCTCGCATCCGGAAATTCTGGAAGCTCGTGCCGAAGTTGAGAAAACGGGGGCTGCAGTCAGTTTGGCCAAGACGGATATTTGGCTCCCCGATGTAGAGGCTTTCGCCCGGTACAGCTATACGAATAATGTTCCATTCCTGGCGCGTAATTTCGGCACCTTTGGTGTTCACCTCGGGTATGACCTGTTCGACGCGGGCAAGAAGGCAGCTGTGAAGCGCGAACGTGAAGCGCAGTTGGCGGAAGCGAAGGAGAACCTGGCAAGGTTGACCGACGAGGTCGAACTTGCCGTCCGCAATGCGCAAAATAAATTGGAAAGAACTCAGCAGTTGGTGAAGGTGTCGGAAGAAGTTGTGGCTTTGCGCATCGAGTCCAACCGCGTGCTGCAGCAGGAACTGCTGCAGGGGGCCGCTTTGAAGTCGCAAGCCGGAATGGCAATTGCTCAGGAATATGACGCGAAGGCGCTCCTACTT
>Ga0210401_10007944_pt1 | contig 10573 bp, 10 predicted proteins | sample IncBWH32MmetaG_FD_150866 | JGI IMG/M metagenome (GOLD analysis project Ga0210401, IMG submission 150866) | Forest soil microbial communities from Barre Woods Harvard Forest LTER site, Petersham, Massachusetts, United States - Inc-BW-H-32-M | ecosystem: Environmental > Terrestrial > Soil >... | reverse complement strand
GCTCGAAGCAGGCGATGCCGAGAAGGCTGCGTCCTTATTCATTCCCGACGGCTGGGTGGAATCGCCCTTTCTCGGGCGCCTGCCGGTGCGACAGTTCGTCAAGAAAGTGGCCGATGCGTCCAAGGGAACAAAGCTCACCGTACACGACGTGCTGGTGAGTGCGGAGGGTCATCTGCGCGCGGTCGCCTACTATCTATACGACTGGCGTCTGAAAGACGGTTCGCGCGTTGCGTTCGACTGCGCCGACGTATTCAATTTTGATCCGAGCACCGGACGCATCCAGTCGATCGTACTGGTCTACGACACCCACCCGGTGCGCGGGGTCGTTGAGAGCAAGTACCCGTAACTTGAGGGTCCCCGCCGGCGCCTCCCGCCAGTGGCGAGGCGGCCTTGAGAATTGGCCCGGGCAGCGATCGCAGTCTTTTGCAGCGGGCCTGCGATCACGAGGCGCGGCGCAGCGTGCCTGCACGGAGTTGACTTGCAAACGTCGGGACGTTTTCCCGCGCTAAGTCCGCTACGCTTCTGCCCAGCGACGATCGGAGCGCAACTTCCGCACGGGAGGCTCAGAGAGTCATGGCTTACGATTACGCGCCGTTCGAAGTCCTGCCGCGCCGCGCGGTCGCTGCCGCGGGCATCCTCGCACTGCACGTGCTCGTGGCTTACTTACTGGTGACGGGGCTGATGCGCACGATCCTGCCCGTCGTCGCACCACCGCTGGTGGGCACGGTGACGATCGAGGACCGACCTCAGGCGACACCGCCGCCACTTGCGCGGCTCGACTTCACCCGCACGACTGCGGCGACCCCGCAAGTTCCCGCACTGCCCGGGCCGCCGCCGGCGGCAGCGCAGAGCCCGGCGGACACCGAAGGCGAGATCCGATCCGGCGCACAGACCGACGCGGTACCGCCGCCGCAGGTGCGGATGCTGGGCACCAATCAGCTGCCGGACGCTGAGGAATTCTATCCGCCGGAGCTGCGACGCCTGGGCGTCGAAGGGGCGACCTACGTACGCGTGTGTGTGGATCGCGCTGGTGTGCGGCAGGGCGAGCCGCGCATCGAGCAGTCATCGGGTAACGCGCGGCTGGATGACGGAGCGGTCAATGTCGCGCGTCACGGGCGTTATGCGCGCTCGGTACAAGGCGATGAGCCGGTGCCGAACTGCTACCACTTTCGCATCGTCTTCAGAATGCGGTAGGCGGGTGGCTGCATCGGCCGGGTGTCCACTTCAGCCGGCGAGACTGCTGCAGCGATATACCGCGCTACTCAGCCACGCGGGGTTGACCTCTACGCCCCAGCCGGGGGCTGAGGGAATCGCCACGTGACCGTCCCTGACGGTGTAGGGATCCTCCACAAATAGTCCCTGCTGCCACGGGTAGTAGTCCGCTCCCTCGATCGAGAGCTCCAGATACTTGCCGGCATTGGGGATCGCACCCAGCAGATGCATCGTGCACAGGGTCACCAGCGAGAGGTTGGCGCTGTGCGGCGTGCACGGCAGAGCGGCGGCCGCCGCCATCCGCACCACCTGCAGCGTTCTGGATATGCCGCCCATGTACATGACGTCCGGCTGCACGATGTCCACGGTGCGCGTCTCGATCATGCGTGCCCAGGTGGCCAAGTCCCAATCCTGCTCGCCGCCGGTGACATCAAGATCGAGCGCATCGGTGACGCGTTTGGTTTCCTCGAGCCTCCAGTACGGACACGGTTCCTCGTAATGGCTGACGCCTTCGGCCTCGAGCAATCGTCCCACCTCGATCGCGCGTGGCGCCGAGAAGGCACTGTTCGCGTCGACGAGTTTCGCCACTCCCGCGCCGAGCGCGCGTGCCACCTTGGGCACGATAGCCTCGGTGCGCCCGGGCCACTCGTCTACGTCATGGCCGCACTCGGCGCCGACGCGCCACTTGAAGGCGTCGAACCCCTTCTCATCGCGAAGCCGCACCAACCGCTGCGCTTCCTGCTCCGGGGAGATGTCACGCCGCATGGAGGAGGCGTAGGCGCGCAGGCGTCGCGGTGTGCCGCCGAGGAGTTCGACCACGGGCTTGCCGACGAGCTTGCCGCGCAGGTCCCACAGGGCGGTGTCCAGACCTGCGATCGCGCGGCAGCGGTAACTGCCTGGAAATTTGTGCTCGCGTTCCTCGATGCGCGCGACGAGCGCTTCGATCTGCAGGGCATCGGCGCCGAGCGCCCAGGGGGCCACCTGGCGGTGAAAGATGCTCGCCGTGATATCCGCGTTGTAGGTCGACGTTTGCCCCCACCCGACCGCACCGCTGTCGGTGGTGAGCCGCACGAAGCACACGAACTCGTTGGCGAAGGTCTCAAGACACGCAATCTTCATGATTCCAGTCCTGGGCGCGGCACCGCCGCCCGGGCAGTTTCCAGTCCGTGAGCGAACGGACCGCTTTCGCGCCGCCACAGCAGCACTGCGCACCACAGCGCCGCCAAGCTCAGCACACCAAAAAACCAGATCATCGTGGCGTAGCCGTCCGGATTGGCCGCACTCGCACCGGAGCGGTCCGCGAGCCAGCCCGCAGCGCGGTTGGACGCCCACAGCCCCAGGTTCTGCAGCAACGTGATGACGCCGAGCGCCGTGCCGAGGCGGCGTGGCTCGACAATCAACGTAGTGGCCGGCCAGATGATCGCCGGCACGAGCGAGAAGCTCACGCCCATGAGTACCGTGGACGCCCAGGGAGTGAGGTCCGTGAAGCCGAGGACGACGAAGGTCACCGGCAGCAACAGCGTCCCCAGGGCAAGCATGGCGGTGCGATGCCCAAAGCGGTCTGCGAGCAAACCAAAAAAAGGCGTCGCGAACACCGCCGCCGCAAACACACCTGAATTGACTTGTCCGGCCTGCTGCAGCGTCAGGCCCTTGACGTGCTGCAGATACTCGATCGCGTAGGTCTGGCGGAAAGGAAAGAACACCATCGCGTACAGACAATGCAGCCCAAGGATGTACCAATACGACAGATCAAACGTCCAGATCGCTGACCAGTCCATGCGCTCGGACTTCTCGCGCACCTGCGACGGCGACGGCACGCGCCATCGGTCGAGCAGGCGAAAGAGGATCGCCGCCACTAGCCCGACGGCGGTAAGTCCGGCGCCCAGCCACAGCGGCGGCTGCCAGCCGGCGTCATACAGCGGCCGAGCCCAGGACGGAGAGGTGTCGAGCGCGAAAGAGCCCACACGGGCGAGGCTCAGGAAGAGGGCGGTCGCGAGCGCGATGCCGCTGCGCGGGAACCATTGTGCAAGACCTGCGATCAGGCAGATGAAGATTGCGCCTTCACTCGCGCCGAACACCAGGCGGCCGGTCCACATAAGCCCGTAGGGCGTCCCGATCGCAGTCAGCACGGCCCCCACAAAACCGATGAAAGCCGCCCACAGGGTGACGCGCGCGGCGCCAAAACGATCGATCAGCAGCCCGTTCAGCACCGCCAGCAAGATGTTAGGCAGGCTGATGACGGCGGTCAGGTCACCGATCTGGTACTGCGTGAACCCGCGCTGGCGGCCGAGCAGATCCGCGATGGGACCGATCGCATCGGACTCGTAGTAACTGCTGAAGATCGCGATCGCTGCGAGTCCCAGCGCCGCCCAGCGCAGCGGCGAGGCGGGGCCATCCTGGGCAGCAGTGCTGGCAGCGGGGCCAGTCACGGCCGACGCTTAACCGGGCGGCCGCCCTTTGTACGCAGGGCGTCAGCACGCACATCGCGCGTCCGCAGGATCGGGTCTCTGGCTCGGCTCATGGTGCTTATGGACTATCTCACACATGTGGTGGCACACGGTCCGTCGCCTCCCGCAGAAGATCACGACGACGATGCAGCGGACCGTCTGTGGCTTGCTTTTGATCTTCGGCACGGACGCCGGCGTTTACTCCCACTGTGACAATACCAAGCAGTCGTGACCACGGTCACCTCGGGATTCCGGCCCGCAGGCTATCCAGGCGGCCACGGTCATCGCTGCCGAGGCGCGGGGCCGAGCAGATGACGCGGGTGCGGTCGCGAGCGGTCGCTATGGTGATCTGACAGGGTTTCAGGCGATCACCTGCGCGGACGTCGCGGTGCTGCAGTCGGTGCCTTCGTGATGAGGGGCGGCGAGACGGCAACACAGCACGGCCAGCCGCTCGCGCCGCGCGAGAGCGCTGTCGGCTGGTGCGGCACTTCCGCACAGACGGGGCACCGCTTAAGTCGGTCTACGAGCGGCGCTTAAAGAACTGCACTGCGCGTTCGTGCTTTTCGGCCGCGCCGCGTGTCTTGAAAGTACCCAGATTCCGCCGCCGTTTGGTGCGCGGATCGATCTTCCGCGAGTACAGCCGATACTCGCCCGATTTGAGCTTGCGAATCATGTCTCTGACTCCTGCGGCGCAAAGACTAATTACCCGCCATGCGAGTTCATAGCATCCATCCGCCGGCTTTCATGTCGGCGGCCGCCGATGCCGGCAGCGCCTGAGGTTGCGAGGGAAGCGGGAATAAAAACCTCTGGACGGCAGTCTAGCCACCGAGTCCCCGATATTTGCAGGAGCTCGTATGAACTTCCGCCGCGCGCGGCGCGCCCTGGCCGCGTACTTCGTCATTACCTTCCTAGGCGGCGCAGCCGCGTACGCTCCGGCAGCCCCAGAGGGCTTCAGCGGCGATGCCACCCGCGGCAAAGCCCTTTATCAGGCCTGTTCCGGCTGCCATTCGCTCGACGACAACGACATCGGCCCTAAGCATCGTGGCGTCGTCGGCCGCCAGGCCGGAACCGTGGCTGATTATGCTTACTCCCCCGCCCTCAAAGCCTCAGGCCTCACCTGGGATCCGGCGAACCTGGATCGTTGGTTGACCAACCCGCAGGCGCTGGTGCCCGGCACGAAAATGTACTTCTTGCTCGCCGATCCGCAGAGCCGCGCGGACATCATCGCCTACCTGGTGCAGCAGAAATAGCTCCGCGGGCTGCAATGCTTCGAGCGGCATGCCTCAAATCCGCGCGCACGCAGCAGCCTGCCGAGATGTAGGAGCCTGCTAGCGCTTCTCTCTACAGTCCCGCAGGCGCGGCGGTGGCACGAGCAGTGCAGCGCCTCGAGCCGGCGGCGCGCGCCGCGGGCGGCTCATTGCGGCTTAGTCGTCGGTGGAGCCTGCCCGCTGTCGCTCTTGGGCGCGGGTGGGTGTGCCTTCAGCAAGGCTTCCTGGCACGCCGTGGTCAATTCATCCTTGTGCGCGTTCAAGCACGCGATGATGCGGCCGCCACCGCGCTGAACGTCGGCGCACAGCTTCTTGTAGTCAGCTTTGCAGGCCTGTTGGAGGGAGGGCTCGGTCGGCGCGGCAGGCGGCGCTTCCTGTGCCTGCACACTCATACTGAAAATGCCGCCAGCGATCAGCGGGATCAACCATGTCTTCATGACGTCACCTCGCAATGTTTCTTACAAAACGGACCGCGCGGTCGGCTTCGGTCACCGCGGCAGGTTACAACAACGGCGAGCTTTGCGCCCGTGGTGGCGATGCGATGATTGTTAACAAAAGTGATAGCGGCGCAGCGACGGGATACTTATATTGATTCACTGTGCTTGCATGAGCGCGCCCAGTGACCCGTCAGAAGAAACCGATGCCATCCTTGTACCGGCCCTCGCCGTCAAAGCGCTCGCGCCCGCGACGATGCGCCGAAGACAATCCCGCCATCCAAGGGATCTGGCATGTGGTCTGCTCAATTCCGCGCGGTCGCGTGTCAACCTATGGAGCCGTCGCCCGCGCTGCCGGACTGCCAGGCCGTGCGCGCCAGACCGGATTTGCGTTACGCATAGCGCCCGAGGCGATGAAGCTGCCGTGGCATCGGGTTGTCGGTGCGGGTGGGCGTATCGTGTTTCCGAACTCCTCGCGCGAATACCGCGAGCAAGCCCGGCGTCTGCGCGCGGAAGGGGTCTGCATCGAGAACGGACGGGTGATGCGCTCGGCTGTTACGGATCTTGACGCTCTCTAGGGAGGGGAAGTCGAACATGGGGAGACTCGGATACCTTGCCGTCGCGACGCTGGCCACGCTCGGCGTGGGGTGTGAGTCGAAGCCGCTGCGCCCGCCGGAGGTGCAGCCGGCACAACAATCCGCGCCACCGCCCAGACCGGGTTTCCTGCCGGGCTATCTGCCCTCGGGCGCGGCGCCCAGCAGCCTGAGTCTCCTGCCGCCACCGCCGGCTCCGGGGTCGGCGGCCCAGGCGCGTGATGACGAGGCGGCTAAGGCGGCGCTCGCTCTGCGCGGTAGCGCGCGCTGGCAGCAGGCGATGGAGGATGCGGACCTGAGTTCTCCGAAGTCCGTGGAAACCTTTGCCTGCGCCGTAGATGTCCCGATCAACGAGACCGACAGCCCGCGACTGTACGCGCTGTTGCGTCGAAGCATGACTGACAACGGCTTGGCGACCTATCCGACGAAGAACAAGTATCAGCGTGCCCGGCCGTTCACGCTGAATGGGTCGGCAATCTGCACGCCGGCGGACGAGGCGTTCTTACGGACGAATGGCTCCTATCCGTCCGGGCATAGCGCCATCGGTTGGGCCTGGGCATTGATTTTGACTGAGATCGCGCCGGAGCGAGCGGATGCAATTCTCTCGCGCGGTCGCTCCTTCGGCGACAGCCGCGTGGTCTGCAACGTTCACTGGCTCAGTGACGTCGAGGAGGGCCGCGTCATCGCCTCCGCCACGGTCGCAAAGTTACACAGTCAGGCGGATTTCCGCGCCGATCTGCTGGCCGCCGGCGCCGAAATCGCCGCGGCGCGGGCGAAAGGCCTGCATCCGGCGCGGGACTGCGCCAAGGAAAACGCCTCACTCGCCGCTCATTAGCCTGCGTTACCGATCGCGTGGTGGCGCAGTTTGGGCGCAGATCCCCGGGCCTTCACTCCCGCGCCAGCAGTTTAGCCAGGGGTTCCCAGTAGTGGACGCGCCATCCGTGAGCCAGGTGAGCGCCTTCACCTTCGGGGAATCCCCGGTGGTCGAAGACCAGATGGCACGCTGGTCCTTTTTCGACCAACACAAATTTCACCACTGAATAATCACTCTCGCGCCAACTGCCCGCGCGCCACGCCTGCACCAGGCGCTCACCCGGCACCATCTGCAGGTGCCGCCCCGTCACGTAGCCGCCGAACAGCGTGAAGGGGCCGCCCACTTCGGGGCCTATGAAGGTGGCTTGCGCGTTGGGCGCAGTGACCAGGCTGACCGCATCGCTCAGGCGGGTCAGCGCATCGAATTGTGGCGTACTGGTGAGTGCTGCATAAACTCGCTGGCAGCTGGCTGTGAAGTTGACTTCCTGGTGAATGGCCTCCGAGGTGTGCGTCAACCCGTTGCCGGCGCCACTCGCCGCCGGCACGCTGCCGGATTCTGCGACGGCCCTTGCCGAAAGGCTGATGCCAACCGGTACCGCGGTAACACCGAGCGTGAAAGCACGGCGGGAAACGAGAGTGGCGCGCATGAGCAGATCCCTTCAGTGCCGGGCACCGGCTCACCGAATGAGGCCCGGCACTTTTGCAGGGTGCCGGTAAAGGGCCGGCAGGGCAAGCCCCGGCCGTCCGACTCAGCTGGCGTCTCAATCTTGAACTGACGATGGCCTCGACGACATCCTCGCATCCCTTCCAGCCCCGATGGCAGTTCACGACGAGCGCGCCGGTCGCGCTCGCGCTATCACCGCGCCGCTTGAAGAGAAACTTCTGACGTATGTAGTGGAAGCCGCCGGGCGATAGCGCGTTCTCGGTCAAGCAGATCCGCTGTGTGTGCGGCGAGGTCGTCGACTCGCGCTTCTGCGAGGCGCTTTGATGACTCGGTGGACAGGGTCGCGCCGCTTGAGGGCTTATTCCCATTCGGTGCGCGCTACGCGAATACTGGGTTCGTGGCACTATGGAACCGAATTCTTGTCATCGATGCGGCGGAAAAAGATGCCGGCGGCGGGTCGCTGCGCTGCAAGCTGCGCTTTGTTTGAGGCCGAGGGGCCGTGAAAACGAACGACTCACATGAGTAAGAACAAGCGCAATCGCAATCGCAATCGCAACCGCGATCCGACCGACAAAAAGCCTGCTGCCCCGGCGCTGCCCCCACCAGCCCCTGAAGCAGACGCATGGCATCGCTATCGGTGGTTCGCACTCCTCGGCATTGCCGCCGTCTCTTTGGCGACAATCGCCTACGTCTGGCGGACGAGCGCGAAGCTGCCGGCACCCGTCTTGAGCATCGCGCCCGCCGCGCGGGGAACGGCAAGCGCTGCCTTCGTGGGGGCGGAAGCCTGCGCCCGGTGCCACGCCAAAGAAAGCGCAGCCTGGCAGGACTCCAAGCACGCGAAGGCGATGCAGCATGCGACCCCTGCGACCGTGCTCGGTGACTTCGACAACGCGAGCTTTAGCTACAACGGTGTCATCTCGCGCTTCTTCCGGCGCGATGGCAAGTTCTTCATCAACACGGACGGCGCGGACGGCAAGCTGGCCGATTTCGAGATCCGGTACACGTTCGGGCTCTACCCTCTGCAGCAATATCTGGTTGAGTTTCCGGACGGGCGCCTACAGGCGCTGTCCATTGCGTGGGACGCACGACCAAAGGAACAGGGTGGTGCACGCTGGTATCACCTCTACCCGGGCGAGCACATCAGCTCCGAGGATCCGCTGCACTGGACCCGGTTGAATCAGAACTGGAACTGGATGTGCGCTAACTGCCACACGACAAAGCTTGACCGCAATTACAACGCCGCCAATAACACGTACGCGACCACCTGGGCAGAGATGAACGTCGCCTGCGAAGCGTGCCACGGTCCGGGCTCGAACCATGTTGCCTGGGCCAACCACGTGTCGCGCTACGAGAAGGTTGCCGACCAGGGGCTGTTGGTCGCTCTTGATGAACGTCGGGACGTGCAGTGGACGCCGGTTGCGGCAACCGGTAACGCGCAGCGTAGCGCGCCACTGACTTCCGAGCGCGAGCTCGAAGTCTGCGCGCAATGCCACTCGCGACGGGAGGCATTTGCGCCGGGCATGAATCACGACGGGCACTTTTTCGACACGCATGCTCTCGCGCTGCTGACCGAGCGCCTGTATTTTGCTGATGGCCAGCAGCGCGACGAGGTATACGAAGTCGGCTCATTCCTGCAGAGCAAGATGCACGCGCACGGGGTGACCTGCAGCGATTGTCACGAGCCGCACTCGGGCAAGCTGCGGGCACCGGGCAATGCGATCTGTGTGCAGTGCCATGCGCCGGTGAAATACGCCGCGCCGGCACACACGCTGCACGCGGAGGGCTCGGCCGGTGCGCAGTGCGCGGCCTGTCACATGCCGACGCGCGACTATATGGTGATCGATGCACGGCGCGACCACTCCATCCGCATACCGCGGCCGGACCTGAGTGCGAGCCTGCAGACCCCTAACGCGTGCACGAGTTGCCACAAGGACCACGATGCCTCCTGGGCGGCAGCGGTCATCGAGCGCGCTTTTGGTCCCGAGCGTAAGGGCTTCCAGACCTTTGGCGCCGCCCTGCACGATGCTCGCACGGGCGCGCGCGCCGCAGTCCCAGAGCTGATGGCGGTCGCGAAGGATACGAAGACCCCGGGCATAGCGCGCGCGACCGCGCTGGCTGATCTGGGACCCTACTTGAGCGAAGCCGTCCTGCCCGCCCTCGAAGCAGGCCTGGCCGAGCCGGACGCGATGCTGCGCGGCGCGGCACTCGATGCGCTGTTGGCGGCGCCTCCACAGGAGCGTTTACGGCTCGGGCTGGGCCTGATTGATGATCCGTCGCCGATCGTGCGGATCAAGGCCGCGCGCGTGCTCGCGATCATCCCGGAGCAGGGGGGCGCCGCCGCCATGCGCACGCAGCTTCAGAAGGTATTTGCTGAATATGTCGCCTCACAGCAAGCCAACGCCGATCGTCCGGAAGCACGTCTGAATCTGGGCCTGTTCTATGTGGAGCGTCACGACCCGCAGAAAGCGGAAGCCGAATACCGCGCCGCCCTCGCGTTGGACGCGGATTTCGTGCCCGCCTACGTCAACCTCGCGGACCTGTATCGGCTCTACCAGCGCGAGGCCGACGCCCAGACGGTGCTTACAGACGGGCTGCGCCGGCTCCCCGGTAACGCCGATCTGCAGCACGCGCTGGGTTTGCTGCGCGTGCGACAGGGGCGCATGGCGGACGCGTTGCCCTTTCTGGAAGGAGCGGCCCGGGCGGATCCGAACAATGCGCGCTACGCCTATGTCTATGGGGTGGCCTTGCACGACAGTGGCAAGGCAAAGGAGGGAGTGTCGGTGATGGAGCGGGCGCTCGCACGGTTTCCCCACGATCCGAGTCTCCTGTCCGCACTGGCGGCGTACGCCCGCGATGCCGGCGACGCACCGCGCGCGGAAGCCTATGCGAGGCGGCTGGCCGCCGTTACGGCCCCGCCGCCCGATGACGCCAACACACACTAGATGAGCGGCCGTCGGATGAGCGGACGGGGCCGAAGCTGCCAACGCGGCCTACCCGGTCTCGACCCGGAGATCGACTCGCCGATAGACTGCAACCCGGAAACGGCTGACAGCCGTACAGGCCTTCAGGCAGCGCCGCCGGACGTCTGCCGAGGGTAAGGGGTCTCCTAGGCATCTCTATGGCTGCCGCGACTTTGGACACA
>Ga0210401_10007943_pt1 | contig 10574 bp, 7 predicted proteins | sample IncBWH32MmetaG_FD_150866 | JGI IMG/M metagenome (GOLD analysis project Ga0210401, IMG submission 150866) | Forest soil microbial communities from Barre Woods Harvard Forest LTER site, Petersham, Massachusetts, United States - Inc-BW-H-32-M | ecosystem: Environmental > Terrestrial > Soil >... | reverse complement strand
CAGCACCAGACCGTGCACGATCATCGCGCTTTCGGGACGATCCAGTCTCTCTGCTTTTGGTTTCTCTGCCTGCGCATTCTGCGGGAAGCGCACCATGAGGACAGGACGCTGATCGAAGACGCCGCCGTCGGTCGCGCGCTCTTCGTCCTTGCTCCAGCCTGGCACGCCCCGCCAGAGCGGCACTCGCAACGAGTGGTCGGAGGAGACGATCAGGACAGTATCCGAAGCAGAGGGACTGGCGGCGATCGTTTTCAGAAACTGCGCCATCGCCTGGTCGGCGAGCACGAGGTTGCCCAGGTAATCGAAGGCATGCTCGCCGCCGGGGTTGCGCAGTAATCCGGGCGGATGCGGAACGGGCATATGTATGAAGGCGAGACGGATGTCGGAGTCGTCGATGAGGTCTTCTCCCGCATGCAGTATGTTGCTGTAATCGTCCTCGAGAGCGCGGTTGGGCGTCGTGTGATGCCAGAGCGCATCAAGCCGCGCTGCGAGGGGCAGCCCATCGCGCGCGTTTTCCCAACTGGACTGACGGCTGGAAAGGCGGCTGAAGAGCTCACCGGCGACGGACTGACCGAAGGTCCAGTAGCAGCGGTCCAGGACGGTATCCAGAATGCGGCAGTAGGGGTTGTACCAGCCGGCGACGCCGGTTCCCCAGCCCCGACGCTTGGCTGCAGCGAAGATAGTAGCGTCCTGATTGAAATGCTGCCAGGGCGCCTTCTCGCTGTGACGCAGGAGCATTCTTCCGTTAGCGTCACCTTCGACATCTGCGATCGGCTGACCAGATAGCAGCGACGGAAGGATGCGCTCTGTTTCATATCCGACGGGCGAGAGTTGAGAAAAGGCGATGCTCTCCCCGGCAAGCTTGGTGAAGGCCGGCAGATCGACTCCCGGCTGCGGGCGCTCGAATGCCTGCCTGTAGGAGAGTTCATCGAAAAGTATCCAGACGATGCGCGTCTGGCCGGGGCGCCACGCGTTGCGGACAGGACGGCTAAAACTGGCCTGTTCCACCGATGCGCCGCTGAAGCAGGCCATGACCAATCTTGGAAGGATGACCACGAGCACAGCGATGCCGCCAGCCGCGAAAAGGACGGCGGCGATGCGCACGCAGTAGTCATAAACGCGGGGCGTGAAGAGCAGCAGCGCGGCGAATACCGCCAGCGCGACTCCAGGCGCATAGGGCGCGAGGCGCAGGAGATGTCCGCGGAGGAAGGGATCACGCATGGTGGTGGAGATGTCGCGGGCGACGATCCATGCGGTGGCGAAGAAGACGGGCAGCCAGAGAAGCCGCTTGATGCGGGGGGCAGCGCGATCCAGCAGGGTGAAGGCGATGCCACCAAGAACCCCCAGCAGCAGCAGGTCAATCAGCATTCCCCGGGTGAGCATGGTGACCGGAAGAAGCTGGTGGTAGAACTGGCGCCGCGCCGGAGAGAGGAATTCTGCCAGAGGCGGAAGCAGATACAACATGGCGAGGCCGCCGCCCGCAAGCCAGGGTCGAATCTTCATCGTGCGGCTTTTCTCATCTTTCGTGCGGGTTTCTGAAGTGGCAAGGGGAACTGATTGCGGAGAATGTTTTCCAGTCTGTGCCGATGCCGGCTCTGTCGTTGCTTTCTGCATCATCGGATTTGCTGTTGTCCTCCAGTGAGGGCGACGATATGGGCATTGGGATGAAGCCGGTCACGAAACATTGTTTCGAGAATAGAAGGTTTCGGGACGATGGTGGCTGAAGGCGCATTCAATTATGGCTCTGCACATCCGTCGCTTCCTGCACCTCGGGGCTAACAAGCGCGAGATCCGCCGGAGTATGCACCTGGCCATGCAGCAGAGCATCCAGAATGCTATGAACCACCAGCAAGTTCAGCGGCTTCGCGATCACCTGGCCGCTGTCGCTGCGGGGCAGATGCACCATCAGGACGGGACGCTTGTCGAAGTGGCCGCCGTCGGTTGCGCGCGTTCCCTCCGCAGACCAGTCCTCAGTTCCCTGCCACATGAAGGTGCGCCAGGAGTGGTCGGAAGAGAGGATGAGAGTTGTGTTGTCCGCCGCCGGCGTGGCTTGGAGGATGCTGCGCAATTCGCCCAGAGTCTGATCGGCGAGCGCGAGGTTGTCCAGATACGTGCCGCGATCGCTGAGCTTGTGGAGTCTGCGGTCGAAGATTCCGGGGGGATGCGGCACTGGCAGATGTAGGAATACGAATCGGATGCGCGAGTCCCTGAGAATATCTTCGGCCTGTGCCATGACACCGGTGTAGTCGGAGCGGTGCCGCTCGGTGCGCACGGGGGCCGGCCGGTGCAGGAGGGAGTCGATTTTGCCGTGGGAAGGCAGCAACGCCAGCAGGTTTTTCGAGACGGAACTCGTGGAGACGAGACCGGCTGTGAGATCCGCGCGTCCAGGCTCCGCGTACTGCCACGAGCAACGATCGAGGACGTTGTGAAGGAGCCGGCAATAGGGGTTGTACCAACCTGCCACGCCGGTGGTCCAGCCCAGAGAACGGGCATCGGCAAAGATGGTGTCGTCCTGGTTGAAGCGCTGCCAGGGTCCGTCCGGCGTGGAACGGTAACTGGGAGGATCTGCATAGGGCTTGCGCATGGCAACGACGGGACGGCCCAGCAGAAGCGCGGGGAGGATATTCTCCGTGTCGTTGCCGACCGGCTGGAGCGCGGAGAAGGTGACGCTCGATTTTGCGAGGCTGTCGAAGTTGGGAAGGAATACATCGGATTGCCGGTGGTCGAAGACCTGATCGTAAGAGAGCTCATCCATCAGAATCCAGACGATGCGGGGCTCGGATGCCGGGACCGGAGGAAGAGCGGCGCGTTCGAAGCTGGCCTGTTCGCGCGGTTCGAAGCAAAGCGCGTGATATGCAATGCGGGGCACGATCACCAGGAGGCCGAATCCGCAGATCGCGTACACGACGCAGAGGCCGGCGATGCAGCGGTCCCAGGCGCGCGGAAGAAGCAGCAGTAACCCCAAGCCCAGGATGACTGCGACTGGGGTCAGCAAGTGGCCTATCTTCAAGGCCTGGAACGCGATGTTCGGCCAAGCCGCGAATGCGCCCGTCATGCAGCGGAAGAATAACCAGACCAGCAGGACAGCTGGAAAGAGCCAGACTGCGCGCCGCCACCGCAGGGGAAGCTGATCCAGCAGGAGAAAGCCGAGCGTTCCCCCAATCCACAGCAGGATGGTGCCGATCAGGATGGCGCGGTAGATGCTGGTCAGCGGATGGATGCGGTGATAAGCATCTCCGAGCGTTGGAGTGAGGAAGTTGCTGGCAAAGGGTGCGATATAGAGTGTGGCGAGACCCGCGCCCTGCAGGACCGCAGGTGTTCTCACCGTGTCTCGAAGAGCCAGAGACTTCGGCCGTTGGGCAGATTTTCCACCAGACGGCGGACAAAGTGCTGATCGGCGGCCCCGAGGAATGCGTTTTCGTCGAGATGGCCGTAGATGTCCTGGCGCCCGCGGCAGAGTTGCAGGAACTGCGAATCTGCGGCGGGTACCCACTCGATGATGGCCCAGCGTGTGGTGAGGCGGCGAACGAGATCGAAGATGGCGGGGAGCGGAATCTGATCGATCAGCAGCATGTGATGGATGACGCCAAGCATCATGATGCCGTCGAATGCGCCCTCGGAGCGCTGGAGCAGGCTGAGGCTCTCAGCGTTTTGCCAGCCGACGGCGGGCGTGGGTCGGGCGATGTTGGCGATGAGTGGAAGAATCGGCTCGTGTTTCGCGCGGGCTTCGCGCCAGTTGGCATCGGCGGCCTGTACATCGGTGTCCCAGGCGACGACGCGGGCGCCGGCGGCGGTGGCGATGCGTGAGTAGTGGCCGGTATTGCTGCCAACATCGAGGACCCGCTGCGGCGCAGCCTGCGAAAGCGCCCGCTCGACAAATGCGGCCTTGCGCGCGTGATCTTCCGCGCTGTAGTGGCTGGCAGTCGTGGTGTAGTGACTCCAGCGGGAGGTGCGCGGGGGTGGCGTAAGCGCGCGAAGGGTACGGCGAAGCCTCTTCAGCGTGCTGTGCAGGACCGCGGTGGCGATCTCCGGTGGCTGCTGACGCACGGCAGGGACGCCGGTGGAGGCAGAGGCGTTCGCCTTGCGTTCCAGCAGATGCGGGAGCGTGACGAGCGAGCGCATGGGCGCCGTCCAGCGGCGGAAGAGCGGCAGGTAGGGGTAGAGGTCGGATGGTTCGTAACCGTCACGGCGCTCAATAGAGGCTGCCAGGGGCCACCCGAGATACCGGTTCGCCGCGAGGGGCAACAGGAATGTGCGGACGAACTGGCCGTAGGCAAGCCAGATGGGATTTCCCGGCTTGCGCTTGTCGAAGGAGAGCACATCGACGAAGACCGGGTCAGCATTGCGAAACAGTACATTGAGCGGAGTCGCGTCCTTGAGGATTAACCCGGCGGCAAGCGATTCCTCGCAGAGATCGAGCGTCAGCTCACCGGCAGCGGCCCACTGTCCGGGCGTCCACTCCCAGGGGTAGGTTGGATAGTCGATGCGCTCGTGCTCGAGCAGGAGCGAGCCATCCGACTCTCGTGCAGCAATGACGGTCGAGACCATACGGCCGCTTTGCATCCACTTACGGGCGAGTGCGGAGTCGAGAAACGACTCTGCCTCCGCTACAAATGCGGGACGGACGTGACGGAGGACTTTGGCCTCATCAAAATAGAGAGAGCCCGCCGGATCGCGAAAGGTTCCGCCGGAGGGGACGGCACTGAGGATCATTGCTGGATTTCTTGGCCCTGCTCGACAGCCGGCTCCTCAACCCGGTTCTTGCCCAGGTGGAAGAGTTTGCGCAACTTGGAGCGAACGATGAAGAGAGCGCCCGCGGCCATGGAACCGGCGACCTGCAGAAAGAGAAGTCCGGAACCCGGATCGGCGTAGGCGTAAGCGGGCTTCTGAAATGCAATAGCGAGTGTGATGAACTGAGCGCCGGCCAGCAGGATGAGCAATGTGCGGGAGAAAGAACGCACGGGTGAAAACCCCCTTTGAAATTGTTCGCAACAACGCAAGGTAGTTGGAAACAGCAGCAAGTATTTTACGGACTTTTAACACTTTTTGCGGACTCTTCAAGAATCCTTAATCCAAGTTGTATCCGATTTCGACGTGCAGGGCACAGGAAAAGTTCCAGTTTTTAGTTAGTAAAATTGCAGTTTATGTTGATTATCTAGCCGCCTTTTCTTGTATTTACCGGAGATAGAACGCCCCGGTACACTGGGTGTTGCCCGGAGAGGACCAAAGACAAGCCATGCTCGTAGTTATGAAGCCGCAGGCGACGGCCGCGGAGATTCAGGCCGTTTGTGAGCAGATCGAAACGCTCGGATACCGGCCGCACCCCATGCCCGGGGCACAGCGGACGGCGATCGGCATCACGGGAAACCAGGGTGCGGTGGAACAGGACGCGCTGGCGGAGCTGCCCGGCGTAGCCGAAGTAATCAAAGTCTCCAAGCCCTACAAACTGGTCAGCCGCGATGTGAAGGAAGAGGATACGGTGATCCGCTTCCCGGGCACGAATGCCACGATCGGCGGCAAGAACATTGCCGTGATCGCCGGACCATGCTCGATTGAGAGCCGGGAGCAGGCTTTTGCCGTAGCCGAGCAGGTAGCCAGGGCGGGAGCGCAGTTCCTGCGCGGCGGGGCGTACAAGCCGCGCACCTCCCCATATGCCTTCCAGGGCATGGGCGAGGCCGGACTGCGCATCATGGCCGAGGTGCGGGAGCGCTTCGGGCTGCGCATTGTGACCGAGGCGCTGGACAACGAATCGCTGGAGCTGGTCGAGGAGTACGCCGACATGATCCAGATCGGCGCCCGGAATATGCAGAACTATTCCCTGCTGAAGCGCGCCGGGCGGTCGAAGCTGCCGGTGCTCTTGAAGCGCGGACTCTCCGCGACGCTCGAAGAGCTGCTGATGGCGGCCGAATACGTGATGAGCGAAGGCAACTACCAGGTGGCGCTGTGCGAACGCGGGATCCGCACCTTTACCGATCACACGCGCAACACGCTGGACCTGAGCATTGTTCCCGCGGTGCAGCGGCTGAGCCACCTGCCGATCATCGTGGACCCGAGCCACGGCACCGGCAAGCGGGATAAAGTGCTGCCCCTGGCGCGGGCGGCAGTGGCGGTGGGCTGCGACGGGCTGATCGTCGAGGTGCACCCGTCCCCGGACAAGGCCCTTTCCGACGGAGCGCAATCGCTCTATCCAGAGCAGTTTGGGCAGTTGATGGAGGAGTGCTCGCGAATCGCGGAGGTGGTGCACCGGCGGATTCCAAACGGTATCGAGATAACGGCGCAGGAAGGGGCCGCGCTCCCTGCTGCGCGCTGACCCACCTTTTTCCGCAGGATTACGGCGTCGAACGCGAGGCATGTGCCTTGCATGGGCGGTCTGCGCGGTGGTGTCCCTGAGCGGCTGCCGTAAGCATGACTTCCCTCTTTACCCAAGGAACTATCGCGAGTTCGCGTACGTGACGAACAGCGGCAGCAACACCGTGACGGTGCTGGATGTAGTGAACCTGCGGCAGGACCGCGTAATCGGTGTGGGGCGGCGGCCGGTGGGCATTGCCGCAAACCCGGCGCGCAATGAGGTCTACGCGGTGAACGCGGACTCGGGTTCGGTGAGCGTGATCGACACGACGCGCAACGAGGTGGCGGCGACGATCGCGGTGGACCGGACTCCGTATGCGATCGATGTCGCGCGTGACGGCCGCACTGCCTATGTGGCGAATTCGGGCGCGAATAACGTCTCGATCATCGACCTGGACCAGCGGCGCGTGACGGCAACGATCGGGGTGGGAGAGGGGCCGGGCGTGGCCCGCATTGCGCCGGACGGCAGCGCCCTGGTGGTGAGCAATGAGAAGAGCGGCAGTGTCAGCGTGGTGGACCCGAAGCTCAATCGGGTGCGCGCCTTTTTTTCCGGCTGCCCGGGCGCGACCGCGGTGACCATGCTGCCGGATTCGACGAAAGCCTTCGTGGCCTGCTCCGGTGGTCACCAGGTGATGGTGGTGGGTCTTGCGCGCGCAGCAAGCCCCGGCGTGAGCGCGAAGCCGGACCGGCTGCTGGCGCTTCTGGATGTGGGGGCGACGCCGACCGGCGTGGTGCTGAAGCCGGATGGCGGCGAAGCGTTTGCAACCAACTTTGGTGGAAACTCGATCTCCGAGATTGCCACGGGCACCAACGAGGTGGGCGGCACCTACCAGGTGGGGATGCAGCCTTCGCAAGGCATCGCGACGCTAGACAACTCGTTGCTGTGGGTGACGGACTTCGGTAGCGGGACAGTAAGCCTGTACGGCATTGACGATGGCCGGCTGCTCGAAAACGTCTCGGTGGGCGAAGGGCCGGATGCCGTTGCGCTCTCAACCGCAGGACACCTGCTGATGGTGGTGGACTCGAGATCGAACGATCTTGCGATGGTGCGTACCAAGACGCATGCGCTGTTCACGCTGCTTCCTCTGGGAGAGAAGCCGAGCGGGATTGCAGTAAAGGGATTCGTGGTGCACTGACAGATGCGTACGGCGATGGAGCTGTGCCGCGGATCTGATTCGTAGCGCTAAGAGAAAGTAGATCTCTTTAGCGCTTCCTTCCCTGACATCAATGACATCAGGAACATCAGACATCGGGAACATCAACGCGCGTCGCACCAGAGCACTGCGCCGAGCCGATAGAGCCACGCGCGCTCGAGAAGGAAGCTGCGGCCCGTGTTCTCAAGCATGTGGGTGAGTTCGCGGCAGGTATAGGCGCGGCGCACTGAGACGGGACCGTCGTGGCGCGAGATGCGGCTGCGGTCGATGATGCGATTCAACTGCGCGAGCCGGTAGTGAAGCGCGGTGCGCTCGAGGTCATTGATGACGACGGCGACGCGTGCGACGCGCTGAGCTTCCGCTAGAAAGCGCATGACCTGCTCCGGCTCCAGATGATGGAGAAAGAGACAGCAGGAGAGGATATCGACGCTTGCATCGGAGAGAGGAAGATTGAGAGCACTACCCTCGATAACATGCGGCGTGGGCAGCGTCGACGGCCACGCACGCGGGTCCGGCAAGTGAACTGCGCTTGCGTCCAGCAGTGTGACATCCGGGGCTGTAACATCCGGGGCGCTGTGAGGCGCGAGATCAGGCATGGCTTCAGCCGAGCCGCGAATGCGCAGCAGCGCCGCCTGCAGGACTTCGGCGCGCCCGCTGGCGACCTCGAGGATGTGCGGGCGATGCTCACGCGACACGCGCGCGAGTGCGCAGCGGAGCAGATGGGCATGCAGCCGCACTCCGCCGAAGCGCTGATTTACAAGTGTGATGGAATGGAGCGCGGCGCGGATCTCCTCCGGCGTGCCGCGGTCATCATCCAGCCATTCTTCCTCAACAACTCTTTCCATGGTCACAATAGTTACAGGACGATGACAATGCGATGGCGTCTGAGGACGCCTGCACCGCGTCTCACTTCATGAAGCAGCGACGCCATCCAACCTTCAACAGCAAGCGTACGAGTAATGGACGAGCGCATGAAGAGAATGGATGTCGCGATGGTAAAGAATGAAGAAAATGGATGTCGCGGTTTTTGGAGGAGGGCCCGCCGGTCTGGCAGCAGCGCTTGCCTTGCGGCAACGCGGATGCCGGGTTGCGCTCTATGACGGACAGCGTCCGCCGATCGACAAAGCGTGTGGCGAAGGATTGATGCCGGAGGCTGTGCGGCTTTTGCAGAGGTTGGGAGTGACGTTGGACAGCGATGACGGCGCTCCGATGATGGGCATCTCCTTCCACGATGCACGTGGCAATGCGTCCGCAGCCTTTGACGAGGGCGCAGGACTGGCGGTGCGCCGCACGCGGCTGCACAGCCGCATGGCCGCGCGGGCGGCGGAGATGGGAATCGAGATGCACTGGGGCGCGTCCGTGCGCGCCGTCAAGAACGGTGGGTTCGCCTCGGCTGGCAAGAGGATTCAAGCGGAGCTCTTTGTCATTGCCGACGGGCTATGCTCGACGCTTGGGGAAGCAAGCGGGTTCCGCGAACGCAGATGCCATAGCACGCGTTATGCCAGCCGCCAGCAATTTCGGTGCGCGCCTTGGAGCAGCCGCGTGGAGGTGCACTGGGGCTCGCATGAACAGCTCTACGTGACGCCGCTTGGCGACGACGAAGTGGGCGTCGCATTGCTGACCACGAAGCGCGGCCGCAGACTAAGCGATGCCCTTCCCGATTTTCCCGACGTAGCAAAGCGGATTGCCGGCGCGGCCCGAACTTCCGGCATGCGCGGTGCGGTGACGAAAACCCGCAGCCTGCGTGAGGTCATCCGCGGCAATGTCGCAGTGCTGGGCGATGCATCCGGTTCCGTCGATGCCGTGACGGGCGAGGGCTTGCTGAACGCGTTGCAACAGGCGCACGCGCTGGCGGGAGCCATCGCTGCCGGCAAGCCGAAAAGCTATGCGGCGGCGCATCGGCAGATTTCGAAAGGGCCGCAGCGTATGGCGCGGCTTCTGTTGCTGCTCGATCGCTCTCCGTGGCTGGAGCGCGTGTTTGTCGCTACGATGGCGCGACGCCCAGAGAGCTTCGCAGCGTTGCTGCGCGTGCATCTGGCAGAGCAGACCTGGTTGAGTTTTGCAAAGGATGAGGCCGCCGCGCTGGTGACGGGAAGACCTGAGAGGTTGCACTGGCGGCCATATGCAGTGGAAGCTTATCGAGAAAGAGGACTATGAAGATCGCCAGTGTGGCCCGTGCACTACCACCTTACCGATTCAGCCAGCAGGAGATATTCGACGCACTCGCCCGGCACTGGCAAGGACAACTGGTGAATCCCGAGCTGCTTTCGAGATTTCATCACCGGGTCGGCGTGGATACGCGATATTTCGTGCTCCCGCTGGATGGCTATGACAACCTGACGCGATGGGGCGATGCGAACCGGGTGTGGCTGGACAAGGCAGAGGAGTTGGGCGAGCAGGCGATCGACCTCGCGCTTGAGCGCGCGGGAATGGAGCGCAGCCGCATCGACGCGCTGCTGACCGTGTCGGTGACGGGTATCGCGAGCCCATCACTCGACGCTCACCTGACGAACCGCATGCATCTGTCACCGACTATCCGACGCACGCCGATCTTCGGGCTGGGGTGCGTGGCCGGCGCGGCGGGCATCGCGCAGGCTGCCGACTACGTGCGCGCGTATCCGGACCGCGTGGCAGTGCTGCTATCCGTGGAGTTGTGCTCGTTGACGTGGCAGAGGAACGATCTGTCGATTGCAAACCTGATCGCGTCAGGATTGTTTGGCGACGGGGCGGCGGCCGTAGTGGTCGCGGGCGATGATGTTGCTGCGGACGGACCGGAGATTGTGGATACGGCGTCGAGCTTCTATCCCGACACCGAAGACGCCATGGGCTGGGATATCTCCGAAGAAGGATTTCGGATTGTGCTCTCGCCGGAGGTGCCTTCGATCATCCGGGCGAGGCTGCCGGGCGATGTAGATGCGCTGCTGCGCCGCAATGGGCTAACCTGCAGCGACATTGGCAGCTGGGTGTTGCATACTGGCGGCCCGAAGGTGCTGGATGCGATGGCGGGCTCGCTCGGGCTCGCTCGCGACGCGTGCGCGGCGTCCTGGGATTCGCTGCGCGAGGTGGGAAATC
>Ga0210401_10007942_pt1 | contig 10574 bp, 9 predicted proteins | sample IncBWH32MmetaG_FD_150866 | JGI IMG/M metagenome (GOLD analysis project Ga0210401, IMG submission 150866) | Forest soil microbial communities from Barre Woods Harvard Forest LTER site, Petersham, Massachusetts, United States - Inc-BW-H-32-M | ecosystem: Environmental > Terrestrial > Soil >... | reverse complement strand
CTTCCTCTGCGTCCCCGCTCGGCAAGGATCCAAGCCGATGAATCATGCCTTCATCATACTGACCGTGCTGGCCTACCTCCTGAGCATGGCCTTGTACATGAGGTTTCTCTCTACAGGCAAAGAGGTTACCGGGCGTCTCGCTACCGTATTGATGTTTATGGGTTTAGCGTTCCATTATCTGGCGCTTCTGGGCCGCGCCCGGGCCATGCATTCCGTCCCTTACCACGACCTGCAGGGCTCGATGTCCCTCTTCGGCTGGCTCCTCGCCGTCACTTATCTTTGCCTGGAAATCTATCACCGCCAGCGCACCGTTGGTGCCTTCGTGGTACCCATCATCCTGGCATTCTTTCTCGCCGGAACCTTTGTGCCCGAGCATCCCGTCCCCCCGACCGAGGCGCACGGCGTGGTTTTCGCCCTGCACGTCACGCTGAGCATATTGGCCTACGCTGGGTTCGCCCTCTCCTGCGTTCTCAGCCTGATGTTCCTTGGGGAAGAGCGGCTGCTGCGGATCCGTAAACTCGGCGATATCGTCTGGCGCCTGCCTTCGCTCGAACTCCTCGAGCGCATGAGCCACACCAGCGTCCTCGTCGGCCTCGTCACCATTGCCGTCGGGACCGCCCTCGGCTTTATCGCTGTCGACCGTCAAGCCGGGCAGCACTGGTATTTCGATCCCAAATACATCGTCACGCTGGTCGTGCTGCTTCTTTACGCAGCCTATTTCCAACTGGCGCGCACCACCGCCTGGCGAGGCGCGCGTGCCTCCAAACTGTGCGTCTTTAATTTTGTTCTCGTGGTGCTGAGTTTTACGGTTGTGAATCTCTACTTTTCCGCGCATCACCGGTATTTTTAGGAGCGCGCTTCGCGCAGCATGGAGATCGTACTCGTTGGCCTGAACTTCCGCACAGCGCCCGTTGGGGTGCGGGAAAAGGTGTCGTTCTCCGGCGAGCGGGCGCAGCGGGCCGCGGAAGAGCTTCGATCCAGAGGCATCCTCGAAGAAACACTGGTGCTTTCCACCTGTAATCGCAGCGAAGTCTACGGCGTTCATGCCAACGCGAATCACGAGTCTGCCGGCGCTCTCTCTTCTTTCCTCAGCACGTTTCACGAAGTGCTTCCCGACCAGCTGAATCCTTCTCTCTATCACCATTACGACCACGACGCGGTGCGCCATCTTTTCCGCGTTTCCGCCGGCCTCGAATCCATGCTGCTCGGCGAGGCGGAAATCCTTGGCCAAGTCCGCGAAGCGTACCTTCGCGCGCACGAAGGCCGCGTCACCGGCCCGGTGCTCAACCGTCTGTTCCAGGCCGCGCTCGAAATCGGCAAGCGGGTGCGCGCGGAAACGGAGCTCGGAACCCGGCCGATGGGCGTTGCTTCCGCAGGGATGAAGTTGGCCGAACGGATTTTCGGGAAGCTCCAGGACCGGAGCGCGCTGGTTCTCGGCGCAGGCACGATCAGCGAACAGGTCGTTTCACAGTTGCGCGACCGTAAAATCAAGAATCTCTACCTGATGAATCGCTCTCGCGAAAAGGCGGAGGAGTTTGCCAGGTTGTACGACGGCAAAGTACTGGCATGGGGAGAGTGGGACACTTCGCTGAAATTTCCGGACATCATCGTTTCGGCGGTGGGTGTGCAGGATTTTGTGGTGACCCGGCCGATGGTCGCACGCGCAATGGTCTCCCGCGGGAATCGCGCACTCTTCCTGATGGACCTCGGTATGCCACGCAACGTTGACCCCGCAGTGGCCGACATTTATAACGTTTATCTGTACTCGATAGACGATTTGACCGAAATCGTGAACCAGAATCGCGACGCACGGCAAAGCGAAGTCCCCAAGGCGGAAGCACTCGTGGAAGACCACGTGGCGAAATTTATCTCCTGGCAGGCCAGTGTCGAGCTGACCGGCGTACTCGAATCTCTGCGCGGCAGCCTGAAGCAGCGCCGAGCCAATTTCCTTCAGGAGCGCCTCGCGGGCATGAACCACTTCAGCGGCGAAGACCGCGAAAAAATCGGCGCCCTGATGGACGAACTGATCGAGCACCTGCTGTTGCATCCCGCCGAACGGCTGCGCACCGAAAAAGAGCTGCGCCGCAAGATTCAAAATGTCGAAGCCATTCGGGATTTGTACCTGTCCGACCGGGAGAAACCGTGAGGCCCCTTCGCATCGGTTCAAGAGGCAGCATTCTGGCCCGCTGGCAGGCCGAATTTGTCCGCAAGCAGCTTTTCCAGCTCACCGGGGTCGAAGCCGAAATCATTATCATCAAGACCACCGGCGACAAAATGCAGCAGTCTCCCCTCACGCAGATTGGGGGAAAGGGAATCTTCATCAAGGAATTGGAGGAAGCGTTGCTCGACGAAACTGTCGATCTGGCCGTCCACAGCGTGAAAGATATCCCCACGGAAACGCCGGGCCGCCTGCATTTTCCCGCTGTCTGCCGCCGCGACGATGTGCGCGACTGCCTGGTTTCTCACACCGGAACAACTCTCGCGAATCTGAAGCAGGGCGCCCGCGTCGGCACCAGCAGTCTGCGGCGCCAGGCGCAACTCCACCATTATCGCCCCGATCTCGATCTGCGCGATCTCCGTGGTAACGTGGACACCCGCCTCCGCAAAGTGGAGAGTGGCGAATACGACGCCATCGTGCTTTCCAAGGCGGGCCTTGACCGCCTGGGCTGGGGCCAGAAAATCACCGAACCGCTTTCGACAGAAATCTCCCTTCCCGCCGTCGGCCAGGGCGCGATTGCGATCGAATCGCGCGTGAGCGATCGTGACGCCGACGAAATTCTGTCCAAGTTAAACGACACGGAAACGCGGACGGCGATTATCGCGGAGCGCGCACTGCTCTCGGCGCTGCAAGGCGGATGCCAGGTTCCGCTCGGCGCTTGGGCGCGCATGGAACGCACCGAACTGGTGATGGAAGCCGTCGTCTGTTCTGTCGACGGCACGCAATATGTTCGCGAGAAGGCGACGGCGCCACCGGATCAGGCCGCGCAACTTGGCGAACATCTCGCGCGCGTGCTTGCCGAAGGCGGCGCCCGCAGTATTCTCGAAGAGGTGCAGCGCTCCCGTGGCTGAAACCGGTCAATCCCCGCTCTATGAAAAGCGGATTTTGATTACTCGGGCAAAGGAGCAGAGCGAGAGTCTGTTCCAACAGTTGCTAGCGCTCGATGCTATTCCCATTTGCGCGCCCTTGATTCAGTTTGCTCCCCCGGAGGACAGCGATCCATTGGACAGAGCGTTAAGAAATCTGGGCAGTTTTGATTGGCTTTTCCTGACGAGCCAGAATGCCCTTCGTTTTGTTCTGGAGCGCGCAGAACTTATTGGCGTTTCGTTGACAGGAGCGCCATGTAAACTCCATGTTGCGGCTGTTGCTCCAGTCACAGCTGCGGCGGCGGAGAGAGCCGGCTTGCGCGTGGAGTACGTCAGCCAAAAACACCAAGGAATCGGCCTCGCAGAGGAGTTGGGTCCGCGATTGAACGGCCTGCGCGTGTTTCTTCCACGGAGCGACAAGGCGAGCACGGCATTGCCGGTGGCATTGGAAAGGGCTGGGGCGCAAGTGGAAGACGTAATTGCCTATAGGACATTGCAAACGCAGACAGCAGATGAGTGGCTCACCCATATTGTGAGTCGCGGGGAAATCGATGCTATGGTTTTCTTCAGCCCTTCCGCGGTCCACTACCTTTCGGAAATTCTCGGGAGTGACGAGATGGAGAACGCAAAGCAAAAGATCTTGGTTGTGGCAATCGGGCCCGTAACGGCCAAAGCGTTGATGGAATCTGGCTTTGTGCGCATCTTGCAGGCTCCGGACACGGAGACCAACGCTGTTCTAGGTACGCTAGCTCAGGCGTTCGACTCAGCCGTACCGGGAACTTCGTCAGGAGTCGAACTAAGATGAGTTTTCCAATTCAACGCCCGAGACGCCTACGCGGCAGCGAAGCTGTTCGCGGTCTCGTCCGTGAAACGCGCCTCTCGACCGCCGGCTTTATCTATCCGATGTTTGTCTGCCCCGGCACGAAAGTCCGCAAGGAAGTCAGCTCCATGCCCGGCGTCTATCAGCAATCCGTGGATCAAATTGTGGAAGAGTGCCGCGAAGTGGAATCGCTCCGCATCCCCGCCGTCATTCTGTTCGGCTTGCCCGAAAGCAAGGACGCCCGAGGAACAAGTTCTCTCGCGAAAACGGGCGTAGTGCAAAGAGCTGTCGAAGCGATCAAGAAGGCAAAACTCAATCTTGTCGTGATCACTGATGTCTGCCTCTGCGAGTACACCGATCACGGCCACTGCGGCGTCGTCGAGCACGGCGAAATCTTGAACGACCCCACACTTGAAATCCTTGCGCAGCAGGCGTTGTCGCACGCTCGCGCCGGCGCCGACATCGTCGCGCCCTCCGACATGATGGACGGCCGCGTCGCCGCGATTCGCACCCTTCTCGATGGCCACAAGTTCGAAAACATACCGATTCTGGCCTACGCCGCGAAATACTGTTCCGGCTTTTACGGCCCATTCCGCGAAGCCGCTGATTCCGCGCCGAAGTCCGGCGACCGCCGCAGCTACCAGATGGATCCCGCCAACGCCCGCGAAGCGTTGAAAGAAGTCGCGCTCGATCTCGAAGAAGGCGCCGACATCGTGATGGTGAAGCCAGCGCTGCCGTATCTCGATATCATCCGCGCTGTGCGCGAACGCTTCGACGTGCCGCTGGGTGCATACAACGTCAGCGGCGAATATGCCATGGTCAAAGCCGCCGCGCAAAAAGGGTGGATCGAAGAAAAGCGTGTGGTCCTTGAAATTCTGACCGGCATCCAGCGCGCCGGCGCCGACATTATCCTGACCTATCACGCCAAAGACGTGGCTCGCTGGCTGAAAGCATGAGTCCTAAAAAAGGTGCTCCGATGAGTGCGACACAAGCGCAGGCAAAACCCGAACGCCGCCGTTCGAAGGAAATTTTTGAAAGGGCCGAAAAAGTTCTCGTTGGCGGTGTCAATAGCCCAGTGCGCGCGTTTCGCTCCGTCGGCGGCGACCCAGTGATCATCGAAAAGGGAAGCGGGCAATATCTTTACGACGCCGACGGCAACCAGCTCCTCGATTACGTCTGCTCCTGGGGCGCTATGCTCCTCGGCCACGCACTTCCGGCGGTCAGTGCGGCAATCGCCGAACAAGCGCGGCGCGGCACGAGTTTCGGTGTCACCACCGAGCTCGAATTGCAACTCGCCACGCTCATTACCAAAGCCATTCCCTTCATTGAAAAAGTGCGCTTCGTTTCGAGCGGCACCGAAGCCACCATGAGCGCCGTCCGGCTCGCGCGCGGCGTCACCAAGCGCGATTTCATCATCAAATTCGAAGGCTGCTACCACGGCCACGCCGACAGTTTTTTGTCGCAGGCCGGCTCTGGTCTTGCCACCCTAGGCATAGCCGAATGCCCTGGAGTTCCCCAGGCGCTCGCCGCGCTCACGTTAAACGTCCCCTACAACGACCTGCAGGGCGTGGAAAAAGCTTTCACCGAGCACAAAGAGAAAATCGCCGCAGTAATTGTCGAGCCCATAGCAGCAAACATGGGCCTCGTCCTGCCCAAAGAAGGCTTCTTGCAAGGCCTCCGCGACCTCACGCGCAAAAACGGTGCCCTCCTCATCATCGACGAGGTCATCACCGGCTTCCGCTTGCACAACGGCTCCGCGCAAACGCTGCTCGGGGTCGAAGGCGACCTGACCACCATGGGCAAAATCATCGGCGGTGGCGTTCCCGTTGCCGCGTACGGCGGCCGCGCGGAATTGATGAACAACGTGGCGCCCCTCGGGCCTGTCTATCAGGCGGGCACGCTCGCGGGCAATCCCCTCGCGATGAGTGCTGGCATCGCCACACTGAACGAACTCGCCAAGCCCGGTCTCTACGATGGCATCAACGCGCTAGCCAAAAAGCTGGTGCATGGCCTGCGAAACGCTCTCGCCGGTGCAGGAATCGCCGCCCAGGTCAACAGTATCGGTTCACTTTCCACCATCTTTTTCGCGCCTGATCCTGTCACCAATTACGCCGGCGCCAAGCGCTCCGACACAAAGCTCTATGCCCGTTATTTCCGTGAAATGCTCAATCGCGGCATCTTCCTCGCGCCCTCACAATTCGAAGCTGCCTTCGTTTCCGCCTCGCACACCTCTGCCGACATCGACCGCACCATTTCGACCGCGCAGGAAGTGCTAAAATCCATTGCGGCTCAGTCGCCGGCATAAAATCACAACCAAGAGGGAACTCCGATGCACGAAGTGCTCGAAGAGCATGCGCAGCACCATGAGGAAGAGCCCTGGACGTTGCCAGTCGCCATCACGATCTCCATCCTTGCCGTACTCGTCGCCATGGCCACTCTGATGGGCCACCGTTCCAGCATTGAGGCGGTACTTCTGCAGACCCAGGCCACCGACCAGTGGGCCTATTACCAAGCCAAAAATAATCGCCTCCACCTGATGCAGATCGATGCGGATATGCTCGGGGTCCTGGCGCCCTCAGACAACCAAAAAGCGGTGGGGTTGCGCGAGAAGTATCAGAAGGAGATCGAGCGCTACGAGAAGGACAAAGACGAGATCAGCGAAAAAGCCAAGGAATTCGAAAACGAGCGCGCGGTCGTCTCCCGCCGTGAAGACCGCTTCGATGCCGGCGAAGTGGTCCTGGATATCGCCCTCATCATCTGCTCTCTCACGCTGCTCACAAGAAGAAAAGCCTTCTGGTATTCAGGTATGGTGATTGGGGTCGTCGGATTTTTCGTCGCCTTAAGCGGCTTCTTAATCCACTGAGGCTCCACTCGCCACAATGTTCAGGCAACCGAAGGCGGACGATTGGTCCGCAGCAGCGCCAGTTCATCCTTCAACCGGTCAATGTGGTCCAGCACTTCCTTGTGCCGCACCACGTCCGCGTCGGGCTTTTTGCCGATAAAGGACAGCGTCCCTCCCGGCTCCAGGATGCATTGATCCACTTCGTCCAGTGACGCGAATCCCTGCTTCCGCGCCGCTGCTTCCAGTTGCGCCGTGGTAATCAGCTCTTTTTTCAGATGCTCGGGCCGCAGCTTGCCGTTCTCGATCAAAACGTCCGCCTTGCCTTCCACAATCTGGTCCAGCTTCTTGTGCTTGTATAAGAACCGCACGGTCAGGTAGTTCACCGCCAGCAGGGAACTGGCGCCCAAGATTCCACCGGAGACCGAATTGTCGTCCCCGATAATCGCGTTCTGCACCGTGTTTGATAGCGTCAGCAGCACGACCAAATCAAACGGATTCAACTGCACCAGCTCACGCTTTCCGGAGAGCCGCAGCATCACCACTAAAAAAAAGTACACGATGACCGGCCGCAGGATCTTCTCCATAATCGGCAGCGTGATCACAAACATGTCTCTCCAGATACCATGCATGGCGGCCATCCTCCAGGAGCCGGCCTCGGGCGGCGCAGCTCGCGCAGTTTCAACAGCTTATGGCTACGGAGAGTAACACGACCCCATCGCGTGCGGCACTCAGCCAGGCCGACGGACCTGTCCTTTCGTACAGTCATTGTTTCGCAACCTGCCCGACTGGCGACCTATACGAATCTCCCGGGATTCGGTACAGTAAGCAGAGACGGTTCATCTTCAGCAAGCGCTTTCTAGTTCTAGGTCGATCCTTGGAGGCTTCCGCAAGTCCCGCCGGTGGTTTTGTGTCCGCGCCGGCTATTGAAGCGACAATTAAATGGCCCAGAGAATTGTCTCGGACCCCGGTTTCGCTCTCGGGACCGCCCAACTTGCGTCGTTGCTGGACTCCACCAGGGAAATCATCGCCGTTCTCACTGCGGACGGCGCCCTGCAGTTCACGAACTCCACTTTCCAGACCAGTTTGGATTACCGTCCCGAGGAACTCGTCGGCCGCAGCCTTCACGCGCTGGTGCACTCCGCAGACGTCGGCCCCGTTCGCACTCATCTGAAACAGGTCGCCGCCCAGAATGGCTCACCACTCACCAGCCGTTGCCGTTTCCGCAGCCGCGATGGCTCCTGGCGCTGGTTCGAAATCACCTGCCGCAGCCGCCTATCCGATCCGGCGATCGATGGCATTCTTCTGCACGGCCTGGATGTCACCGATCTTCACCGCATGGAATCCGAGCGCCAGGTGATATCGGATATCGTTCACGCGCTGAACCAGACCGCCAACCTCGATCAGCTTCTCAATCGCATTCACGTCGCCCTTAAACGCATTTTGTCCGCCGAGAACTGCTTCGTTGCGCTTCACGATCCCCTGCAGGACGTCTTCGAATTTCCATTTTTTGCCGATGAGTACGACGTCGCGCCGCCCCCGCAAAAAGTCGATCGCAGCTGCACTGCTTACGTCTTCCGCACCGGAAAAGCCAACCTCATCCCGCAATCGGATTTCGACCGATTGGCGGCCTTGGGCGAAGTCGAGCTCGTCGGTTCGCCGTCACCCGCATGGCTCGGCGTGCCGCTGAAGACGCCCACCGCCACCATCGGCGTCCTCGTGGTGCAGCACTACCAGAACGAACACGCTTACGATCAGCGTGATCTTGAATTCCTCGACTCCGTCGGTGGCCACATCGCCCTCGCTATCGAGCGCCGCCGCGCCGAAGTGGAACTGCGCAAGAGCGAGTCCATGCTCAGCCTTTTGTTTGAGCACAATCCGCTCCCGACGTGGCTCTACGACGTCGAGACGCTGCGCTTTCTCCGCGTCAATCAAGCGGCTGTCGGTCAGTACGGCTATTCCGAGGAAGAGTTCAAGGGCATGTCTATCCTGCAGATTCGCCCGGGAACAGAGCGCGCGAAGGCGGAAACGTACTTATTGCAGATGAAGGCCGACAGCGAAGAACACGGCTTCTGGCTGCATCAGGGCAAAGACGGAAAAACCTTTGAGGTGGAACTGATCTCCCACGAACTTGTTTATGCCGGCAGGCGTGTGCGTCTGGTCGTCGCACAGGACATCAGCGAGCGCCGGCACCTGGAACTGCAATTGCGCCAGGCGCAGAAGATGGAAGCCGTTGGACGCCTCGCGGGCGGCGTCGCGCACGACTTCAACAACCTGCTGATGGTCATCAAGGGCCACACGGAGTTGCTGCTGGGCGCGTTGGCTCCCGGTGATTCCATCGCGAGAAAAATCGAGCAGATCGATCGCTCTGCCGACCGCGCCACAACCCTCACCCGGCAACTGCTTGCGTTCAGCCGCCTGCAGGTCCTTCAGCCGCAAATCATCAATCTCAATTCCGTTGTCGAAGAAATGGGCAAACTGCTGCCCCGCCTGATCGGTGAAGACATCGAACTGATTCTTCGTCCCGACCAGAAACTCGGCACCATTCGCGCCGACGCCAGCCAGATGGAACAGGTCATTATGAATCTGGCCGTCAATTCGCGCGACGCCATGCCCACGGGTGGCAAGCTTTTGATCGGCACACGCAACTGCGACCTCGATCAGTCCTACACCGCCAGCCATCCGCTGATGAAACCCGGCTCCTATGTCCTGCTCGACGTCACAGATACAGGCACGGGCATGGACGAAGAAACCCAGGCGCACATCTTCGAGCCGTTTTTCACCACCAAGGAAAAGGGAAAAGGCACGGGCCTCGGCCTCGCCACCGTGTACGGCATCGTTAAGCAGAGCGGCGGCTTCATCTGGGTCTACAGCGAACTCGGCAAGGGGACGTCATTCAAAATTTATCTCCCCCGTGTCAACGAGGCGGAAGCGCATATCGGCGCGCCGAAGCCCGTGGCCGAGCTTCCGGCCGGCACGGAAACCGTGCTTCTGACCGAGGACGAGCAGGACGTCCGCGAAATTGCGCGCGAATTTCTGGAATCCGGCGGCTACAAAGTGATCGAAGCAAAAAACGGCAAGGAAGCCGTTGCCATCGCCGCCGAGCATCGCGGCAAGATCGATCTGCTCGTCACCGACATGGTGATGCCGGGAATGACCGGCCAGGAACTCGCCGTGCGCCTACAACAGGAGCATTCCGGCTTGTCGGTCGTCTTTATGTCCGGGTACAGCGAACACGCGGCCACGGAAATGGCTGACGCCGATCCCTCCGTGCGCCTGCTCACCAAGCCCTTCAGCCGCGGCGCCATCCTCCGCACCGTCCGCGAAATCCTGCAAGCCCGCAAAGAATCGTAGCCGCCGCGCCTCTGTACCCCAACCCTTCGGGGGTGAGGGTTTCCATAGCGCAGCCAACATTGTTCGCACGCACTGAAAACCCTCAGGCCTCAAAGGCCTGAGCTACACTTTGGGATGCTTCTTATGCCAACTCGTAGTCTGCTGAAAAATTCTCCCAGCCATCAAAACCGCCGCGTCATCCCCCGCGCGTCCCACAAACTGCAAACCAACCGGCAAATTCTTATCCGTGAAACCGCAGGGCACCGAAATCGCCGGCAACCCGCAAAGATTGCCAATCCCGCCCAGCGGATCAGGAAAGGATAATCCCGTAACCAGATTCAAACTCAGCGGAGTCGCCGCCACGGGCAGGGAAGCCGTCGCCAGCACATCATACGAATCGAAAAGCTCCGTCATTTTCTTCTGAAGAATATCGCGAATGCGCAGCGCCGTGGTGTAATCGGCGCCCGAAACGCTTTGGCTCACATATCCGCCCAGTCG
>Ga0210401_10007938_pt1 | contig 10577 bp, 9 predicted proteins | sample IncBWH32MmetaG_FD_150866 | JGI IMG/M metagenome (GOLD analysis project Ga0210401, IMG submission 150866) | Forest soil microbial communities from Barre Woods Harvard Forest LTER site, Petersham, Massachusetts, United States - Inc-BW-H-32-M | ecosystem: Environmental > Terrestrial > Soil >... | reverse complement strand
GTTCGAGATCAACCCGGCCCGCCAAAGCCCGAACGCTGCGGACATAATCAACATCGCTCTCGGGAACGAACTCAAGACGACGCAGGCCCACGCGAGGTCGTTCAGGCCCGACGTGAACGGGCTATTTCCGGAGCCGGCGATCGAATACGCGAGGGCTGCGCCCACTGTGATAAGCAGGAGGAACAGCACTCCGACCGCCGCGCTGGAAGCGGTCGCCGCCGCGCCCCAACCGTCTTGCCCCGCGTCCGCCAAGGTGGTCCTGAGCGCCGCAGCGAACCACATGAGGTTCAGGATAGAGAGGCCGAAGAACACCGCAGCGATCAGGATGCGCGCGCGATCGCCGTCGTAGAAGGCGGTCAGTACGTCGGCCGACGCGCCGACGTGGGGCTGATAGCCGTAGATGACGTACCCGATGATGAAGAGCCCGACGGACTGGATGCCGGCCGAGCGCCACAAGCGTTCCCAGAACGCGGGGGTGGTGTACACGCTGGTGGGTGAGGTCGTGGCTGTGTTGGATGCGTTGATTGCGTTGGTGCTCATGGCTGCCTTGGGTTGTGCCATCTCTTTGTCTCCTTTCGGATCGAGCAGAGTTGCCGCTGATTTCATGCCTAACCAAAAGTGAAGTCAAGGGCCTGAACGCCGGGATCGAGGAATTCGATTTCGAAGGTTCGGTCTACGATTGGACTTTTTTGTTAGATGGAGACTGTATTTGTATACTCTAGAGAACTGCTTTTATCGCATCTGCATCTAGTAAGCCAGCAGAAAAACCCCTAGAAAGAGCGCGGATTAGAAAGAGTGGTAGGGTAACTAAATCAGCTCAAAGGATCTCAAACCGCTCCGAGAAGTTCGAGCGAACCGAGGGGATTCAAATTCTACCTCACAGCGAAGACGATGCGTGATGCGCTGCTGTCTTTGTTCCACGTAGCCTCGACGTCGGCCAAGGGCACGACTTTGGTTTCGATCTTCAGCTTGCCGGGTACTACGGCTTGCAGCACGCCGCGAATCGCTCCGACCAAACCGTCGAGAGGGATGCTTCCGATGCCGCTGCCCATCAAGACCAGCGCGGACGAGCGCAATGCGGCGCTTGGCAATGCAATTGTGCCGCCGCTGAGCGCGCCGATCTGAACGAAACGGATCGGCACTCCATCCTTCCCTGCTTTTGCTGCCGCCACGATCAGGGCTTCGGCGCTTTGTCCCCAGAGGTAGTCGAGGACGACGTCGATGCCTTCGCCGGCGAACTGCTCCATGAACGCCGTCGCCAACTCCTTCGGGGATTGCGTCAGTGGGATGGTGGCGTCCGCGCCGATTCCCTTCAGTTGTTCGAGAGCCTCAGCGTTGCGGCCTGTCGCGACGACTCTCTTCGCTCCCATGTACTTGGCGATTTGCACTGCGAGGCGCCCTGATGTTCCCGTGGCGCCGTTGACCAGCACGTTCTCCCCGGCAGCGAGATGCGCCCGTTCCTTGAGAGCCGCCCAGGAAGACATCCCCGGAATTGCGATGGCGGCAGCGGTGACGTCATCCACATCCGCCGGAAGCGGAACGCATTGATCCGTGCCGACCGCGGCCTTTTCGGCCATGCCGCCGAACGGTTCTTCAGGCAAAACGAAATACACGCGCCGGCCATCCCGAGTCCGGCCGACACCGTCAATGCCAACAACCGCGGGAAGACTGCCAGGAGAAGTGTAGTGCGAACCTGAGGCGCGGCTCTTCGTGACGTGGCTTAGCGCGGACGCGGCGACGGCAATGAGTTCTTCGCCGGCTTGCGGCACAGGATCGTTAAAGTCCGCGAACACTGGCGTCGCTCCCGGTTTCGTGATGACGGCGGCCTTCATTCGATTTCCTTTTTCTTTCTCGATGCGCCTTGCTCGACGAACATCGGCTCATCGTGTGAGGACCCGCTAGTCTAATACGTTCGCAGCTCACGATTAATTTCATCCGCTCGTCCGGGCATCGAAATGTGGTAGGGCTTTGCGTATCTTCAAAGACACGCAATCTTGAGAGGACCCAGAAAAGTTGATACGTTGTTCTTATGCCCCTTGCACCCCCCGATGAAATAGCCGCTCGGAATCGTCGGCGCAGCAAACGCGTCCAGCACAAGACTCCCGTCATCGCGCGATTCCGGGATGCCAACAAGCAATCCATCTCGGAAAAAACCCACACCATGATTGTGAGCGACCACGGGGCTTTGATACTTCTCGCGGCCGCAGTCGAGGCGCAGCAGGTGATCCGGCTTGAGAACCCGAGCCTTGGAGAGGAACTGCTCTGTCGAGTCGTCAGCTTGGGCCCGACCCTGATGGGCAAGACCCAGGTCGCGGTCGAATTCATCGTCCCCAAGCCGGGATTTTGGAGCACTGCGCCAAGTCCCAAAACTCCGGAATCCGACCGCACCCGCAAAAAGTGACACGTCGAAGCGGGGAATCCCGTCCGTACAGTTCGCAGGTCTGATAGATAGAATCCTGTCCTAAAGCAGGAGACCGCCCACAGTTCCATTGACAACAGGCACCCGTCGACCTAACCTTTTCACGGAACGCCCACCCACCCCGCGCTCTCGATTTACTTTCAGAAACGAACTCCAATTTGAGGATACCGCGATGCAACGCTTGCACAGAGCTTGTTCCAATCGCCCCATCACCGTGGTCGGGATCGCGGCTGCGTTCAGCGTATTAGGACTGTCGGCGGTCTTGGTAAGTTGCGGCGTCACCGGCTATGGCATGTCCAGTGGCGGCACTGGTTCGATCAACGTCAGCCTGACCGATCCACCGAGCTGTGCGTTCCCCAACGGCAACTTTACGCACGTCTATATTACCGTGCGATCGGTTCAGGCACATATGAGTGCGACGGCCGACGACAATTCTCCTGGCTGGCAGGAACTTGCCCCACAACTCGTCAATCAACCGATGCAGATCGATTTGTTCGCGGCCGGCTCGAATACGTGTCTGCTCACAACTTTGGGTTCGAACACTGCGCTCCCGGCCGGAAACTATCAACAGATTCGGCTGCTTCTCGTGGCAAATTCCGGGGGCAATGGACCGACTCCCGGAACGAGCAACTGCAACGGACAGGGCTTCAACTGCGTGGTGCTACACGATGGCAGTATTCACGAGCTTGATCTTTCAAGCCAGGCGAATACCGGGCTGAAAATTCCACCGGGACAGATCGTGGGAGGGCCGATTTCGGTCGCGGCTGGCCAGGATGTCGATCTCAACATCGATTTCAACGCCTGCGCATCCATCATTCAGGAGGGCAACGGGCAGTACCGCTTGAAGCCAGTGCTCACGGCAGGACAAGTCAGCACAAATACTGCGGGAATTAGCGGGCAGGTCGTGGACTCGATAACGAGGTTGCCCATCGTCGGCGGAACTGTGATCGTCGCGCTCGAAAGACAGGACGGCACTGGAACCGATTCGATTTTCATGCAAACTGCAACAGATCCCTTGGGTAACTTCAATTTCTGCCCGTTGCCCACAGGCGCCATGTTCGACGTAGTCGCCGTAGCAATTGACGGCGCCGGAGTGGCCTACAACACCACTGTCGAAACATCCGTACCCAGCGGAACCAATGTCGGCATGATCCCATTGATCGCTGAAACGGGCGCGACTCCCGGCCCCGCGACTTTCCAGGGTCTTGTCACTGCGACCACCGGAACGGCTCCCGCCGCCGTTGATGCGCTTCTGTCTGCAATCCAGACCGTTCCCGCCAGCGGGGGCGGGACACTGCAAGTTACAATTCCGGCCGAGAGCGCTTCCGCAGCAAACGTTGCGGTGGCTTCGGTGACGAGTTGCCCGGCAGGCGCCCCGGCCAACGCCAATTGCGCGACATACGCATTAATCGAGCCTGCGAGCAATCCCAGCGTCGGAGCCTTTGCGACGGGTACAGTATCCTTCTCGATTCCTGCGGTGGGTGACGTGCTCTATTCGATCCGTGCCAATGCATTTGTGCCTATGAGCGGCGGCACGTCCGATTGCACGCCTTCATCCATCAGCACGAGTCTGGGCGCCGGTGGAAATCCGCTAAAAGCGGTCCCGGGCCCGGCTGTTACACCAAAAGAAATCGATTTTTCGGGTTGCTCTTGAAACTCTTATCGGTCAGCGAATCTCACGTAAGCTGGGTGGAGTAGTCCGCGTGAATCACTGCCTACTCCTTCAGCGATCTTGGGTCGGAGTGATTTTTAGGCGACCGCTTATTCAATAGTGCGATCAATTCTCGACCTGACGGCGGAACGCCGACCTTGTGCTGGCGAACAATCTCCTTGGCGCTCAACTCGCGACCGTACAGTTTCTTGTTCGCGCTTCCGTCCGAGCGAAGCGTGGAGCCCTCGAGCGAGATTCCGGCAAACAAGCCCCTCGACCGGGAGTAACTAAGGACCTCTGCCTTCATCACAATGTCCGTGTCCGCCGCCGCGGTGCGGCCTTTTGGCCCTGCTGCAGCCGAGGCGTCACCACCAAGCTTGACCTTACTGCCCAGGATGGAGTTCGCTCCCTTTGGGTTCATCACCAACAGGACAAAATCCGTGGCTTCGCCGCCCAGTTGAAACCCAATGTTTCCGCCTTCAAGTGCGAACAAAGCCGGAGCGCTCCACGGCCCCGTAAAGTGTTCGCCAGTGCGACACGTGATCGCGCCTCGGCCAAAATCGCCGCCAACTCCGACCGCGACTTTCAGCACCTGCGGAAATACGATGACGCACTCCGCCTTGTCGAGCAGGTCCTTCGGGATATCATCCGGGATGTCCAGGATCTCCTTGAGAACTTGGCCACACGTTTCCAGACGCTTCTGTTCCCTTGTTTGATCCGCGGCGAACGCCGGAAGACACAACCAAAAGATGGCAGCGAGAGCAGTCGTTTTTCTCATGATCTCTCCTCCTGCCTCGACACTACCACCAATCTTCGGATCGAGCACCGCTCATGATTGGGGGCCAAGCGCTGATGAGTCCTCCTTTCGGAATGTAGTTTGGAGGCGCGCTTAGTTTCAGTCTCGGATCCGGCACTAGCTCCCCATTATGAACGTCACCGTAATGGTCGTGTCGACTTCGACCGCATCGCCGTTGAGCAACGTCGGTTTGTACAGCCATTGCTTCACCGCGTCCAAGGCTGCCTGAACCAGCAGCGGGTGACCGGACATGACTTCGAGTTTGGCGACTCTGCCGTCCTTGCCGATAATCGCGTGAAGGACGACGCTTCCCTGGATGCGAGCCTGGCGAGCGAGCGCGGGATAGACCGGCCTCGTTTGCGAAAGAATGGAAGCCGCCGTCACCACGCCGCCCTGCTTGACGCGGGTGGGAGCTGTCGGTCTCGGCGGAGGCGGAAGCGAGGGGCTGGCGCTGGCAATAATCCCTTGCCCCGGGATATCAGAGAAGGCGCCGTTTATGGGCGCGTCGTCGATCACCTCCGGAGGAGGATCGGAGGCTGCGAGTACATCGGCGATGGTCGGAATAATGCTCGGCTGATGCCATGCTTCGGAACGAATCACGCGAACACGGCGTGCGCCGGTTGGGCTCGCCGGGTGGGGAGGAGGTGGCGGTGGTGGCGGAGGAGCGACGAGCAGGATCGCAAGCATTTTTTGGGGAAGCGCCTCGGTATGGATCAAGGGAATCAGCACCAGGACTCCTAAAATCACCGTTTGAACGAGCGTGGAAAGAACCACCGTCCAGCGCTTGTTCGTATTCTTCTTCACCAAGGTTGATTCCTGCAATTCGTTGAACATCGCGTTTTCCTCCCTTCGATCGGCACACCAATACTCCTCAGTTTTCCGGAACCGTTTGCAGGCTGCGGTTTCTTGCGGGATTGCAATTCAGTGGAGGCTTGGCCCGGCCAATCCGGATCGGCGCGTCAATGAAACAAGCTCACTCGGAATCTGTTAGTGTTTGACACCGAGGATTTGTGATTTGTTTCCGCGTCGCGCTTTTGCAGGTGGAGTGGCTCAGACGATTTACTTCAACTAAAAAAGACACAAGTTGCCGGAAGGACGAAACATGAAGCCATTGATATGGGCGGGAATCGCGTTGATCATTCTGGGCGCACTGGCGCTGGCGTTTCAAGGCATCACTTACACCCGCCAGAAAGATGTCGTCGATCTGGGATCGGTACATCTGACGGCGGAGAGTCGGGAACGAATTCCCATTCCTCCCGTACTCGGCGGACTGGCTGTGGGTGGCGGGATCGTCTTGGTGATCATGGGGGCTAAGAGGAAGTCTTAGCGTTGTGCGCGCGGAGAGGAATTCCCTGTTTCGTCTTGATGCGGTTTCCTTGGGGCGATACTTGCGCGGTCTAGATCAAACCGGATTGCGTCACCTTCACGGCGCATCCCACGGCAGTGGCTCCGTTGCAGGTGAAGTTTGTAGCCGAGTTGCTCAAATAGGTGTAGTACAGACTCGACTCCTGCGCGCTCCCCCCGACGTTATCAACCACGATCCCACTCGATCCTCCGCTGGCAGGAATTCCGTTGGTGGTTGCTGTAGGGGGCCACGTACCTCCCAGCGCAATCGACATCACACAGCCGCCGGGGGCGATGAGCAATCCGGGGCTGCATCCGGTAGCATTTCCTCCCAAGATGATGGCCGGGGGATTTGAGAAATTGGTCACACTAAAGAAAATCCGATCGGTGGCGCCATTCAGGAACTCGGTAACCGGCGAGCACGCAGCGCCATTAGCGGAAACCAGGTTTTTTAGTGGCGTGCCCGGAGAAGTGTTCAGCATCCCGGAGCTAGTGAAGGTAAGCTGGTAAATTGCAGGCCTGTCGGTATTCGCAGAATCTTTCCCACAAGTATAGAGATGGCCGGAACCGGGCCCTACGGAAAAATAGGCATCATCAAACGCTCCCGAGTAAAGATTAGAGCCCGCACCACTCCCACCAATGTTGACAGTGACCTTGGATCCGGCCGTCAGTCCAGTGTCGAACTGGTATGCCGACCCGTTATTGGTATCGGTGCCATCGACAACGAGCACCCTGCCGGTAGACGAATCAACAATGGGAGAGTCAACGAGGGAACCGCCCAGCGGGGCGTTGACCGACCCCAGGCAGGGCGGGCTGCCAGAAGCGCATGCGCCAACCGTACTGCCCAATTCCCTTACGAAGCTGAGCTGTCCGCTCGAATCGCCGACGAAGATGTTTCGGGACGTTGTCTCGAAAACAGGACCGGTGAGTACAGACGCGGCATGGACTGTCAATGGCCAACCGCCCGTGACGACTTCGGCGGGGGCTCCGAGGAAGCCCCCCGTGATCTTGTGCAAGACGCCATTGTTGTCACCGACATAGATCACGTCGGACGAGTAGTCGACGAAGGGCGCTGAATTGGTATCTGGCTGAGCCCCGCTTAAAATGATATTTGAAATGCAGGAGTTGCCGGCAGGGCAATTCGTCGTCCAGTTTTGGCCCGCCGCCAGAATCGTCTGGGGAGCCACGGGGGCGGCGATCGTTCCCTCCCCTCCGGGTTTCCAGTTCAAAATGTGGAGGATCGCGCCGCCATTGGCGTTCGTCCTTGATTCGACGAACGCGACCTTCGTCCCGTCTAAAGAGACGGCGGCAGACGTCAGCGTTGTACCCGTAGTGTCGCCCGTAGGATTCGTGTTATAAGACCATTCTACTGAGGGTCCACTCGCGCCGCAGAGACCGCCCGCACCGCCCTGGGTCGAATAGAGTTCATCAAAAGCGACTATGCTTGGTGCACTGGACGAACCGACCAGGCTCGTTGTGAACGCCACATAATCGGCTGTGCAGCTGGCAGTGCTTACGTCAAACCCGAATTTCGCAGGCGCCTGGCCTGCGCCAACCGTTCCGAGGTTGCCTAACGACACCCCCCAATCCCTGCGCAACGAATCCTTTGGCCCACGAGTTCCGCGGCCATGGTCCCGATCGTGGTCATCGTCCCGATCATTACCCCGGTCGCGGCCCCGATCATCGTCTCGATGATCGTCATCGCTCAGGAGATGCAGATTTGCTGACCGCAGGGCCCATTCGTTCTGCCGGGACCACTGGTGCCAATACCGAGGTTCCCTTTGTAGTTGCCATGCATGCCAGATCGATTGAGGAGCAGAAAAGACCAGATGCTGATGGCTCCAGTCGGAAACCATGGGAATCCTTGAGCCTGGGCCTTGGGCGGTAGTTCCCCGAATCGTGAAGAACACCAGAAGCGCAATTCCCGGAACCGCAACTACTACCCTGCACACCCACGATGGTGTTAAGTTCATGGCCCCCCCAGTGACCCCTGACTCGACTTCGGACGCAAACCGGCGCGAACTAGCAGCGGATTCTAAATAGGTGTTCTTCTTCTGTCGTCACGGAATCTGCCTGAATCTAGAAACGCTCACCCAGATGATTCCGAAGCTCTATATATACCTTGTCACGGCTGTCTGTAAACATTATTGCGTCTGATTAGACCAAATGTTTCTATCGTCGAGTTGCCGCTATGACGCCCGCGTTACGCAACAGCAAGGACGAACTTCTTCGCCAAAGTAGGCGGCTGAGAATGGAAGCGCGTAGTTCCGCCTGGGATTATTGCTTTGAACTGAGCCGGAACGGGTCTCGCCTCTATAAGCCCGGTCGTCTGCCGGCCAAGGTCCGACATGCCGGAGAAGCGGCTCAATACTTCACATTATGCACAGACGCTGATTTGACCCAGGATATCCAACGGCGTTAGCATCTGGGCGTCAAAAATCTTTAGGCCGCTGTCGACAACCGCACCAACCCCCCACAGGAGCAGTCCAAGCGAAAAATGTGAAACCACTCAAAAGGAGATCACCATGACGCAAGGCAGTGCTACACAGCGAAGCAACGAACAGTCCATCCGTCCGTTTCCCGTTGCCAGTGTTCCGGAATCAGAGCTTACCGATTTGCGCAAGCGTATCAACGTGACCAGGTGGCCTGAACGGGAAACAGTGCCCGATGCAACCCAAGGAGTACAGCTCGCGACAACGCAGGCGCTGGCGCGGTATTGGGGGACCGATTACGACTGGCGCAAGTGCGAGGCAAAACTGCAGTCCCTGCCGAATTTCGTCACCGAGATCGACGGGCTGGACATCCATTTCATCCACGTCCGCTCCAAACACGAAAATGCGTTGCCGCTCATCGTCACGCACGGATGGCCCGGCTCGATCACCGAACAGTTGAAGATCATCGATCCGCTGACCAATCCCACCGCACACGGCGGAACTGCAGCGGACGCGTTCGACGTCGTAATTCCGTCCATGCCCGGCTACGGATTTTCCGGCAAGCCGGCCACGACCGGGTGGGACCCCGCGCACATTGCTCGTGCCTGGACCGTGTTGATGAAGCGCCTCGGCTACAACAAATTCGTGGCGCAAGGCGGAGATTGGGGCGCAGTCATCACCGAACTGATGGGCGTGCAGGCCCCTCCGGAGTTGCTCGCTATTCACACCAACATGCCCGGCATCTTCCCGGCCGAGATCGACAAGGCTGCTTTTTCAGGAGCGCCGGCACCATCGAGCCTCTCCGCCGACGAAAAGGTCGCTTACGAGAGGGTACAGTTCGTCTATCAAAAAGGAATCGCCTACGGGTTCCAGATGGGGCTGCGCCCTCAGACGCTTTACGGAATCGCGGATTCACCCGTCGGCCTGGCCGCCTATTTTCTCGATCACGACGCGCGCAGTTACGAGATGATCGCGCGCGTTTTTGCCGGAGGCAGCGAAGGCCTCACACGAGACGACGTTTTGGACAACATCACGCTCACTTGGTTAACGAATACGGCGATCTCGGGAGCCCGTCTCTATTGGGAAAACAAAGGTTATTCATTCTTCGGCGTCAGAGGCGTCCTGGTTCCAACCGCCGTAAGCGTTTTTCCCGACGAACTCTATCCTGCTCCACGAAGCTGGGCGGAGCGCGCATTTCCCAAACTGATCCATTACAACAAACTCCCCAAAGGCGGGCACTTTGCGGCCTGGGAACAGCCGAAGCTCTTTTCTGAAGAGGTTCGCGCGGGCTTCAGATCGCTACGGTAGGGTTCTTCACAAGAGAGGAGAAGATGATGACCCAATCCAGCGCTACACAGCGAGGAAGCGAGCAGGCAGGTGCGCAGTTCAACGCCGACCGCACTCATCCGGGCCGGTGGACGATCACCTTCAGCAACCCACCGATCAACATGTTTGTTCCCACAACGATCGTCGAATTGGGAGCGCTAATGACCGACCTCGAGGCGGACCCGTCCGTGAAGGTCGTAGCGTTCCAGTCGGCGAATCCCGATTTTTTCATCGCCCATCTCGACGTAGCCAAGGCAGCCGAACGGCCTGAGATGCTGGGCCTTTGGCGCGACTTTGTGCTGCGCCTCTCGGCCGCGCCAGTCGTGAGCATCGCCAAGATTCGCGGCCGCACGCGCGGCATCGGTAACGAGTTCGTGCTGGCCTGCGACATGCGCTTCGCCAGCCGGCAAACCGCCCTATTCGGCAACCCCGAGGTCGGCGTCGGACTGGTCCCGGGCGGCGGAGCGCTGGAATGGCTCCCGCGCTTGGTCGGCCGCTCGCGCGCACTTGAGATCGTGCTCAGCGGCGACGATTTCGATGCTGATATCGCCGAGCGCTATGGCTGGGTGAACCGCACGCTGGACGATGCCAACCTCGACTCGTTTGTCG